>Ga0194135_10000568_pt1 | contig 21831 bp, 21 predicted proteins | sample LitLau_LLRF_2013_FD_134024 | JGI IMG/M metagenome (GOLD analysis project Ga0194135, IMG submission 134024) | Freshwater sediment microbial communities in response to fracking from North America - Little Laurel Run_MetaG_LLRF_2013 (version 2) | ecosystem: Environmental > Aquatic > Freshwater >...
ATTTTATTCCCTTACTTGTACAATTTGTTTTGCACAGGAAAAAAATAATGCTCCTGTTACTAAAAAAGTAAGTACTGAGATCTCTACAGATTCTGTTAAAGTCAAAAAATCGCTGATCAAAAAAATTAAAGATGCTTTTAAATTCAGAGCCAATTTTAGAAAAGGGGAAGAACAGCGTATTATAGCTATTATTAATAGATTGCAAAAACCTGATCAGCCTAAGGATACCATAATAAATAATACCTATATCACGAACAATAATGTTCCAATAAGCACTATCCAGAAACAAATTGACAGTTTGTTTCTGGATTTTACAACTTCTGTAGATTCTACCAAAATTTCAAACATCGATATCAATAATTTAGTAGATAAACTTCTTCCGATGGTTCAGAAAAAAATTGACCTCGAAAAAGAAGAAGAAAAAAGACAGGCTAAAATAAAGGAAATACGCGCTCTGCTACAATATCCGCAGGGTATTATCGAGACCATAAAAGTAAACAATATACCTGTCAAGACAATAACGAAAAAAGTAGCCCGAAACAGCGAAGTATATGGATTTCATCCTTACTGGATGAATAAGTATTATCTCAATTACAATTATAAAGCGCTAAATACTTTAATATATTACGGGTATGAATTAAATGGAAAAACAGGTGGCCACAAAACACTAAATGGCTGGGATACTGCAGAAGTAATAACCAAAGCTAAAAAAGAAGGCTGTAAAGTAATCTTGTGCATCTTTGATAAAAATGAAAAAAGTTTAGATAATTTTCTTAAAAACAGAGATTCTCAATTACGGCTAATTAACGATACAAAATTTCTATTAAAGGAAAAAAATGCTGATGGAATTAATATCTTCTTTGAAAATTTCGGAGATGGTAACCGCTATAATTTTACTGAATTTATAAGTCTGTTTTATAAAAAACTAAAAGCTGAAAATCCTTTGTATCAGCTTACCATAACACTTCCAGTAATTGATAAATATCATAATTATGATATAGAAGAAATAGAACCGTATGTTGATCATTTTGTTATAGATTTCTCAAAGAAAAATAATTATGGTCCTATAACACCTCTTAAAGGATCTGATTATAGTCTTGATGCTGGTATCGACCGTTATCTCAATAAAAACATACCTCCAAAAAAAATTATCGCCTGCCTGACATACAACGGAATACTGTGGCATTATAAATCAAAAAAATCTGAATTTAAATTCTATAATACAATAGTAAAAGATTATTTGAATAAGTATACCCCATTATATGATAAAAATAATGGTGCATATATAAATATCATAAAAAATAAAAAAGACACAATCAGTCAATTATGGTTTGATGATGTACAGACAATATCTGAAAAATATGATTTTATTTTAAATAAAGGTGTTGGAGGAATTGGTATATGGGGACTAGGTTCTGATGATGGAAGGCCGGAACTTTGGAATGCCCTTATAGATAAAACAATGTACATAAAGGTCAAAACCACAATATTGAAACCACCTGTAAAAGAAAGAAGGATAACTTCCTGGAAAAGAAGAATCATACAGGAAATTGAATTGTATAAAAAGCTTTTTAATCATCCTTGTGATTTTACTAAAGAAGATAGTGACAAAATGTTTTCTGATGATTTAATAATTATAATTACAGAAATACTTTTTGCAGCACTGGTTTTAGTTGCCTTATTTTGTTTAAAACAGAAAAAACAATTAGGCGATGACTGGATGAAAAGTAAACTGTTTTATGGCATTCTAACTTTTTTAAGTGTTTTGCTTACTATTTCTGTTGTATTGTCCCTTTTTCTAAATCCGGGCTTTGCGGGCTTTGGATTGTCCTCATCAGGAAAATGTGAAACCAGTTTTATAACTGTTTTAAAAATATTAGGCGGAGGATTTTTAATTGGTCTTCTTGCTATGAAATTTTTGATTTTCCCTCTGATAAAACCCAGAGAAGTTCCATAATCGATCAGGTTCTGGAAGCTGTATTTAACAATGCGAATGTAATATATGGCAGGAGTGTCTGTGCATTATTACGAATCTTTAGAGCGCACGGACTATAATTTCGATTCTCACAATATCTGGTTCTTAATTAAAAGTCTAAACAATATTGATTCGCAAAACAAATTTACTAAACCTCTGCTTTGCTTTTATACATCTACAAATCAGCAACCTTAATTAATTAAAAAATCCATCCCGAAATGAGATGGATTTTTTAAAAGGTTATCTAAAATTATTGTTATTTTTAAACTTATAAGTATAGTCTGTTGCTTTCTTATCGCCTGGCAGATTATACTTCATTACTATTTCATAGTTTCCGTATCTCATAAACAGAAAATTAGCATTTTTAAAACGTTTTGCAATTGTTTCTGTATTAGTTTCTCCATTTACATAAGCATTTACAATCTGATTATTTAAATCGACCCAATCCTGCTTATAGAGTAAGGGCATATTATACTTAAACGGAAAATTTTCTCTTGTCCAGGACTGGTTTACATCATTTTGAATACTGGTTACATAATATGCGTTAAGTGGTATTGCTTTAGCAGGAATTACTCCCAATTCATTTGTATCTCTATTAGAAATCGTATAAGTTCCATTTAAAGGATATTCTTTATACAGATAAGGGTAAAGATCTGACAAATAATACTCATCATTAAGTTTAGACTGTGCAGTAATCATTGGTTTATCATCGGCATAATTTACTCCCTGAAGATCAACCACATCAAATGCTTCCTGACTAGAAATCGTGTTGGTCAAATAAATAACATCTGAAAACAAAACTCCAAAATTATACCCCTGAGTGCTTATTGCATTCATCTTAGAAGTAAATGTTTTGTACTTGCTGGTCGAAAACGAATACGTTAAACGCTCAATGCTTCCTTCAGCTTTAGACAATGCATCGGCTTGATTTTCTTTTATCTGTATATCATTCCCTTCATTATTTATTGTATTTGTTTTTGTTACTGTTGTAATATTTCCCGAAGGAATCTGTTTAAGACTACTCTCTATTAATAAATTATATTTCTTTTCCTGTTTAATATCCGGTAAATCATAATACACCTCGTTTGAGCTGTTATTGTAATTAAAGGCTGTTGCTTTTGCATTAGAAGCTCCATCTTCATTTATTTTTACATTGGTTACCCAATTTGAATCTTCAAACAAATAATCCTGACCTCGCTTAAGCTGAATGTATCCTTTTGGATATTCATCTTCAAGGAAATATTTTTGATCTACCACCGGATAAGAATATTTTATATTGTTAAGCGGAATATGATTAGGCGCTCCTCCGGTTGTAAATGCTCTTTCTTCGTACTCTGTCGCCACCTTTCCATCTACTTTTATAGGCTGAAAAACACCATTGATCATTTTCTGAAAACTAACTTCAACCTGTACCTTAAGTTCTTTATTGGGAGGTAAAATATCTGTTGAAACAAAGCTAACTTTATCTTTCATAGAACCCCACTCCATAACTCCGGGAATTTCTTTTGTTCCATCAAAAATCTTGAATTTTTCTAATATTACTTTATACGTAACATCACCGGTATCTTCAGGTATTACAAAAGATTCATTTACTTTCATTGAAAAAGCAGCTTGTGGCATAGCAAAAACATCTACATCTGTTGTACTTTGTTTTGGTGTTACGTCTGTTATTAATTTTAGCCCTCCTAGTGGTGAGGCATTTTCAAACTGGCATTCTTCTCCTATTTCAAATTTAAAACGGAATTTTCCTTTTATCAATCCTCCAAGAATATTCATATTTCCGGCCATGTAACCTCGCATCCAGACTGGATTTGGTAATTTTGCCTGCAACAAAACGGCAGCTCCGCCTGAAACGATTGGAACTTTTAATCTTAAAAATGATAGTTTTATTCTAATTCCTAATTCACCTTGCAGATACGCATACGATTGTCCGTTAGCATACCAACCGTTTATACCAACTTGTTTTCCTGTGTTTGAACATCTGGCTTCCTGATAATCTTTCAACATAATATCGAATCCCATTCCTGCCTGAAAACGGGCATAAAAAAGTAAAAAGCTTAAATCTCCTGTATCAAAATCTAAACTGGCGCCAAAAGCCATACCGCCTCCATTTGCCAGTGCATTTTCGTCACGCATATAATCCAGATCTTTGGCATCTACTCCTAGAATACTAGCTACTTGTGCCGGTGGTGGCGGACTTCCTGGTAATACGGTTCCAGCCATGAAATAACTTGTTGTTTTGAGATACATCCCGGCTACTCCTATCTTTATACCACATCTGTCTTTTGGTGTTCCCATATACATATACCAGTCTTTTGGATCTTTATGAAAAACTCCCCAAACTGCTCTTCCTCCTTCTCCAATTCCCGAAAGAAAATTTCCGGGAGTATTAATGTAAACATCTGTCGTAGCATGCATAGAATTATTTTGAAAATCGAATTCTATTGCGGCGGCCATTTTTATTCCTACTGCAGCTGATAAATCTCCCGGAATTGCTTCTTTTGCAGCCGGAATATATTTGCTGGCAAATGAACCGGAAAGATCACTATCGGTTATACCCATGAAACTTTTCTTTGAAGTAACGTTAGAAGCTACTTTTTCCATCAAACCTCCAATACTTTTCATTCCGGGGATTTTAGCCATAACATTGGCCTTTCCAAAAATAGCTAATCTGTTTATTCCTCCTTTTGAGTTAAAAGCCATTTCGAAACCGGCTTCACCATCGCAAATCGTTTCTGAACCTACATGAAAATAGATTAAAGCTTTAAGTCCTAAACTTATTTTTTCATCGGGAGTGTAGCTAAGTCCTGACAGTGAAAAATCTGCTATGGATAGATTCTCATTTCTCCTCATTTTATAATAAGCTCCTCCTCCAAAACCATTAATCATAAAAGGTGATGGTACCGGCGGCCATTTAACTGCGGAATCAAAATACCAATATCTAAAAGTAGATCGTCCAAATATAGCCTTTGCCTGAACATTAACTATATCAGCAACATCGACTACTAAATCTGCATTAAATCCGTTGCCATAAACAGGATCTTTCTCCATAAGAATCAGGCTTCCTTTTATTGTTAACCCGCTAAATTTACAGTCAATACCAATGGCTGATAAATCCAATCCTGCATATCTGCTTCGCTGCCTATACCCATCGTCGTACATTTTACCTAATATCCCGATTCTGGCTGTAGCACCTGCTCCGATACTTTCCATTAAATTAATCCCTAAATCAAAATCGATTCGAGAGTCATTTCCATTAATGGCAACGTTTATATTTCCAATCGATACAGGAAAATTTCCAAAGGCAACAGTACCTTTATATCCCATATTTCGAACAGAAATAATAGGCGAAACGGTTTGTAATTGCAGATTTTCAAAAGAAATTCCTTTAAAATCAACTGTCTTTTTTCCTTCTACTTCCTTATCATCAGATGCTCCTTTATTGGTACCAAAAGAAACTGTACCGTTTAAATTTGCTTTGGGCAAAAATCGTCCGTTTACTAACTTTAATTCAACTGAACTATTTGGCAGCAATAAAGCTTTGGCTTTCCAGATATCAAATGCAATAGAATCTTTTGTAACGACCACCAGTTGCTGCTCTTGCATTGATATAAAACCACTATACGCTAGTCCGGTTCTATTGTTTTGTTTAGGTGCTGCAGAAGCCGGAGATTCTTTCTTTTCTGTTGCTGCTTTACTTATTGGTAAAAGTATCTCACCATTTAAATTTGCTTTTACAAATGTATTGGCCGCAATAGTCACATCGATATGGTCTAAGGAATAAGCCCATGATTTTTCCTGACTGGTGATACCTCTGTCAAGCGGAAAAACATTATCTGCATAAAAAGTTCCCGAAACCCCATATTTATCTATAATAAGATTTTGAGCTCCTACTTTAAGCCTTTCTTTACTTGATGCAGTATCTGTAGTTTGAAATTCTTTTGGAAGACCTACTTCAAAAGTTTGAACAAATACTCCTTTCCAAGATTGTGCACTTGGCATTAAAAGTGCATTTTTGAAATAATATTCGGGAAAAATAACCGATTGATCATTCTTCAAATCACTTAAATCTAATACTGCATTATTGACTAAAAACTGAAAATTTCCTTCAAAATCTTTTCCGTTTCGTTTATCTTTTAAGGTAAAAGGCTGCAAGCTTACATTCACCAAAATATCATTCCAGCTGCTTGCCGTAAAACTAAACTCTCCTCTAACCCTGTTGGGTATCTGAACTGTTTTGCCATTATAATAGGTTTTAGGAACTGTCGTTTTTGTTTCGTCAACTGTTTTACTTACCGGATCGATAGGTAATATCAGGTTTCTTGAAAACTCAACTGCTCCTGAAATTTTCATTTCTTTAAATCCATCGCAATCAATGGTTACATAGGTTAGATCATTAACATTTCCAGTTGCCATATCAAAACCGCCATATAATGACACTTGCCATTTATTATCACTAAACGGAATATCGATATTGCCCAACAATACCAATTTGGCTTCGCCTATAATACCGCCCTGATGTGATAATTTTACATTATCGGCACCAAAAAACAGCTGCATGGGCTGACCATCTGGTCCTTTTTGAGGAATATCTACTCTGCAAAAAACGGTTAAAGTAGTGTACTCCGGCGAAAAAACAGCTTTCGTAATCCCAATAGAATATTGAACATTACTTACCGTTTTACGAATTCCGATTGGCAATTCTACCAAATCCTGATTCGAAAATTTATCTACCCAGCGCTCACTAGCTTCGATTTTTTCGATAGCACTAGAGGCTGCACCTAATTCTTTTGGCGGTGCAATTGTTTGTCCATAAGAAAAAACAACCGAAAAAATAATCAATAATACTGATAAATGTATTTTGTAAACTTTTTTCATAAGCAAATATTCCTGTTTTTTTGTAATAAAAAGCATAGTAACTTCTTTAGATATTTTAAAAACTTCTTTTAAATAATTTCTCATTTATTCAATAAAGTCATTTGTTCCCGATCCTTAATTATTCTTTAAATATCTAAATTCGACTTCATCGTCTTTAATATTTTTAAGAGCTAAATCATGATAATATGGAATTAGTTTGATTTTTAATTCCTCTACTATTTCTGTGTCCTGTTTTTTATCTTTCATCATTTTAAAGAAGTGGTTCAACTCTTGTTTATTAAAACTTGCAAGGTTTTCGTTTTGATGTATTTCATCTTTAGGGATATTTGCAAGTATCGAAATCTCGTTAATCATCCATCTGTGAACTAATAAAGGCTGCAGCTTTTTATTTTTTCGTTCTACAAGTTTTAAATACGAATTATAACTTGTTTTATTAGTTGCATCTTGTTCATTTACGCCATGCATCTTATGTTTGTTAACCCTGCCTAAAGCCATAATATAATCATTTTCGAAGCCTTCATCTTTTCGGGCCATCTCTTCTTTCAGGCTTTTTACCGTTTCAAGAATATATTTATTGTATCGGTCTAAAATGTCATTATTTAAGTCGTAAGTTTTTAAATAATTCAGCGCTTTTTCTTTAAAACTTTCCTCATCAGGTGTCAGGGTCGTGAGCGTTAATAAATGCTGCAATTCATCTGAATCTTCTTTTGGCATTGGCCTTAATGCAAGTTGAAGGTTTTGCAGCTGTTTTATAATTTCATTTCGCGTTCCTTCGTATGTTTTTTCTTTATATTTAATCTTTAAAACAGGATCTGCAGCAATTTTTGTTTCTTGTTTAGGCTCTTTTTTAGCTGGTAATTTAATTTTATCGATTGAATATGAATAATTTAACGTAGCTGTTACATCATTAAAGTTTTGTGCATTAGAACTGTTTCTGAACATTGAAATAATGCTCATATTAAAATTATGTTTTTCCAGCAGCACATAACTATTATTGAACTTAAATCCATAAACAGAACTTGAATTCATATTTCCCTGAGAGGTATTATAAAGTACCCCAAGATTCGTATTTAGCTTATCTTTAAATAATTTTTTTGAAGCTCCAACCGAAGCTCCAACTGAAGAATTATTGTTTCTTCCGACTTCATTACTGGTATAATTAAGGGAACTGTTTAAGGCGATTTTTGTTCCAATAAAATTTACTGAATGTGCCAAATTATAATTCTGAACCGTACTTGCCTGACCTTTTCGTATTACTCCGCCCTGCTCATTGGCCTGACCGGCAATGCTATAGTTGAAGTTTAAATTCTGATTTCTTTTTTTTCCAAAAGCATATGACATATTTACATTTGCATTTTGCGACAATTGTCTGTAATCCAGCGTATCTGATTGTACTACATTTGGATTATTGATAAGCTCAAACTGATCTAATTTTTTATTAGTATAGGTTGAAAAATTCGAATAACTACCTGTAATATTAAGCTGATCTGTAACCCGATAATTCATATTAATCGATCCTACAACTCTTTTTGTATCTTGCTTTTTTGCTTTTGCCAAATCATCTCTCTGATATCCTAAACTGGTAGATATCATAATTTTATCCTGATAAAACGGACGCGAAAAACGCAATGCAATATTTTCTAAATCATTATTAAAATATAATGCTCCCAATGTATTGTAATTAGGATCAATACGTTCATACGTTAATCCTACAATACTTTTTTGAATATTATAATCAAAATTTACATTTAATGCATTCATATAACGAGTACTTTCTTTAGCGGAAAATAATTTATCTTTAAAATTTCCTCCCGAAAGATTTTTACTCCGAATATCATCCGTTAGAACTGATAATGCATATTCTACATTAAAATTTAGATTTTTAATTAAAGAAGTACTAAAAATCAAACTGTTTACAAAGTTTTCTTTTGGCGTTACTCCCTTATCATTTGTCATATTTAGCGAATTGACATTGTCTTTGGCATAAAAGCCAATCCAGCCAATTTTATATTGAGGCTGCTCAAAACCTATTTTTGCTCCGTAACCCAAACGCTGATACACCGGAACTCCTCCCATTGCATCTTGTTCTGAAACTGCTTTTAGCAATTGTCCGCCCATTAAAGTTATTTTAAACGGGCTTCTTGGCGTAAGTTCTAAACCAAGTCCCTTAAACGGAAAACCACTTAAAGTATAAGGCGAAAATGTCATACTTACATTCCCTATATACGCTTTTACCCATTTGTATTTGGGCATAATGCTTAATCTGTTAAAATCAAATGGAGCGGTATATCCTAAATTTTTTCCCTGATTGGTAATGCTGTAAAATAAAGGAACATTAAAATTGAAAGCACTAATGTTCAAATTTCCCGAAAGCAAATACGTAAATGGCTCACGTGCATTGGGCATATTCGAATTATAATACATCATATTCGCATTTACATTACCAGTAACTTTAAAATTTGGCTTATAAAAACTCTCTAAATCTACATCCTGGGCATATCCTTTTCTGCAAAAACAACAAGCAAAAACAATGCATAACCAAAGTAAGATTCTTTTATTTTCTCTCTTCATTTACCGGTTATTGTTTTTGTACTTTGATATCGCATAAGATATAAGAACCTGCTCCGTTTTTTACCATATCTTTTATTTTGATGGCTCCTTTTCGTCCGTCTTGTGTTTTAAACAAAATGATTCTTGGATAAGTAAAACCAAATTCCTGTGCTCCTGCTGCGCTATAATTTATATTTAAAGATTTTATTGGCGTATCATTTACCATTGCATCAAACTGACTTTCTGTAAAATTTAAACCGCAATTGCATAAACTCTGAGAGTTTATAAAAATGGTACTTTGAGCATTTTTTAAAGCTAAAAAACCATAATTATTGGCCTGATCCGGTGATATAAATCTGTTATAGGTAAAATTGCTGTTCAGGCCCTGAAAAACAATATCGATTAAACTACTGTTCTGATCGTTAATTTCATTTGCTTTATAAACCTGTCTGGTTGCTGTCGAGAACATTGCACCAATATTATTATTGTTATGCGCTGTATTTATTCCTAATTTAACGTTCGTAAAAATTCGCAGATTTGTATCTGGCAGCACCGTAATAACCGATTTATAAATATGACTTTTTTTATCATTAAAAGCTTCTAAAGTAACCTCATGAATCCCGGCGCTTGTAAAAACAACTTTTGGATTCTCTTCTGTCGACGTAGCCGGATTTCCACCTTCAAAACTCCATTTATAACTTGTTGCACTGGTCGATTTATTGGTAAAACTAATCGTTACCGGTGCCTCATTATCATCATCTTCAAAATTGAGTTCATACGAAAATAAGCCCACTAAATAAGGAGCAACAGTTATAGTTTGAATTTGTTTTTGTGTTTCAAAACCATTCGAAACGGTAAGGGTTATTGTATGATCGCCCGGAGTTGTAAATACAACATTTGGAGGTGTTTTTCCTGTAAAAGCTGAAGGTAATCCATCCTTAAAATCCCATTTGAAAGTTAATCCTTCTCCAATAGTAGTATTTTTTAAAACTACTTCAACCGGAGAGTAATTGCTTTTTATGATTTCATGGGTAAACTGAATGTTAATTCCGTCTTTTATCACAACGGTTTTACTAAATTCATTACTTTCTCCGTCTACATTTGTAGCTACGAGCTTAATTGTATATGTACCCTGCTTATTATACAATATTTCACCGGGATTTTTTTGCGATGAACTTGCCGGATTACCACCTTCAAAAGTCCATTCGTATTTATCTGCGCCAGTTATTTTATTGTCTATTTTTATAATAACAGGTATCGATTCATCGTCATTGACATACGAAGTCATAAAATCACCTTCTATGGCTATAGACGTTTCCTGATAACAAGAGGTAAAAACTATAAATAAGAGTAAGAGTAAAGATTTTTTCATTCAGTTTATTTTAAAACACTACAACTTTTTAGGGTTATAGTGTTTTTTTAGTCTCTATTTTTTTGCTGCTAAATACTACAAATAGCGTTTGATTATTTTATCTTTAGAAATAGCCCAAACTACATTGTTTTTATAACTAATATTCTTTATAGGCTCGTTATTAGTATAATCAAGAGTCCAAACACTGCCTCCATTTATCGTTTTATATATTTTATTATCTAAAACTGCCCAACCTGTATTGGCATCTTTAAAAGTGAATTTTGTAAATTTTTCTCCATTGTAAACTTGTTCCCAAGTATCACCACCATTAGTTGTTTTAAACAATTTAACATCTAAAGTGTTATATTTATTAATCAAAAGGAAGCCGTTTTCCTTATCAGCAAAGGAAACCTCCCTGGCATAATAACCAGCTTCTTCATTAACAAACGGATACTCTTTCCACCCGTCAGTTGTATTATTTTTGAATAAAACAAAAGCTCGATTACCAATAATGCCCTCTTTATTTTTAATCGCTTTATATCCAATAGCCCAAATATGGTTATTGTCGATTTGCGTTGCTTGAAAAAGGTTTGTTTCATTGTCTACTATTTCATAAACTTTCGTAAAATCAACACCATTACTTGTAACGAAGACTTTTCCATTCTGTGAAACCCAAGTTCCATTTTTCATATCATCATCAACATATAGACAGTATGGAGTTTGTACATCCTTTTCACTTCCAAAATTGGCAAATGCATCAATTCCAAGATATCCTCCTTTTGTGATTTTAGAAACACCAAAACCTGTATGAGACCATCCTTCATCGTTTGTAGTGGCATAAAATGCGGCATTAAAGGCATTAACAGCCCATTGGCTCCAAGTAATTCCTCCATCTAAGGTTCTTGAGACTCTCCCTCCGGTTTTATCTGTATTGCAATACAAAATTTTATCGTTTATCATTTGAATACGACGTATCCCACTCTCATCCTTTAAGCTATTTTCCTGCACTACCCAATTTGTTATCGTACGAGCTGGAAGAATACCTATGTTTCCGTTGTAATCATTTTTAACTTCATTCAAGATTTCTTTATCCAGTATAGTAAAAACAACTTTAGGTAAAACTTTCTCTGTTTGTGGTAATGTCAATTTTATTTCTGTAGCTGTTGAGGAAACAATTGTCGCTGCAACACCATCAAAAGTTATTTTGATATCACTAACCTTATCCGGAAAATTTTCACCGTACACACTAACCGTTTCTCCAGTTTCTCCTGAGTTTTTAGAATATGATGTTATTTTTGGTTTTTTCACTACCACAACCGGTGGAGGAGTTGGGTTTGAATTATCTCCCGAATCTGAACTACAACCACCCAATACCATAAAAAGTTGCAACATGGCTACTACTAAAATTCTTTTTTTCATTCTCTTTTTTATATTACTATTTTAATTATTATTTATTCCTTAAATATTTACTCCCTAAAGTATAACCGTTACCAACCAGAACACGTACAATATTCATAGCCGTTATATCTTTACTCATTTTATACCCTATCGGATTTCCTCTATTATCAAAAGTAGCTTTGAACACTTTTCCGTTGAATGTAATCACTTCCTGATTTAATAATTTTTCATATCCTGAGAACATACCTCCTCTTGCAAACCATGTTCCTATTAAATTATTATCAAGGTCTAAAACTTCATATTTTAAATCTCCGTTTGAAGAAGGCGATGTAACTCTTATATACCCAATTCTTTTGTCGTCTATATTCTGATTTTGTGCTTTAATGCTATAAATAGTCCCCCCATCATCAATCGCTAACTGATAAGTATCTGCGATTTTATTAGCATTATCTATTTCGCCTTGAACTCCAAAACGCTTTGCAGCTATACCAGTTGAGGCACTATTAATAAAACTTTCTACTGCTTCTTTACTTAAACCTTCTGCTCCAATCATACCTCTGTCTAATAATTCATAGACAACACTGCGGTCATAGTTAAATGCACTGAACTTTCTGCTCTTGTTCTTAAACTCTAGTTCGTTTGATTTTCCTGTCGCTTCGTCTTTAATTTCTACCCACGGCAATACCAAGGACTCTTCGTTTGGTGCTTTTTTTAGTTCTGCTGTAATAACATAACTTTTATCTAAGCTATAGATTTTAAAAAGCGGTTTTTTGCCTTCTACATAACCTATTAGTTTTTCATCCAGCTTTATTTCTCCTTTGTCAATTTTTAATTTTTGTGCAAAACCGTAAACGCTTATTAGCACAATTATTACGGTTAAAAAATTTTTTTTCATGTGTGAATTTTTAGTTTTTGTTTAATTTATTATCTGTTTAAAGTTTTTTTTTAGTATTATACATTTTGTTAGTCTTCATCATTTCTTTTTCTAATTCAATAGAGTCTCTTTCTTGCTGTAAAATATTACCTCTAAATTTTTTAGTATCTTCATCAATACTACTTTCAATTTTTCTTTTTTCATTTTCTTGCTCTTCTAAGGTTAAAGATTTCCAACGTTTTTTCTCTTTCACTTCCTGAATTTCCTTAACTCTTTCTCTAATTAGATTTCTTTCTTCATAACTAATTATATCAGATATTTTTTTCCATTCTTCTAAAGGTGGTATTGCCATCATCATTTCTGCCAGAATTTCAATATTATCAGAAGTCATTCTAATTGGATAATCTTCGGGATTTATTATTGTTTTCATCTTAATTATTTAAGTCGATAAAATCTTACTTTTCATCATAATTATAGGGTTTTTCTGAAAACAATCTTAACAATATGCTATAATCTTCAAATAGATTTTTTAGGTTATATTTTTCATACAACGAAGTAAATTTTATTTGATTTATTAAACCCTCAAAGGTTTTAATTGGAATATGAACTTTTGTTCCTCTTGAACTTCTTGTATGTAGTAATAATTCCTTTTCACTATACAATAAATAATATATGCGAAATAGTATTTTATTTTCTTCATTAAGAGATAAATATTCACAAAAAAATCCCTGTTCATCAATGTTTCTAAGAAAAAACAACACTTTTTCTAAAAAAATAATAATTTGTTTTTCATATACAATTTCTAAAGAAAATCCATCGAACTTAATATTTATTAAATTCGATTGCTTTTTATCCTGAAGTTTTTCTTCATCTGTCATTAACTGCCAACTTTTATATTTATCAATCATTTCAATAAACATAATTTCATCGATATCTATATTTTCTTTTTTATAGATTTCAAGAACATTTTTTAAATTATCCATAGTATTTATTTTCTATGATTTTAAAGGATTTCACCCGTACCCTCCAATTTGGTGAGTCTCCCGACTTCGTACTCTTTCAATCTCCTACAAAACTGTTTTTTATATCAATGAACATTTTTACATTTTAAATATTACTATCACTTTGTGTTCTCGAGCAGGATACTCAAGCCAACAGGAGAAAAACATACAAATAATTGTCTTCATAAATAAACTTTAAGATTTTCATCATCAAAATCTAACCTTAAAAACTCATTCATAAGTGCTGATGGAAAAGCATAATTTGTTTTTAATTCCCAATCTTCTTCTATTTCCAATTCTTCAAAAAATCTTTCCATAAGGAATTCTTTATTCCCTTTAATAGTTATTAGAATCCAAGTAGAAATATTATATCCCTTATTTTTAGGTATGATAAATTTTTTAACTTGATCATTATTCTGTTTACTTACATATACTTCAAACATTATTTTACGAATTTTACTGATGTAACATATTTATATGAACCATCTGCATATGCTGATTATCATTACTATTAGGGTTAAAATATTTTGTTTTATGCGTAATTTTTTGTTTTTTGGACAAGTATTTTACACTTGCTTTCAATCAAGGCTAAAAATAAAATAATGGATAAGAATACTTTCTTTTTTGTAAGCAAAAAAATACCTAATATTATAAATTTTGCTTTTTCTATTTAGTTAGATATTTAGATAAAACTTTTTTGTTCTTTTCAGCTACATCTGCAAGTTTATTAAAATCAAGAATTCCATTTGATGATTTTACTAGAGGTTTCAGTTTATTTATTTCTGGATAAGAAGCATTATCTTCTTTATTATAAAATTCAAACATCATATTTGCATTTAATGCATTCATTATTCTTGATATGGGATCAAAAATCACATTAGCTGTTTCATTTTTTATAAACACACCATTACGAGAAAGAACATCAATTATTCGCAAATTAGATAAATCACCAACTTTTTCATAGTACTTAATATAAATGTGTTCCTCATTATTGTAAATTATCTTAACTTTTGTCAATAATTCTATTGAGGTCTTTTTTCCTGATTGTAATAATTTTTCAGGCAACTTATCTATAGATTTACTACTCAGTAATGTATCATTTTCTGTTTTGGTATAATCGTAAGCATTTGTGAGGTCAAAAACATTTATAAATTTCACTTTCGTTACAATTTTATTTTGCCCCATTGATTGTTGAGAAATTATTAGAATAATTAAGATTAAAATATTTTTCATTTTACCAAGTTTTAGAATCTATGAATAAATTAAGCTTGTCATTTTTTTTAGTTGGACTATACCATGAAAAAAATGCATTATCAAGCTTGCTTAAGTCTATGTATCCATTTGAATTAATTGTATTGTATAATTCTTTAGTTAAAACATTCGATGCTTTTCCTGAAAACAACTCAATAAGAATTTCTGTTTTTAATCTCATTATTATTATCGAAAGATTAGATGTTGTAGTATTTGACACTTTATACCAACGATTATCAACCTTTTGTAAAACATAACAGCCAGATACTTCTTTTGCATTTTCTTGTTTAAAGTAAAATTTAATTATTTCAGTTGGTGTATTATTAATAAAAAAAGAAACTTTATGTATTAATTTAATGTAATTTTTATCAATATTCATCTGTTTAATTTTTACAAAATAATCTTCCTTCCTTTTGGTGGATTTGGCGCTTCCTCCTAATGTATTATAATCAACCCATTCTTGACTATTTGCGGAAAGTATTGATTTCATTAAATTTTCAGGAGTATCATTTTTAACCTCTTCAAGATTGACATATTCTTTCTTTATAAGTAAGGAATCATACACTTGGAAAGACAGTTCTGATTCTTGCTCTATTCCAAGACTAAGATTTGAATCCTTTTGTGCATATGCTTTTTTACAAAAAACAATTATCAAAATAAGTACTACAATTTGTTTATTCATATTAGAATTTTAATTTTATAATTAACATTGAAACTATATAAATGATGAAATAAATGATTATCCTCGTATTATTACTTTTTTCCATCGATACATCTATCACTTTCTCATATTCATTAGCATATTTTATTGGAGTCTTGTCTAAAATCCATAGATTTAAAGAATCATTATGGTGTTGCATATAGTCGTTAATTAGTTCTGTAAAATTTAAATATTTCATAATTAATAGCCTAATACGTTTGTATATTTTAATTATTAATTATTTAATATTTAATCGTAAAACGTTTAAAGTTAAATCAACCCCTTTTAATTGATCTAAATTCTGTTTACATTCAAATGCCCTTTCATCAATATTTTTCGTCTTTTTTTCTATAAAGTATTCGCTTATAAATGATATATTAGTAATAAATATATCATTTAAGAATAGAGCATATTCTATTATGTCTAAGGTATATTTCTGATCAAGTCCCTTAATTACTAAAATATTTTTATCTGATAGGAAAAAAATATTTGTTACTAATACATATTTTTCGTTTAACATAATTCTAACATTAAAGACCTAATTCCATTAATTTTTTTAATATTTCTACATCCTCATCACTTAATCCTAAGATTTTTTGATGTCTAATCATAAAATCTTTTACATGAGCTTCCGCATTTGGTCGTCCCAAATCATCAATAATACCAAGTTTGTGTTGAGTTCCATGCAGAAATTCTTCCAAAATAGCTGCTTTACTTGGATTTTCTCTTAAAAGAATATGAGCCATATCCTCACCACCAACACTTGCTTCTGCACCAAAATATTCTAACATCCTAAGATCTTCTGAACCATCCTTTGCTATAACAACTCTTCTTTTTTGGAAACTGCGGCAATAAGTTCATCAGATGCTTTTTCTACTCCCATAAGTTCATCAGATGAATTCATAAATCCTTTTTTCAATGAAGAATTTCTTATAATTTCATTATCAACTATAGACCAAATTCGCTTAGTAGTTACATTCTCTACTCCCTCTAATCCATACTTCTCAGGATGAACCTGTAAATCTTCTAAAGCCTCTTCAACTTGTTGAGCACTATATTTTCCTCGCCAAGTAGAAAATTTACCTATCCCAAAAGTAACTACTTTTTGAACTACAATATTTAAAATTCCCTGTTTAATACCATTTAATGTACTTTGGCTAATTTCTACCTCTGATATACTCTTTCCGCTTTTTAATTGATTCAAAACATCGTCTCCAAAACCTACTACAAAGCCACTAACACCAGCACACCCTGTTCCACATTTATTTACCAAAGCAGCTGTTGCACAACTTGTTGCTGCACTTGGCAGGGAAACCTCTTTCATTAATTTTTTCGCCGTAAAATTTTCTTTTAAATATGTTTTTACAATAGCATTAATACCCATTTGAAAACCTATATCAAGAGTAAATCCTGAAATACATTCGGTTGCCTTTATGCTTCCTAGTGCTTCTACTGAACCTAAACCTAAAGCTCCATAAAAAACCATTTGTTCCATTGCATCTGCAAACTGAGCTTGTATAGAAACACCTTTAACTATTGTAGTTTTTTGTGTACAGAATGGTTCTGTCTGATCCGGCACAGGGTCCTTAAAATAGACTATTACATCAACTCCTTGCGCATATCCATCAACACTATTAGGAGTATAGCTTAACCAAAATTTTGTGATTTTTAATTTATTTAATTCTGCATCTTTAGTTTCTATCAAAAATAAATTCTGAACCGGATTACTTATGCTCCACCCTTTATAATGAGTTATTTTTAAAGTACCTTTTTCTTCATCATAAATAGAGGTTGTATATGTTTTGTTATCTCCTGGAAATGATGCTGTGTTTTTTGAAACTTCACTAGCTAGTAACTTTAAATAATTTACTTTTTCAGTTGCTAAAAAAGCTACAATACTTTTTAAAGAACCATCACATTTTTCGCTAATAAATTTATTTACTTCGTCAAAAACTGCGTTTGTTTTTGCTAAATTCTCTTGGTTTTGATTGCCTGACGTTGTATAATCATTAGAAGCCAATTCAACGAAAACCGGATCTAGATCAGCAACTTTTTTCTTTAAGTCCTCAGGAATATCAGGAGTATTTACTAATGTTTTATATTGTTCATTTGCTTTTTCTAATCCTGTATATATTTCTTTCCAATTCTTGTTATAATCTTCTTCACTAATTGTACCGGCAGCTTTTTGCTTTTCTAATTCATCGGCTCTATTAAAGAGATCCGCAATTCCTTCCAATAGTCCTTTTACATCATTAATTATTTCATTACCACTAACAATATTCCCCCATTTCGCATCATAGCTCGTCTCGACAACACCGCTAATCAATTGATAATCGGTATTGATTACAATATCTTTAAACTCTACTGCAATTTTAGTATCGGCTAAATAAGGAACAATAATATATCCGCGTCCTGAATATGGACTATTTTCTCCTCTCAGTTCTAAAATAGTTACAGGGAAATCGCCAGCTCTAAATGTCTCGCTTTGAATTAGATTCGTAAGTGGCTTTTGGTTCTGAATATTAATTTGAGGGATAACTAACGCACACAACTCGTATTTACCTTTTTGATATTATCAGTATTTCAATGAACGTGGTTTATTATTTTAATCTATCAAAAAAGTTCTTCTGTGTTCACAAGCAAGATGTTCACGCCAGGAGGAATATTTGTTTTATCTAAATTTCTTTATAAACATATTTTAATGGTTTATTAATTATTACGTGTTCTTCTAGCAATTTTTTAAATAATAAGCTACTATAAATTAGACTATCAATATAAAACTCTCGTCCTTTAGTATATAGATAGTAGGTAATTCCACCATAAATAAAAGGTTGGCTTCCATATTGTTCTGGAAATCGTTTTCTTAATTCTTCCTTAAAAGGATTAAAATCAGGGTGCACTAATAATTTTTCTACTTGTTTTATCAAAGAAAATATAAGTTCTTTCATTTCAGAGATTGTTAATTCAAAATCCTTTTTCGAATCAATTCTTAATTTTATGTTTTTTTTTAGATTAGGGTTTATTTCAAGATTAGAATATTTACTAAATAGTTGTCTCGAATCTAAAGAAGATACTAATCTACTTTCTTCATTGAATACTAAATATTGTGGTTCCATTTTTCACTCTATTTCTTTATAGACATATTTTAATGGTTTATTTAATTTAACATGCTCTTCCAATAATTCTTTAAAAAACAAAGTGTTATATATTAAGCTATCAATATAAAACTCCCTTCCTTTATTATACAAATAATAAGTTATTCCTTCGTAAACGAAAGGTTCATTTCCATATTGTTCTGGAAATCTTTCTCTTAATTCTTCTTTAAAAGGATTAAAATCAGAGTGTTTTAATAATTCTTCAATTCTTTGATTTAATGCAGGTATCAAAATTTGTAATTTTTCAACATCTATTTCAAAATTTTTTTCTGAATAAATTCTCTGCTTTATTACTTCTTTTAATTTAGGGGCTATCTTTAATTTAGAATAAATATTGAAATTATTATCTAAATTTGTACTTATAACTATTTCATTTAAAGTGTTTAATATCCGTAATATTTTCATTTATTTCTTTTTTAATTTTACAACAACGCTTTTTCCTAATAAACTATAATCCTGAATTACCCCATACCCTTTTTTTTCCATAGTCTGATAAAAAAGAGTTTCTTTAATAGCTAGAATTTCATCTCCAGTTTCATCGAAAGCTTCATGAAATTGTTTATATCCTAAAGATTCTCCATTGGGATAACGAGGATCTGTTTTCCATTCAACTTTTATACTTTTAATTCTATCACCAAAAATCTCAAAAGTTTCATCAGTCCATTTTTGGCCTAAACCTTTAACTCCAGCAGTATTAAAATCAAATTCTAATTCGCCACCCCACAATTTTGCACTATTTTCCCATTGAGATAATTCTGAATTATTTAAAGATTTCCAGATTATTCTATCATTATAAACTAATATTTCGTATTCTATTTCTCCAAATTTTTTAGATATTTTTTTTACTAAACCAGCTAATTCATATTCACTTAAACCATACTTCTCAGGATGAACCTGTAAATCTTCTAAAGCATCTTCAACCTGTTTTGAAGTGTATTTACCCTTCCATGCAGAAAATTTACCTATACCAAAAGTAACTACTTTTTGAACTACAATATTTAAAATTCCCCCCGCTGGTGCGAGCGTCTCGCTCGTACCTAAAATTTCAATTATTCTAAAACTATACAAAAATCCTTATTATTTTATTTTCAATGAACGTATTATAATTTAAATTTCAACTTTGCGTTCACGAGCAAGATGTTCGCGCTAACAGAGTGGCAGCTTTCATTATCTAATCTTTTTTATACGGATCTTTTTTATACAAATCTGAAACACTTTTATATGTATCTCTTAAATCTTGTAATTTGTATTGCACATAATATGTTGTATTTTCTAATTCATTAAAAATAGGCTCCACAACTTCTTCAAAAAGTACATGACCAGAATACTTAAGATTTAATCGTTTATTTAAAGCAAATAACTCTATATACATCATATTTTTTAAGCGAAATAACACAAACTCTTCTCCTGATGTATTTTCATGATTAAAAACAACTAAACTAACCTCGTCTAAAAATTCTATTATGAGTTTATTTAATTTTACAATTGATTCTTCATATAAAATTATTAAATCAGAATATGCTTCTTTAAAAATATATTTTTTCGTTAATTCTTTTGTTCTAAGTTCAAGTTTTTCTGTATCCGAAAGTGAAATCCAATGCACATCTTTTTTAAGCCCCTCTATAAGTTGTATTTCATATCTGTGAGTATTCTTTAAAAGATACAAATCTTCAATTTTAATTATTTCATCTAAATTCATAATTCTTTTATTGTTATTAAATATAAATTATTAATTACATCTGGAATTGCTCCATCAATTGCTACATCATCCAAATTTATAATCTCTTTCCCAATAAATTCAATCTTCTCGATTTTAAATTTTGATTTGCTTTTATGTAACATTTCAAACTCTCCTCTCATAATATCTCTTCCATATTCCAAGCTTTTTCCACTTTTAGACTCTATTGTAATAAATGCTTTTTTATCTAGGTTATCAACCTTTCTTAGAAAATTCCAAGCTACTCCTTTTTCAGTTGTACTAGAAAGAAAATTGTCGTACTCAATTGCTCCACCTTCTCCTTTCTCTAATAACTTCAATACCTCTTCCTGTCCCGCGCCTCTAGATTAATTAGCTGGTTTAGATGGAATTACATCCAAAATTTCATTTAACATCGCTTCAATGGCTAATATATCTTTTTAGGAAGATTTACTGATTAATGCTTGATTGAAATTATAATATGATCCTTCTTGATAAAATCTTATTAATGCTTCTTCTTCTAAATTAAAAATTTTACTGTAAACTCGCTCTTTAGTACCATTACTTAACTCTTCATAAATCTTTCTAAAATCTGTATTTTTTAGCATTATACTTAATGGGTTCTCAACCTCAACTTTCCATGTTCTTGCTAGGTCTGCTTCAGCTCAATAAACTCCTTGAAAACTATTGATCACTATTTAACAATTCAGATACTTTTATATGCAAAGGCATTTGAGTTATAATTAAATTATCATGATGTAAATCTTTTTTTTCCATATAAAATTTCAACTTATTTAATATCTCTGGTTTGCCGTCCTCAAATTCAAATAAGCACAGAGCTGAATAATTCATTTGTACATAATCTATTTCATAACTTGGATTAACAGAAACATATTTTAAAATACATTTTGTTTTTAGCCATTCATCGATATTATTGTACGTGAATATAATATCAAATGTTGTATTAATTTTTATATCTAAATCATAAGCCTTTGCGAATAA
>Ga0194135_10000569_pt1 | contig 21828 bp, 15 predicted proteins | sample LitLau_LLRF_2013_FD_134024 | JGI IMG/M metagenome (GOLD analysis project Ga0194135, IMG submission 134024) | Freshwater sediment microbial communities in response to fracking from North America - Little Laurel Run_MetaG_LLRF_2013 (version 2) | ecosystem: Environmental > Aquatic > Freshwater >...
ATTTTTATCAACCTGCTCCAGGATGCCATGGAGGGCAAGGTGGTGCTTCCAATTAAGGAGGAAACGGCAGTGGGAACTCTTACTCCATCCCCACCATCATCACCTGGAAGTCCACCACCACCGTCATCAACACCTTCAGCAGTAGGAACTCCATTACCACCTGGAAGTCCATCCCCACCTGGAAGTCCACCCCCACCAGATGGACGTCCAGCATATCTTTCGACACCCTCTCCGACGGCTCTAGCAGAACTAGATGCTATTCTTCAACCAAGTCAAACCTTCTCACTTCAAATGATCTCGCTTCTAAGACCATTGGCATCATCCTCGCCACCTCCACAGGCATCACCACCTTCAGCTGAGGGAACTCCACCACCACCAACAGATGAGGAAATTCCGTCTATCGCTGATCTGATGGCAAACGCCTCGCCAGTCAGATACCCGCTCCCTTTTAACCGCATTCCACCTCCACCACCACCGGGAGAGAATTAGATCAACCACTGAAGGAAGGGCTTTTGGCAGCATTTGCTATATTATTGGAATGAAAACTTGATGCTTAATATATATACATATATGTATATAGCTGGCCGAATGGGGCATATATTTTTATTATGCCGGGTAGAGTTTTTTTTCCGTTTTTTGAACCTATTTTTCTTCTTAGGTTTTTTCCTCTACCCCAAGCAAGGATTGGTATAGATGAATTTCTTTTGATTTCTTATGATGATTTATTTAAACTAATAAATATGATATTGAATATTGAACATTATTATCCATGTGTAAGCACTATTTTTATTTCCATTTACGGGCATAATAAGCGTTCATCAAAATAGGCAGAAAATGGTACATAGAGACGCGAGAAAATTTGGCACTTCAACACTTTATCCACTTAAACGTGTGACACTTTCGATACTCGGATTAAATGCGATTTATCCAGCTTAAGTTTGCAATGAGCATAAAACATCCTTAAAAGATGCCTAAAACTACATATGCCTGCTGTATTATGACGGTGATACCTTCTCAAGTTTATTAAACTTCCGAAGCTCGATTTTTAAAACGGTAAAAATTGTTCTATGATGACATGAGATTCTCAGAGAGCTTTTTTACATTTTTGGATTTTTGGTAATTTCGTCTCGTTTGACGGGTTTAGGTTGAAATCATTCGCGTTAATGCTTCAAACAAAGACAATCGCTTTACGAACATGCGTGTTAAAATATCACGAGAAAAACTGCATTGATTATAAATGAAACTGCCTAACATTGATACATTCGCTGTAAGTACAAGACTAGACTATTTTGCCGACAACATCATGAATAGAGTTTCTTCTCTTGTGTCATTCAAGATCATTTCTGGAACCAACTCACGAACACTGAATTTTCTCAAATCATTCTCATCTCCAAGCAAAGTTGCTTCTGAGAATAATTGTGTTTTTTTCCTCATCCCTTGTTTTTCCATTTCCATTTGGATCTAGAATAAAGAATTGGTAAGCCTTTGTGTTTTTTTGTAAGCGTTTGGGAAAAATTGGTTGCCAAAAATTCGGACAAATTGTATAACGTTTTCAATCACTCTACTTACAACTTATATAGGACTAACTCTGAAAATTTGACAGCCCCTTGTAAAAACTCAAGACGTCAGGAAGGAGCTTATCTATTACAAAGGTGAGTGACAATTTTAATGACTTGTTAATAATAATTATGTGCTTTTTATTGCTTTTCTATTTACGTGTTTATGTTGAAAGTTAAAAACGACCGGTCGCTCGTCGGTCGTGCAAATAGGATTATTGCTAACAAGCATCAATACAAAATGCAAATGAGATTTGGTTTGGTGGCTTTGGCTCTCTTACTAAATTAAATTTGATCAAATGAGTAAGGACGAGTGGAGAGACAATAAGTGTAAATGCTATAGACATGTGGGGATTTAATAACTACATTACAGTTTTTCTTGTAACTCGGGAACGGATGAACTCAAAGACAAAGGTTGGTTCAAGTTCTCAAGGCTTTAGTGGCAAAAATTAGAAGCTATCATTGTAATGAAAATGTGCAATATTTAAAATGCGATCAATAAGTTAAAAATAACTATTGTACTGTATGTTTATTTAGAAACTGACATCAACTTTTGATGTCTGACAATTATAAAAGGCTCTTCAAGGAAGACACGGAATCCTCTTCGGAACTTCGTCCGATTGCCCTCGGAATCTAGAAGAGGTAACTAAGTTAAAGGCGACTTGATTCATTATTTTTATCAATTAGTAAAAATTTTGTGTGTAGGGTATCATGCAAAAATTTTCCATTTCATCGTCTGCTTGTCATGCAATTTAGCCCGTAGAAGAAAATACAAACAAACATTAGTATTTTTCCGTTAAAATATAGCTTGTCTTTCACCCTTTCAAACCAAAAATGTGGAAAGAAAGATGCACCGCTTCGCCTTGCAATTTTTATAAAACGCAAAACGCATGCTAGTCTTCACTGGAACTCAACTGAATAAGATCCAGTTTTGAATGAAATTTTTTGGTCGAGTTTACGACTTAGGAAAGTGGAACGTTTTCTTGCTTGAAGCCAAGATGTGGAAAGTAAAATTTATGTAAGTCTTCTCTTCTTGTCTCCTTTTGCAAAGTCATCCATGTGTGCACAAAACCAAAACTGTTGTAAATGGCCTTTTTATAGTTTTCTTATGCTTTCCATGAGTTGCAAGAAACGTTGTGCAATAAAAATAAATTCAACAGCTTTATTCGAGACCAGCAATAAAATTATTGCAAGTCGTATTCGTTTATATACACCAAACATGTAGCAGAACTATGCAAATTTGAGTCAAAACATGGCTTTTAGAGCGTAAGGGAATTGTTGAGTGCATTATCCCTTCGTTTTGTCAAAACAGACGGTACGAACATAACGGAGGTTTGTATACAATTTATTTGTGCATACATGATCAATATGCAAATTTTCACTTTGCCAAATTTTTTATCTCCCATTTTCTGTGTCATTGCTCCGTCAGTAAACTTGGTTGTCTTCTTCCCGGCTACGTGATTGCAAATCTAAAAGTTACTTTATTGCTAAATTCATTCTGAAGCAAATTGGAATCTTTTATTTCTCCTCAAAAAGTTTTGCTTTTTATCCCCACGTGAGCAATAATTTCAGCAGGAGAAAAGCCATCTGTCAATAGAATGTAGCTACTTGCCGTTTTAGTTAACAAAAACATCAGTTTCTGCATTTCAAACATTTGCAAACATGCATTTCTTTCGCGTGTGCACTTTTATGTATACCATTTGTATGCAAAGTTGCAGTAATTTTTCGTGCACGAATATTGCTGGTGGGTTTTTGTTTAAAGGTCTAAGAAACCCTGCAACTTAATCCTTTGCATGGTGCAAAAGTTTTTATTTTTTCATCCAATGAACTTCATGGGTTCTTAAAAGAAATGGAATGGTAGAATTATTCTATATTTAAGGCTAAGATTGACCTTGCCTTTGATACTCCTTGCATGCATAATTTTCTATACTCAAAGCGACAGCCAAGTTTATACACTACATGTTCATGTGCACCTTTCCACTTCCATTCGGTGCAGATGAATTTACGTTACAGTTACAGTTAAAACAGAAAAAGGACGACAACTGCCTGATATGCAAGTAGCACTTTATTTCCCCATACTGAAGTGGATATAATTTTTACAAATCTCAGCAAAAGACACCACAAGGCATACAAACTAGAACTACTTTCCAACAGAACCAGTTCCCTGTTTTTATTCAACAAAACTACTCTATCAAGTATGATTGCGCAATTTATGTTTATCCTTATCATGCGGACATACATGCCAGTACAGTCGTCGTTTTTACCTTTTCTTCATCTTTATCTGTCTCCCTCTTTTCTTCAGTTTTTAGGAGAGAAAGAGCGGAAATGTAAATGGAAAAGAAAGCAGTACTCCTTGCTTGAATGACTTGAAACACATGAACGCATGGAAAAGCAAGTAGTAAGTGAATCTTATCAAAAGGGAATGAGAAAAATGGTAAAAATCCGGAAGCCGTCCTTTAGGAAACTAAATCTGGTTGAATTGCTACAATAGAGCACAAGAGGTAAAGAGGAGGACCGTGGAGACTGCAGTTGTAGTAGTAATTGTGGCACATAATATGTTCGCAGGCAGAGCAACGCATAATACAACACTTGAGTTAGTAGTACTTTCATTGAACTGAATCATTCAATAGTGAATTTTTAAAGATGCATGATTATTGGGATTTAACCCAAACTCTGAAAGACGCAGGCGTCCTGTGCTCCAGACACCAGACTCCAGTTTTTTCGGGGACAAACTCCTTTTGTCAATAACAACTTGTTCATTTACATATGCCTGCACTTAATATGCTTAATTGATTCAAAGTTACAAAAAAGCAGCAGTCCAAGTCTAAACATTAGAACAAAGTAAAATGGACAATCGTTAAACACAAATAATAGCTAAACTAAATATGTGAATGGAAAGGATTCGTTTTTTATGTATTGACAAATGGTTTTCGCTGCTGCTGCTGTTCTTTTCGTGTCCCCCTCTTTAATACAATTAGTCTTCCATTCACAGTAAATATGTTCCATACACCGGTGCACGTAATACAAAAAATAGATTCAAGAAGTTTTTTTTCTTTCGCAGCTCCTTTCAATAATTTCAAACATTTATCAAGTACAAAGCCCGCATTGTATTCAGGTGACTTTCTTGGTTTTCACATCCATTGACAAACAACTTATCAAAGTAATTGGACATTAATGTGAATGATATCTGATTTCCCCTTGTTGCAAGAACACACATCTAAGGGAGTAAACCATAAAGCTTTAATACTAAAGGGAGTTTGGTCGTGTCAGCCTAAACGAATTAAGGAATGACTTCAAGTCATCCATTTGTAGAGGTTCTATGGTGCGCAGTAAAATTGAATATCCAGTCAAAGTATTATAAAGGAAATACAAGCTGGAGACAGATTCCTTGGCATTTATGGAACGATATAGACGTAAGATATTAAAGGATTCTCCCGCAAAGTATCCAATCCTCGGCAACGTTACAGACATTCAGATCTCTGAGGAGATTCTCCGTTACAAAAGAAAGTCTCGGGCAGGTTTGCCAACAGCAACTGTAGTGCTACAACATTTGATCGCTGGGCAAGTACTTTGTGACGCAAGGAAAGCCAACCACTTTTTCAGTGAAGAACAAGAAGCAGATTTTCGTCATTTGCTCTACAATATCTTCGTCATCATCTCAGAAACAAATTTCTTGCCTGAAATCACGCCAAAATTGAAACTTCTCTTTGGAAAATGGTTTGACAAGTTTTGTGGGGAACAAGGACACGAAGAGTTGATGAGTAGAATCTTCTATGCTAGAATGCACTTTTACCATGAGACCGATAACGACAAGGGACTTTATCAAGATGACAAGGTGAAGATACTCAAAGAAGGGATTCGAAGATATCCTTATACTGAACAGTTTAATGTTTACATGTTCAATTTGGTGTTTAGAGTTGACGCTCAGGAAGGTCTCTTCTATGCTGAGGAAGGGTTGACAAAACTTAAGTAGAATTTGGATATTCTGTTTTTAAAAGCCGTTTATTTGAGCAAGCAGTCCGAAGCCAAACGAGCTATTGAGGCGTTCCACACCTTTCACAACACAGCTCCTATAGACAACGAACCGGACGCATTTTATTATCTTGCGTTTCTGTACAGATATGATAAGTATGGAGTTAAGATGAATAATATGATAATGATAAAGTGACATTTTGATAGTGAAATGCATATTAAAAATCCATCAAGCATATACTCACTAGTCACTAGTAATCAAAAAGAAAAACTAAAACAACTACAACAAATGCAAAAGCAGAAGATTTTAAAATGCTGATCGAATCGACTGATATTCTTTCTTGCGACGGGATGTTTCAACGGGTAAATCCAACATCTCGTTAACTGTTTAATTGTCACTTTTCCTGTTGGAAGAGCCCCCGCAACTAAACAGTAAAATTCAAGCTCATTGCCTACTTCATAACATGTTTTTTGAATTGATTTAATTCAGTTATCATTGGTATTCAGAAATAACCCCTTGTGAAACGACGACTTCCTTTTTTCAAGCATTCCCAGCTGGAGAAACGACGCCGCGACTACGATGAACACGGGTATTCTTGTTTTTCCCATCATCCCCGGTGCTGACAGAGGTACGTGGCCGTTTACCTGGTCCAGGTCCAGATGCTTGGCCACCAATAGCTAGAACAGTATCAATGTTCGGAATCAGCATATTCATAGCAGCAAATGGGAATTTCCCCTTCCATTCCCATTCTTTCCCATTCCAAGAATATCTTCCATTTTCATCACCACTAGCGTCAGAGTCACGTCCACCCCCATCACGGCTAGCTTTATCAACTCCACGGTTATTAGAAACAAGTTATTTGAGATCAGACCCAATAAAAGGTCTTCTGGCTACAATGAACTGATGAAGGGTGCCTTCCAAATTGGCAAGGATCCGTCAATTTAAATCGTTGTACAAATCAATTAGTTGAAAGTCACACTATTCAAATTGTAAAGTAATTAACCCAATCCTCCCATTACTCTTTTGAAAATTAAATACTTGCCCACACATTTTCTGCGCGTCGTTTGGTGCTCTCTGCTCATAGTTAGCCATCAAATCGAAGAATACTCCAACTAAAGACTTGTACCAGTTGTCAGGTGGCGTAATTTTGATTATGTATCCAGGTCGAAGAAAAATAGTAATGTTTCCATCCACTGGTTCAGCTTCAAGGAATTGATTGATGTAAATTAGGATTTGCGTGCGTCCACATTTAAACACCAACTCGTCTTCCTTCGGATCTACAATGATGTTGACGAGAGCATAATTCCTTCCCTCTTCTCTTTACTTCTTTTGAAGGTACATTTTATGCTTTGGCCCACCAGTTCATAAAATATCGATAAGGTTGTCTTTTTAGCATAGGTAAAATATGCAATTCTCTTTAAATTTTTTTTATACCCATCCTAGTATTTGTGAAGCATAGTTGTATACATCCAGAAACTTTAAACCCTTTTCAATCTTCCCTTCCATGTCCTGTTTATGCATGCATGGATGAAGGATGCATGAAACTGATTTGGTATGTACATAATACAAGCACCTAGATAAAAGTAAAATGCAACTTCACATTACAATCTAGACATGTATACTTCCTTTTTCGCCTTGAAGTAAGCTCTTTTCACTTGTCGTTCGTTCCTTCAATTCAAGTCACCCAGTTAGTACATCAAACCAAGTGACATACATTGGGCTGAACTATGAAGTTGGTGGAAAAAATTCAGAATTTACATACACAGTTCATCCACATCCTTGCTTGTTTGGGTAAAATGAAAGGTGGAAAAGAGCATCGTTCCTCCCCGTTTTTTCTCATCTTTTTATGCACGCTTGAATATTTTTGTTCAATTTTTTAATATATTGTTTCGAGAATTCTGAAAAATACAATTTTCCACTTGATATTGTGAACGCGATGGAGTCAGCTAGGAAGGATCAATAATATACTTTTCCTTTACGTAGCTGACTATTTTAGCTACGGTATTTAACATGAATGTAGTATTTAAATCCAAATAAAAGCACTGACCTTACTCGCGGAAGCACAGAAAGAGGATAAGTACATTCCATTATCCCAAAATAATTTTCAAAAAGGCATTTTTAATGTTTAATAAAGAGTAGTCAAATTGTTCGTTTTGGATCGCAGATTTTCAAGTAGGCTGGATTGGATATCATGGGGAACAAATGCCAAAAAAAATTTCTTTCATGATAATATGCAAACAAACGTGACGTACATGGTGGGATATCATAATGCTATATGGATGAAAACGAATATTTTCAACAACTGCAACTTCTGTGTACCTTGAACCTTATCACGTCTCCTGATTATTTGCTAATATTCTGCACTATCCTCTCCTCCATTTCCATTTCTATAAACATTTCCAATTTCCATTCCTCCACCATATAGCCATGTATATCCATTAGAAAAGAAGTAAACATGCAACACACACAACCTATTTCGCCGGCTTGGAATACACGAGAAAGACAGGATAATGTAAAAGAATCCATAGCTTTGATTCCCCATTTGGAATAGGAGGAGGATCAGTTCTTTCTCTGGAGATTTAGCACTTTTCATTTTCATCATATTTCCACTTTTGTAATCTCCAAACTTGTTCCGTTCTAATCCTCTATGAATGAGGTGGGTCATGGAGTGCAGGTGATACATGAAATATCAGCGTAACTTCATTTCCTCCTCAAGTAGTCCCAAAACCACTATGGTTTCCTCAGTCCAATAAACTTTTTTCCAATATAATGTTGTTCCGTTTAAGCCTTTTAGTAAGAAGCAAGTGGGCCATTCCCATCAAAAACTTTCTACTTTGAAAGAAGCAAAGAGGCTCATTCCATGATCACACTGATGATGAGTGAATATTTGTGTGTAATATCCAAAATGGGAGTCGGAGTAAAAGGGAAAAGGGCTGCTTTTGATATTGTGGTTCATGACTAAGTATGTGTATGAATTAATATATGAATGTATGTGTCTGTTCAAGATAGAAAAGGATGATGGAATGCCTTGCTTGGCTAAATTGAATCAAACAATTCTCCTGTAATATCAGGATGGAGAGAATTTCATAATTTTATCATGTGGCAATCCCATCTCTATTTGAAGCAAATCTGCTGTACATAAAACTTGAAGGAGACTCTCAGTGGCCCACTTTACTACAAGACTTTTGATGATACTCTGAGTTTGTGATAATAATGATATTATATTATACAGGGAAAAGTGTTGGCCCACTTGGTACATAGTGTTTTGGCTTGGGTATAAAACGCGATTGTTTAATGAAATCCATGGAACCAAAAGTTGGTTCAGTTGGTCTGTAATGAAATACAGTCAAAGAAATTTTCTCGAAACAAGACTTGAGCACTAGAGCAACTTTCACAAGTATTATTGGATCTAATGCACTTTACAGAAATTGAAAACAATTGAGAGCTTTAAGAAGATTAGTTAAAAGTAATCTACATAATATGTAAGTACATGTGTCACGTTGTCAATTGTTTGGGTACATGCTGGGATGGAAGTGAAGTGTATTTAATTATGAGAACATAATAATAGGCATTCCACAAAGTGCTGCGATGAATGAACAGACATGAAAATTAAAATTGAGGTAAAAGTACTTTATCCGATCCGATTCAATGACGTATTGCAAAGATATATAAAACTAATATGTGCGGATGAGTCCAGCTCAAAAACTATGTAAGCAAGCACAGCTTGCTTGATCTACTCTTGATTGAACCCAAGTTGCCTAATTATGTTCTTTCACTACCACCTTAAATGGCTTCGGCAATGATAGAAAACCTGGCATAGGTTCAAAATCCGGTTTTGGGTTATCAGGATCCGGATGTAATTCAAACTTTTGAAAAATCCCAGTTGTAAAGAGAAAGAGTGTGTCCATTGCCAACGTTTGTCCAAGACAAACTCTGCGACCTGCTGAGAAGGGAATTAGTGCCTCATCACGAATCACCTTTTTACCGTCTTCAGATAGGAAGCGTTCCGGTCTAAAGTGTTGAGGATCTCTCCATATTTCCGGATCATGTTGGGACGCATATAAATTGGAAACTATGATGGTGTCCTTTGGTAGCAAGTAGCCGTGAAACATGATTGTTTTCAGCATTCTATGATATACTCCCATATGTACTAAACTAGACTTCAGGAGAACTTCCATAAGTACTGCCTCCGTGTATGGTTAGCTGAAAAGATTTATGGGAGGATACAGTATACAATAATTATTATTCATAAATGTTGATGAGCAGCTTTGGATGCTTGAAGCAATAAAGCTTCCTTGCTTTATTTGACAATGAAGGTTGACGTGAGTTTCCCACAACGTTTTGAATCTCATCTATTAGCTTCTCCTGTGCCGAAGGGTGATGAGCAAGGTATAGCATTAGCCACAACAGGGTATTTGAACTAAAAATATTCATTATTAGTTTTCAGTTCAAGTTTTTACAAAGAGTTAATAAGGTTTCAAAAACTATTTACGTTGTCTCATTTCAAGCTGCAAAAAGGTCAATCACAACTGCCTTTAAGTTTTTTTCTGCATGAAAAAATACAATTTTTAATTTCCAAAAAATGGATCATCTTCAGCAATATTGATGAAAGCATCAAATTTCCCTCTGACACTCTGAAAACAGCTTGTTTTGGGATCTTTCGCCATATCCATTTCAACCAAATAATAATCTATTAAATCCCTACATACAATTCAACTATATTTTAAGTTGAACAATTCATTCCAACTTAAGATACTTTGAAAAAGACTGTTATACACACTGAGGCATGTCGGGATTCAATTTTTGTTTGTGTTCTAAAATCTCCTTGTCATTAGCTCGATTCAAGTCGGTTGTAACCTTCATATCGTTAGTCCAGCCTGACAAGCCCAGAGCAATAAGTCTCAGAAATGGAGCAAACACAAGACCAGAAGTAATGGCATGATCGATTGAACTAAAACAGTGAAATGTGCATGAATTAGCATCAAGAGTGTTCTCAACAAGTTGGTCAATTATATGCTTACTTCAGAAGTCTTTCTGACATCCGTAATATCTGGGATTCTTGTAGATTGTTCACATTTAGTTTCTCCCTTTTCCCACTAACAATATGCCAAAGTGAGTTGACGACAACAGCGTTGAATAACCGATTGCAAGAAATGGGAGTCCCCTTGGTTTGATCGAACCAGTCCAGCACGTCAGTTACTTCATCAAGTATCATTCCTTTATAAGGAAAATCTAGAAAAGAATTAGATTAGAAAGCAACAAGCAATTAATAAATAACATCTTTAGGTAAGTGGGTTTGTAGCTACAGAACCGAGGAATTGCTATTTTATTCCGTAACATGACCCTTATAACCTTCCATGGAAGATTTGGCAAAGCCAAAGTCGCGAAGTCGCCGTAACGCAAATCTTCTTTGTTCTTCCCAGGCTTGTCCTTCAGCGTTGATAATTCCTTTAATAAATAACTACAAAATGTGTACCACATTGACCCATTTGGTTTGATTGAACAAGTGCCAGAGCATACCGTAAGGTCCATCGGAAATGGCTAAAAAGACATCATTCTTTACTCGCCCAGTTGAAGCCATGTCATTAAAGAGTTCCTTTATTAACTTGGGGTCATTTAAGACGACAGCACTTTGACAAAATATTATTTTTATTACTTGAATTCTAATAATGATCTTGGGTTAGAAACAAGATAAATTGCAATAATTAATTGTCTCACTCACTCGTCAAGTCCGAATTTTATGCTGTAATTTTTTCCATACTCTTTAAACCACTTCATTAAAATCAAGTGGGGACATTTGGCAAACTGATGGATACCCCCAATCAGAGGTAACCCTGCAGGACCTGAGATCCATGGAAATAAGAACGTTCAATGTTGTTTCGTAAAATATTTAAAGCATTTCTAATACCTGGAGGATATCTTGGATCCCTACGCTTGTATACAAACGTGAAATACAACAGCAGCACTGTTACTGCCAGCAAAACTTCAAATATGGAAATAAAAAAAGTCATTTTAAAAGTAATTTGCTGTGGACAGCATGAGGTGGTCAGCTAAAATTTGATTACGAGAAGATTAAACCCGTCGATATATTCTAAAAGTTTAAGTCCAATGACACCGCAAACTAAGTTTCAAACAGGGATGATGACTAACGTGACGTCAATCGATCAGATCGAGTTGTTATGTTGGAGCCTCTGGAGCACATGGAGGAAAAATATGACAAAAGATACTTATGCAATTATGTCTTGCATTTTTTAAGTATTTTGCCCGAATTATATGCATTACTTGTTTTATCAAAACAATTCTTGTCATGCGATATCGGACACATTGTATATGATGTGCTGGATATTAATTACCATGCGTGTTTATATGCAGCAAACCCGTGCAAAAATAAATGGTGGAGATTACGAATACAATGTCTGGTTTAGCAATATGCCTATAATTAGGCTCTTATATCCTTTTTAGCTATTTAATTGTTTATACTAGATATTACCTCATCTCAACCAGCCATCAACATATAACATGTCAAAACATGAGTCACTTATTTTTAAATCCTTTCCTTGTTTGCTTATTTTTGCTTTTTCTGGCTCGGGAACGTTCTAGATAAGTTATTTACCTATAAATTGAAGCTTGCTTGGAATTTTTTGAACGCTGCAGGTTCAGGTTAAACCTTTCCCCTGATCTACTAAAGTTTTTTTCCAAATTCAATCGCATATAATGGTTGCATTTACTTTAGTTCATAGCACCATGTATGTGGACCGAAGAACCTGTGGTCCATCCACCCTTTAACACAAGTTGTACGAAACTAATGTGCGTGTTATTTTGGCATAAAAACTCTCTTACAAAGGTAAATGCCCGAGCGAATGCAATGTAGAAAAACAAAACAACCTTGAATCTGCTATATCCCCATGTGCACTACAGTGCGTAGGTACATTGCAGATTCATTTATATATGTGTATACCGTTTGGCGCCTTCAGAAGTCTAGTTATAACAACATTTTGTGTTTCGAGATTTTTCCAGTTGATTGCCTCTGCCACTGATCTCTCAACTAATAATAATAGCAACAGAGTTGAAAATACATTTTATAATGATGATGATGACGATGATTATACGTCTACATGATAATGATCCTCCGTAGCGTTTAGTCAGTTAAGCTATTATCATATTTTTAAAAAAATTTAGTTCCTTCACCAAAATTGGAATCCTCCACCAAAACCACGAGCCCTGCCACGTCAGACCATTGTGTTATTCCGTGGCGAGTTTCTTAGTGGCTGACCCTAATGATCAATTCTGAATACTGTAAATAATTCCGAAAAATATTTATGATATTAAATATAAATAAACTATCCTTAGAACCCACATAAATTTCCACTTTCATATTCCTCTTCGAATATGTTTCGTAGACGAGTAATTTTTTAGCTCAGTAAGCTATAGCTTGTGTTGCAATAGCCAAAAATCCATGTACACTCACACCATATGCTCATTATAAGCAAGTCATTTATGGCAGACAAAAACTTTCCTGATGGTTGGTTCGCTTTCTTCATCATTCGCAGCAATCGCTTTTCCCACAGTATAATTATGCAAAACATAATCTACACTATATGTAATACAACATTAGCAATCACCATTGTTTAGCTTTTTACTCAGCGTCCACCAGTGCGGAAATGCAAATGCCCGTATAAAGGTTGTTGCAGAAAGTTTTTAATTGAAAGTTATTCCAAAGTAAGGGTATTATTGTTACAAGATATTAATACCACAAGGGAGTTAATTCATTGTTATTATTATAATACTGCTCATGCCCCTACTACACACCTGATAAAACTGAGCATGCTTTATATAATTATTATTCTTTGTCAAGACTCTTTTTTATATTCTTGATTACAGATTATTTGAGACGCATCCAGATGTGAAAGATGTTTTCATGCCTTTCAACGGAATGAAAGTAGGAGAGCTTCAGCACAGCAAGCAACTTCAGGCTCATGCACTGAGGTAACCAAAATTCTTAATTAATGCATACAATTAACAGGAAAATGAATGCAGGCAACATGCCCACAAAGCCATTTGAAGTGTGGTATGAACTACCTCCGAGCTACCAACACTAACCAGATTCTAAGCCATCTCTGATGGTCCCAAGTGGAACAAGAGATGAAAAGTTAACATTATGTAGGGAAAGAACAAAAAGGAAAAGTCCTTTTAAAATTCCCATACCATTTTTGCTTTCTTCACTCGGAGCCTTTTCACTTTCCCATTATTAAATAAACCATTCCTTATTGACAGTTGTATTTGAAGGAAACGGTGAATGAATAATTTCATTTCTTTCCCGTGTCCTTGATTGTACAAAGTGGAAAATGAAATGAAAAGTTTTAAGACTCAAAACTAGTAGAGAAAAGATTGGTTTGTGATCCCACATATTTCTCTTTACCATGTTGACTTGCTCAATCTGGGATCCCAACTTTTTTCATTATGATTAGTGCGTAATTGGGCTCTCTCCCCGTTTTATATCGTCCTTTTCTCTGAAGAACAACTTTGGAAAAGGCAAGTCTGCAAGTGGAGGATGATATGCGGGTGATAAGACATGATTCCACATGCTTAGCTGGGCTTATTCATCCCCACTCAAGTAGTTTCCTCTTTCTCTGTCATGTCCGTAGCAAGCCTTTTCAAAGTTTGGAATCAAAAGATGAAGGCATGTTTCTTGAGTTGTTAGAGGGAATGAACGCATGAGGAAATATTGAAATGGTGTATTAAAATATCTTTTTCAGTTATAACAAACATATTATTGTGGTGTGTATAGAGTCGAGTTAGTTTTTGAGCTGTACAAGTCTCTTTATAGTTTCTAATGCCAAATAAGCATTTCACCACACACTCAAACTGAAAATACTACTCCTTGCAACGCAACACCTAGAAAATAGTCAGAAATCTGTAGGGTTAAACATTCGTAGAAAGTATATAGGGCATAGGGTTTAGGGTACCTAGAACAACCCACTACCCTTATTTGGTGAAAGTTGATAATGTTGTTTCAAACTTTGGAAGAAAGACGAGCTAAAAACTCCGAGAAAGTACTATATAGCAAACAAATGTTTGTAGTCGTTGCAAATTACGAATCGTAGTACAACTACAAACATCCGGTTACATGATTCGTTCTTCTATTTTGTACACTTGAAGCATTGTGTCCGCCGATGATAGTGACATAGACAATGCATTTGCGTCTCATTTGTAATTCACGCAAAAGACTTTTAGCAACAGTATATACATGCCCTTAGAATTAACATTAATCAAAACATTTTGCAAACTGAGTTGGCAGTCACGTACAAATAAATCATAAGGAATCATAACTCATTCCCCAAACTTGATGTGAGTAGGAAGGAAGCCATTTTTTATTTTTAAAAACTTGCTCAAAGCCTCAAAGATACACGGCAGTTGTTTGCCAAGAAGAGTGAACGATTGTCGCTTAAAAATTGACTTTCTTCTAGGAGAAAAAAATAATATATGCCATGTCATGTAGGTTACATGTTTCACTTCATTTCTCAACTTTTTATTTTATTTTATTTCTTTTGACTCAGTTTACTCACTCAGTCTATTAAACACTAACTTTTTTTCTTCCTTTTTTCTTGATACAGGGTGATGGGATTCGTTCAAAAGTGTGTGGCCCGATTGGATGAAAAAGAAAAATTAGACAAACTGCTGGAAGACCTCGGGAAAGCCCATTTCTATTATGGTGCTCCAAAAAAGTATATCGATGTAAGTATGCATTTTCTCTGCTACAAAAAATCAAGTGTCAGCTTCAACAACGCAACTTTATTGCCGACCATGCACAACCTTCTTTTCTTATTAGTAAACGTGTATTTATTGAACAAAAGGCATGCATCAAAGATCAAATTCATTTTGCGTTGTTCTTTGCTTCCCAATTGAAAGAACTGCGTATAAAGAGCTCTAGGTTTTTAGCTTCAAGTAAGTGGTAATGGACACCTTACTTAATTGCTCCTAATGTTAACAACGCACAAAAACCCATGAAAGGTGACTTTTTTCTAGTTTCTCGTTTTGGAAACGCTCCCATTATAATTGTATCACGTTATCACACACATTCACAAGTTCTTGCTTTTTCTCTCCTTCTGTAGTTTCTATCTCTGGCTGAAATTCCCTGCCTCATAAGCTTCATTGAATAGGTGTCCTCATATATTTACATCTTGCTCCTCTTTTCCTCTTGAACGAGTAGTAGTAGTACCAGGACCCAGTAGTCAGTCGGCCTTGGATATAAACGGAGACTACATGAGCACACTTTTACACATTTTAAGAGACGCTCCAACACAAACCAAGACCGACTTTGGCATATGTATTTTCTAGATTTTGCATGAAAGTCCAGAGAAGTCTCTCAGATCTTTTTCCACTGGAATGCTTAATTTAACACAATTACACGAAATTCATTTATCATCTTCTTCAGGATGAGAAAAACTAGAAACGAACAACTTTTTCTCTCACTTGATTCTCCTTTCTGCTCTGCTATTCCCATATTATATTTATTTCACGCTCTTGAAGCCACCAGCAAATAGTATCTAATGCGCCTAAGTATCAAATAAGTAGTTCCAGGGAAAGAGAAAATGTTCCGGGACACAACAACGCGGGTGGGTATATTAAATAAGGTTGCAAATCTCTATCGACTATTTTTGAGAGCTTGTGGTTGCGCTACTCACGGCAGTCGCGAATTCAAAGCTAAAACATTTAGTGTTGGCGTTTAGAGCATATTTAGAACTCTAGCATAAAAAGGATTCAGATCTGATGTGGGCTTTTTACATAACTTTTAGTCACCAGCCAGCTTAAAGACTGCGGACATTCATTCCGATTTCACATGCAATGAAGAAAAATTGAGAAGACTATGACGTTACACTTGTTCTCAATGTGAGAATGCTACTTGGCGTCGGTGAAGGTACTTGTTTAACTTTATACCATAATTATCATAAAACGTTTCGTAAATATCTTCACATCGTTTACTACACCATTTTACTTCCGTCTTCCTCTCTTGGTCTGGTGCGGTAATTCGGTTTCCGTTCTATTTACAGCTCCTTCACTTCCTTCTCCTCGTAAAGTTAGCCTTGCAGCCTAAAAGTTAAAATAACAGCACTGAGTATGTAGCCTGTACAAAAATATAGCATTTCATTCATGTCATCATGTCATATTGTGACCATTTATTAAGTGGAAGCTGCAATCATGGTTGCTTCTGATATGACATGACATATGACATAAGATCCCAAGACATGAGTAAAAACAGTTTACCTGGCATAAATACTGCTTGGAAACGCGGCAGTCGTTGTTTTTCGTACCACGATTAGTCCAAAGAGGCAGCAACCAATCAGCCACGCAGTGCCCACGTACACGTGAAGAAGTGTGAAGTAGAAATGATCCATTTCGTCTCCGCATTCCATGCTCTCTTGACAAGTTTAACCTACAGGGAAAAAATTTGAGCTTGAGGTTCATAATATGCTTGCTCCACTTATTATCGTTCTTCCTTCCCCCATATTATATCATGTTTCCCGGCAGTATAAATATAAAATGCCTGGTTGACGCCTTGTATGTAGAGCTCTTGCGTTTATGTCCTTAAGCAGTGTCACTTCTCGACGCGTAATTACATACCTATTATCAAAACAACCCTATCATACTTCAACGATAGGTGAAGTGTGAAGTGATCCACTTTTAATATTTCATGTTTTCATGGTGTTCAAACAACGTAAGAAAGTGAAATATTATGTCTTCTTCCCTTACCCTAAAACCTATTCTTTTATTCAAAAGCACTTTTTTACAACTTTTTCTTAATCGAAAATGATACAGCATGAAACATAAGCCTAAAGTTTCATCTTCGTATACATCTACGATTTTTCCATGCTTTTCATCCCATCTCAACTATCTAGTATTGGAAAACCCCAAGAAAAAATGCAACACAAGTCGTGTTATATGTCACCAAAAAATAACTCTTTATCAATTTATATACCCTTTCCCCTACAAAAAAGAGAGTTTTTCATCAGAACAATACTCCTTGCTTTGTATTATCCAACTCTATTGTCTTTCGTCTTGTCCATTAAAATTTATTTACGGGGCGCAGCCGGTCCCATGTGAATATACATGGAAATGTATTCACAATCACAACGCAATAAAACCCTAACCACAGTTACTAAAAAATGAGATCGTTCTCCTATCGTAAACTTAAAACGCATTGATAGTCAACACACCCAAACGCAACTGTTTTATGATGGAGCAATATGGGAAGGGAAACCATAAAACTATTTGGAGAAACACAATGAATAAGGTAATGCTGCTGCAATGTCCATTTTGATGCAAGATTTCGTAACGATCCTTTTGCCTATTGCGATATGATCCCGTCGTAGACAACGATCGAATTGTTGTTTGTGTATCTGTTTATTAGAGCAAAGGCTATGAAAAGAAAGCAAATTAAGAGGCTCCTTCCTAAAAGATCTTTGATTTGGTTGCAATTTGCAATTGGTGCTCAAATATTATTTTACATAATTTGTATACCATAGCATTTCAAAAAATTATGTTGATGTTAGAGTTATATTGCTTTTTCCAACACTAAATTTCTAAATAAATTGGATGACCACTATGAACAGTATGATTACAAGTCCAGTGAATATGAGTGTGTATTAACGCAACCACCAGCAGAACACAAGCCACCACCATTTAATATATATTCATGAACCAGCTAATATATCCGAAGGGAATCGCATGTAATGACTATATCACAAGTCACTATTTTACCAAACTACACAATTTTCGTTCTCTTATACTCACCACAGAGAATGAAAAACAAATAGGGATGGCATGGAAATGCCCTAAGCTAAGCCAATACCAAGTTACATCGAGTCAAACTTTTTTTCAAGGTTTTATGGTCAGTGTCAGGAGGTTGGGGTCTTTCCGCCTTCTTGGTGGGCTTTGCTCTGCTCCTGAGGGTTTTGGTGGCATATTTGCAACAAGACCTCTCGAAATACCATTGTTTTGTCAATTTCAACACCAGATATAATGTGTTGTTTTGAGGTAAAGGATGGATGTTTCCTTACATTCAACTTGCTTTGATTCGGCTCGCCATTTTTGAAACAAGTTTTGGGAATAACTTGATACTGCAAAATTGGAATCTTTATATTTTTTTCTCCTTCCTAACAATAGATTTACTACTACCACTACCAATTCCTAGCAAGAATATCAGGCTTTTTAAAAATTTGCTAAAAGTATTTAAGTTCCATTTAATTTAAGATGTGGTCGTTTAAAAAAAATCCCATTTACTCGTGTATAAACCTGGTCACGTACTCAAAATTGGTAAAAAACACACAGTTCTGCATGAATGTAAGTGTAATTTACCTTAACGGCCATCAGAAATGATAAATTTCAAACGGCCACCTCCACTCACTTTGCCCTGCTTCTGGTGCATGTAAGTTGTCCACGTATAAAATACGTGACATGTTGAACGTGGAAGGATATGCAGAGAATATTAAACAGCGTTAGGTACATCCGTACCTTCAATAAAAGGGACCCAACCAAAAGGAAAGTAAAGAAAGGACAGGAATGAGATTCAAGAAAATTCCCTTTAAGACCGTAAAGGAAAGAATTTTTTTAAAGATAATCCGTTGCCTTGGTGCCCTTGGAACCAACTTAAAAGGTTTAGAGATCGAGCGAGCTAGCTAGCGAGGAAAGGAAAATATTTTTTAAAAGATAATCCCTTCCATTGTTGCCCTTGGACCCCATCAAAAAGAATTAGAGATCGAGCGAGGTAGCTTGCGAGGAAAGGAAAAAATTTTTCTAAAAAGATAATTTCTTCCATTGTTGCCCTTGGCCCCCATCAAAAAGGATTAGAGATCGCGCGAGCTAGCTAGCGAGGAAAGGAAAAATTTTTTTTAAAGATAATTTCTTCCATTGTAGCCCTTGGACCTCATCAAAAAGGATTAGAGATCGAGCGAGCTAGCTAGCGAGGAAAGGAAATTTTTTTTTAAAGATAATTTCTTCCATTGTTGCCCTTGGACCTCATCAAAAAGGATTAGAGATCGAGCAAGCTAGCGAGGAAACGCAGGACCCTTCAAGACAAAGAACGAAATAAATCTCTTTACAGATAATTCTTTCATTTTCCTTCCTATTTTACTGTCTCCGCAATCATTCTTAGGTGGCAATATAATATGGAGTAAGTAAAATTGGTTCTGACGAGTTCCAATGACGTTTTAATTGGGTAGGTACTCTTTCCAAAATATTTAATTCGGTTGCAATGTATCAATGTTAGCTGAACAGACTGTAACCTCCGTTTGTATGTTCTTTGAACACACATTTCAGTAACGCATTTTTATAATACGCTACATGTTTATCATGGTTTACCTAAAAACTCTGTTGAAACAAAATATTAAGGGTTCAAATTTTTGGACCAGAAATGGACTAAATCGCAAATCAGCATCTTTAGTTTATTTCACAACATGCCTACATCATCGGTGATAGAAAACTTAATTGCATTTAAAATAATGGATTCTACTATGTTAAAGGGACAGTATTTCAAATTGACGTCAGCATTTTTCGCTACATACACCATCATGTTGAAGGCTCATGGGCACCTTGTTCTCTCAAACTGACCAATTTGAATATTACTGTTAGCCAAATCTAGGAGTAAAGTTGAACAACTAAAAATCACCAATTTTTATAAAGGTAAATTCGGAACAAATAAAAACACTTAGCAAATTAGAGTAAACGCAAATTTACAGTCCTTTATCTCGATTGCAATTCCAACGTCGGGTTGACCTGAATGCTATAGAGTTGAAAAATACTAAAGGCAGGTTATACCTGCCTAAATAAAAAATAATGCGCTTGCTTTTGGTATTCGAAAGACTGGGGTCAGATCAATTCATGTCCAAAGGTTTCCGATCTCAGAATCAAACTGCGTTTGCCTCTACTTTGGTACGAGTATGCCTAACTGGCTTTTCCTACCTGACGAAATTAACAAATCTACGTAAGTGCAACTATATACGCAGATGCCTACGCTCTTTAAAACTTTCGATCTTAACAAAATTATGATGTAATTATATATATATAATTAGAGCGATTCTCGAAGATTGTGACTACTCTGAAAAATATTACGGAAGAGTTGAAGGGAAAAGTTGGAATGCTGGAAAAAGAGCGTCTGGACTCTTAAATTGTTAAAAAGGAAATGACCAAATCGACACACACACTGTGAACTTTCCTCATCTGGCTACTGAAAAGGATTGAAGCATAATTCGAGATGACGTCTTCTACCATTCAAGTTTATTGGTATTACGAGCGAGCTGGCTATGTCTCTGTATATAAAAGTTTGTAAGAGCTACCCAAATAGGGTATTACCTAGAGTGTCGAGCAGAGATTGGAGGACATGACTATAGAGTTGTTGAAGAAAAATGGCTGAAAACGGAAGTAGACGGCTCGGAAAAAGCATTACAGGGTACTCAACTTGGACCTGGACACTCGAGACTGGACTAATTTATGGATTTCAGGCTTGGCCTTGGAATCACTTGCAATTTCTACTGGCTTAAATGGGAGTTTGGGAAGGTTATGGAATGAAATTGAGAAGTGAGACTTTTTATGATGATTATTAGGTTAGGCAGGGTGCAATAGAATTTAGTAGTTTTTCGAAGGTCAAGTTGGAATGAATTCACTCCGGCGTTGTTGACTAACAAGCGAGTTGCTGAATTTTTTGAGCTGACATCAGATGCAAATTTTTTGATAGAAGATAAATCTCCCAGATTATGTTCCATAAGCTGGAGATTTGCGTATGTAATTTTTAGCTAGGATTTCGTCCATTGCACTTTTTCCAGCAACCAAATTCCTGCAAGCTTTTAATGCCAATTCGCAATTAAATCATCTTGATTTTAATTTTAATTTACTCATTCATTTAAATCACACCGAGAACTATTGCTATAGCTCCTCTTTCAGCCTTGTCTCTAGAAAGTCGCTTTCCAATTTCGGAGTTCCAAAGCAAGGCATTTTTAGTAATTTAAAACGTGCCGATTCAATCACAAATTCTGGGAAAGAGATAACTTTTTGGGAATGGAAATCTTTTTCACTCTCATTTTAATGTAATTTAGTTTGGCCTATTTCTGTATAATTTATGTTTATAGATTCGTGAAAATTTTAAATTTCACTGAAAAAATCATAAACAACAAACGGCTTTGAGAGATTTGTAGCAGCTTTTGAAATAAAACAGGCAAAACCAAAATGCATCAGATATGCTTTTTAATATTTGCAAAAACATGCATACTTTTCGACTACCCCAAATATGTTCATGATCCTTTTGGG
>Ga0194135_10000570_pt1 | contig 21810 bp, 19 predicted proteins | sample LitLau_LLRF_2013_FD_134024 | JGI IMG/M metagenome (GOLD analysis project Ga0194135, IMG submission 134024) | Freshwater sediment microbial communities in response to fracking from North America - Little Laurel Run_MetaG_LLRF_2013 (version 2) | ecosystem: Environmental > Aquatic > Freshwater >...
AATAAAGTATTAATATGAAGTGCCTGTCACTTTCTTTGAGCATTCATATCGTACTTACGTCCTCAGTGCTCCAGGAATTTGTAAATGAATGTCACAAATGTTACATAATTTAACATGGCAGTAAAACGTGACCGTTGTGTTGCTTCTTAGGAATAATCTATAATAATAATATTGTTACGAAGATAAAAATTTGTAACTTTAGCAGGGCGAGTTTTTGATGCGCTGCAAACCTGCAAGTGATAAACTTCAACTAACACTGTAATAAATGAAGAAATCAAAAGGATTACATAAAGAAAGAAAATGGTTTGAATAGATCCACCCAAGTTCAGAGGTCGGACTGAATAATGAAACGAAGTGAAAGTAATATTCTTCATAATTAGGTTAGTTCCCATTTTACGTTTCAACTGATTTCTGTACTTCTCATTCTTTATTAAAGCAGAATAAATTCCAGATTCCTGCATTTGTCGAAAATCAAAAAACAATCTCTTTCGTCCAGTTTCGTAGAACAGCCACCCGTAGCTCACATTAAATAAATAGCCGTCCATTAAGTAACAATTCTTGTAACTTCCATACTGCAGTTTTAAATAAGCTATCTCATCCCTCAATCTTAACTCTGGACCTACAACAGCAATTCTTGGAGTGTTAAGTACATCCCATTCTAAAGCTGTCTCTCCAATTTTTGGATCAACAGTAGAGTTCAAATATGCCAATAACTCTGGTGATACAGTATGATTGGCATTTACATCATCCAGAAGGAAAAAATGCCTATTCAATGGAGAAGTGAATTTGTAAAGCTGTCGCAAGTGACGTGTTTGTAGAGAACCGTAAGATTGAAAAATACTTGCATTGTAAACCCCATTCACAATATCTTCCAAAATTCTATAGAAATCTTTATAGTTCCAGTTTAATCCGAAATTTCCTAACTTTGCGTCAGGTGCGGGAATAGAAATTGTTGCAAAACAATCTTGAGCTTCAGGAAGGGACAAATAACGTTTTTGTTCGGTTATTCCTACTCCATCTAAATAACCTTGCTTATCAGTAACATTAACTACGCTTTGAATGTACCGCCAAAATTGCAGTAGAAATTTTGCAGTGTCATTAAGAGCTGTCACATTGTGTTTCCCAATAAAACGGCTTGGAAATGCACAAAATACTTCATCAGTTGAACTTAAAGACTGACCTTTTAGAGGTGAGTTCAATTCGACCACCATAAAGCTATTATAACAGCTCGAAAGAAGCATTGAATTCAAGCTCCAAATAATAACTAAGAGTTTAAAAGTCGCATATGGTTTCAATTTTTGCGGGAGAAAATATGCGTCATCAATTAAAGCTCCCAAAATAAACAACATTTTAGAAAATGAAGACGTGCTTTTCAATGGAATTAAAACTTTCGGGGAAAGATAAAATATAATCCAGAGGAGAGCTGCAGAAGAAACAATGCAAACCCAAATTCCATAATCAAATGGAGATATATACATTGAGAATGACAGTCTTGGCTTTTCGTAGCAAGAAAATAATTTGATCAAATCTGAATATGTTTTTATCAAATTTTCTCGTTCAGAAATAAATTTTATATCAACCTCAATCTGTCCAACTGAGCGTTTGGTATCTCTTTCATCGTTTGGTAAATCCAAATTTATTGATCCATTAAACTTTTGAACCAGAATCCTAGCCATGGTGTGCATAACATATTCTGTGTCAAATGGGTTCACGTTGTTCGTGACCAACCATTTGATTGTCGTACCAACTTGATATATCTTCTTGCCTTCGTATGGGGATATTAAGAGCTTATCCATTGAAAGTTGCCAGCCACTTATAGTTAAATCATATGAAGGAGGAAACAAGTTGTAAAAGCTCGTTAAATTAATGCAGTCTGTTTTAGGATATATGTTTATTTCGTACATTGGTTTCGCACACATCACTGGAAAAGAATCTCGGGCAAATCCAAGAACTGCATAACGATAGTTTCGGTCAAAGCTTACAATAGGTGTTTTCGCTTTATTCCTTACCTTACCCTTCCTTTTTCCCTTGCCTTTTCCCTTTTTTCCTACCGTCCACTGGTTTGTTTTCAGTGTAAACTTTAATGTATTCGAAATGATGATGTTGTAGGAGATGTAAGGGATGGACTTGGAACCGATAATTTCCGTTTTTTTGAAAGCGAGTTTTGACAATAACAATAAGTAAGGAACGATCATTTTACGTTTGTCCTCTTTATAGGTTTTCGAATTTGTGTGCCAAAGTTTCGAGTAGAAGAAATTGACGTGGCAGTTGCTGCGAATTGAGGGAGTAGGAAGAAATCCAAAAATATCGGTAAAATTTGCTGGCAGGGAGTTAAAGGAAGTTGGGACGTGAGTAGTTCTAATTATTTCTATAGGTATTGGCGATTCTTGTAAATTATGAGACTCTAACTGCGTCGTACATATTTTGATTTGACAATAAAACGGCAGGTGGGAGATTAGTAAGTTCAACTTAATATTTGAATAGTAGGAATAGGAGGTTTTACAAAAACTACGATGGATAGGAAATGTTGAAATAATCAACAAAAATTGAACTATTACTGACATTATATTGTTTTAAATTTAATAATATTTTAGAATAAAACTGTTTGCAAGTTTATTGGTTAGTTTTAGGTCCTGAAAATACAAGTGGTGCACCCGGTTCTCAAGAATTTTCGGTGGCTCGTAGAAATGTTTTATCTAGTAAAGGAGCTTATATAAACTTGTTGATAAACTTGTATGACAGCAGCTAAGCACTATACTAAAGACTTTTTGTTGTAAGCATAATACACTGAAGTATTCAGTTCCATATATTTGCTATCGAAGCTCTCCAAGAAAGAGTTGATCAGTTCATCTGACACTGTAAGTATTCTGTAGCTTTTGAAAGTCTTCATTTTACATGCAAGCACTTTATCATAACTTGAAATGGTAATACCATAGATCTGCCGTACATAAAATATATATTATGCATAGATAGAACTTTAGATTATCCATGAAATAACGCTTCAAATCTTGAGAGCCAAGTTTGTCACACTTGTACATTGAGACGTGAAAAAGCTCTACTGATTGTTCAAAAGCACTTAAGTCAATAAACGATTCAAGCGAGTTAAAGTGTGGTAGCGCTTAACATAGATTGTATTGATTAGAAATGTAAGAAATTAAAATGTGGCTACTCAAGCACATTTAAATCAGTAAGTCTCTTTTGAGATCTGTATCATTTAAAAATTGTAGTTCACCTTATGTAGCTTACTTGACTGCAATTGGAGAAACCTGGCAAAAACCACCAATTGCTAATTAAAACTGTAAAGTGATTAAAATAGATAGCTTCAAAATTGTAAGTCAACGAGAAGAGCATTAAAAGACTTGTGAGATTTATAGAACACTCATATTTACTCTCGGGAGATTTTTAAACAAGTAGATGAAACTTAAGCAGATGTTAAGAAGGAACCTAAGATGTTCTAGAAGTGTGAGTAGCTAGGTTAGCTCAGAGGTGCAAAAATCGAGTTTACTTGTGATTGTGAAATTGTAGGCGTATTATATTACGCGTATAGCTCACTTATGAATGTGGATGTAATATCGTCTCTTTTAATATATTCTGTATTGAGGCAAACCGAGATTAATTGGGTATTTATTTATTTATTGTCTCCTTATTTTACTATTGTGTATGTTAAAATATATAATTTGTCTTACGAAGCCTCAAAAGTGTTAAAAAAGCGCCCAGTCATTGATAAAAAATGTCTCAAGAACGATTGTCAATGTGATTTGTTGTTTTCAAAGTCGTAAATTGAAGTTGCAAGTTTATTTAGGACTGTTAAGATATGGTTGTACTTTATTATAATACCTGTTTTCCTTTACTCTCTCTTTCATGTTCGCATACTTATAAATATGAATTTGATCTCTGTCATGCGAGTTTGATTCGCCATGTATATTTTGTATTGAGGTAGGTATATATAAATTGGTTATTATATTGTATAAGATGATGAGTTTTAATTACGATATTCAAATGAGTTGAAAGAATTGGATCATGGCGATTAAGTTAAATCATTACGGTATGGTTTTTAAATGAACTGGGTGGAATGTGTTTATTGGCAGTATTTGAGAGGTATTGTTGTGAGTTTCATATGTATTAAATATTGAAGTTAAATGAATTCAGTTTAAAAGATGTGTAGAGTTAAATTACATATATTATGCATAATTGCTTGTTATTGTTATGCTTAAGTGAAGTATTTGCAAGTGAGAAGGGGTCAAATAATTTTCTTCGTATCTTGTATAGTTAATTTGTTATATTTGTATGTGGAGTCAAAATTATTATATTATTTGTTATATTTATGTATCAGTCATTGCTTATCATGTAATATGTCCTATGGGTGCTCGCCCGAAGAGGGCATAAGTTAATTTAATAAGCATTCATTCATTCATTCATTCATTCATTCATATAATTCATGTATAATGGCTTTCATGTATAAAATACATGACGTGTTCTCAAAATTCTGTTTTCTAATTCAAGTTGGTAAAAATAAATTATAAATAATATGCAAATATCTTAGTTGATTTTGATATATTGATGGGATTAACTTACCAAAGGGAAATGAAGTTTGTCAAACCTATGAAACTGAAATGTATGAAGAGCAAATGAGTATTGATAAAGATGGTGTTAAGAAGCAAAAAGATTTATAATCGCGGGGCGACTCGAGAAGGGAATGTCAAGGAGATGTTCACACACAGAGAAGACAATTTGCAATCAGAAAAAAGGCCGAATAAGAAGTAATAGAAAAACAGCTGAAACTGGAAGAAGAAGAAGTCGATCTGCAAGAAGCTTTGGTGGCAAACATACCGCTTCCTGTAAAGTTGCGAATATTGTAGATGTGTATTCTTTATTTTCTGATGGAGTAACGGCGTTAGCTGCTGAAGAAGCAATTACCCAGAGTACAATTAATTCGATTTAAAAGAGATTTTCATGGTTGATCTTCTACAAGTGATGGCATTAATATATTACTATGAGGAACCTCCAAGCGCTTTTGAAGAGTTTTCAAATCGAAATTGGTCCTTACACGGGAAGATAGAAAGAGTTGCTCGTCTCATAGGATAAAGATTGCAACAGCTTGAATTCTTATTTTAAGGCGAGTTAAATCCAAAGTTGTTTCTGTGCTTAAAGTTAATGTGTCAATTGACATATTACCATCGGTCATTGTTTCCTAAAAGCATTAAGTTGGCTACAGAAAAGTTGTTTGGAGAACAGTTCCAAGAAATATCCTAATTATTTCCTGCCCCCTTTTACTTGTGGATGCAGTCTCCAAACACAATTTTGATAAACTATGGATTGTGTTAAACTGCAGCTGAGAATTCTTGAGGATGGCTTGATTATTTTCCTCGACAACTGTATAATATGAATACAACTGCAAATGAACCTGATCAATATGGACAAATGGAGAAGGGAACAAATCAATAATTCAAAGCAGAATCTTAATGTACAAGGATTCCTCACAACCTATAGCAATGCACAATTTTTGTGCTCAACGGATCGACATTATAGTGTCAGAAAAGATTTTATATCAAGTTGTTTGCAATGTATCGATACACCCGACTCGTTCCATTGTAGATCTACAACTTACTCGCACCAAACTAGCAAGTTCATAACAAATAAATCTTTAGATGTAGTTTCCTGATCTGAACTTACCCTCTATCAGAGAAATCCTGTCCACGCATATCAATATGCGATCTGATTTAACGTCGACTCTGCATTGAATGGTTCCTTAACGTATCTTGTTACAATACCAGACATTGGTTACTGGCAACACTGGCCTGTGTTTGTATGAAGTATATGGTCAGCACAGCCGTGACAGTATCTTGGTATCTGACATGGTTCATACGTTGTATCCTTAAAGCTTTACGGCGACGCCGAACCAAGAAACTGAATACCGTTCCTTAACGAACCATTAATGACGAAGAATCAGGATACGCACTATCGGCAATACCTTCACTCAGTATTGGATCCTCCACAAACCGGAACCACTCCATCCTAGTGGCATCAGCACTCATGATCGCGATACTCATACCTTTCGTTCAATCATGTTCTGACTTCGCCATATATATTTTGTATTGAGGTAGGTATATATAAAATATGGACCCTCTAATACATGGAACTTCAATGGATTCAACTTTTTCAACGGATTCTCCATTGCAAGTTTCATTGCAAGTAATATTATGTCATGGATGTACCGTGGACTTATAATATTAGGAATTATAATACTAGCTTACCTAAGTTTTACAGTAACGCTAAAGACGGTTATGAAAAAACTTGTATAATGTGGTTAAATGACCACACACTAGATTTATATGTGTCAGTAGGATCAAGTTTCCTTCTTTTTAAACTTTACCTATAACATATATTCTTATGCTATATTTACGGTTAGGAATAGTGACCACTGTCAACTTCTATTTCTGTGACAACAAGGTTAACTTGTTTCCTCTTTCCTCTTTTCCATTCATATATAAACACGTACCTACTCGACGTGATTATTATTATTCAATCTTCCTTCACTGAAGATTCCGACCCAGCTCCTCTTCTCTCCACTGCACTGCCGACCAACAACTAATCTAACAATGGCCGCAAGAAGAAACCCATTCATCGACTTTGAGGCCATCGACGTCATCGACTACGTGGACTCTTCCGACGAATCTCGATCCACCTGGTCAACACAAGATTCACCTCGCTCCCTAAGCGAACCTCCATTTGAGTCTTCTTACTCTCGTAGAGACTCACCTCCCTCTCCATCCTCCTCGGGATCCCCTTTGGATTTATCTATGGGTCGACCCGACTCACCATATTCTCCTCAAGCACCACAAGATTGGTCCCCCCTTACATTCTACTCCAACGACGATGACTGCTGGGCAGATGTTCTTGCATCCTCGCAAGACTATCCTTCACCGACCTCACTTTTACCATCTTCACCAACCTCAAAATTAGACTGGGAAGAAGAAGCCAACACTAACCCTTTTCCGTCTACTGTGTATCAGACAAAGCCTCCTACCTGCACTCAGCAACACATTCTGTGTATTGACATGACTCAGTCCTCGGATGAAGACTCCTCTTCTGTCTCATCAGACGATGACGATGACGAGTAAATTCCCATTGGAAAACAACCCCGGTATAACTGACTTTCTCGTGCCCCCCAGAATGGACGCATCAGTTCCATAAAACGTATTTAATTAATCATCTTTATTAATAGGAAGAATATTCTTTGTCATTCTTTATTGAATAACTTATAACGTTTTACACCGTTATTATTATTAGTTTGCATCTGGTTCAAGGTGCTTCCCAAACCACAACTTCCTCCATTTCTATTTCTGTCTCGTATTGTCCATCTAACTCCATGTAACTCAAATTAACGACTTCAGGGTCGTGCCCATTAATTAATATTAAGATTTCCTTCTAACTTTGTACAAATAGATCTTTAGAAAGATGAATAAATCTCAGTTGCATTACTGGATACAAACCACACTCATCCTACCTGTCTTTATTCCTAGTGCATCTCAAAGTTAGTACTTCACGTACACTCATCTTTATTATTATTAAGAATACTCTTTATTGTTCCGTACTACTTACATTCTTGTATGTAGAGGGGAATTGTTAGAGTTTTAGATCAATACCAACGAACTGAAACTCACACGAAATTGCTGGGGAATATAGTATCAACTTTTTCAAACACGTTGAATGCTAGCCTCTACTGTTCCTCCATCTCGGCGGCCACTCTCTGGCGGTTCCTGCCACTCTGGAATGCCCGAAGATTGTGTTTTTGATGCGTTAAAATGCTTCAAGAAGCAATATTATATATGAACTGACGGTCATTTAGAAAATCTAAAATAACGATATGTGGACGCTTAATCATATTACCACTGATGTTCGGAAGAAATCCAAGATGCTAAATTAGTATGTAGTAGAAAATGAATGGGTAGGTTGGCTCAAGTTGCGAAACGAGGCTTTTTTTAGCCAGGGAGAGATGAATGGATTATTTATTGTACCTCTTTCTTGTACAATAATCTGTCTCTCGAATCGTTAAAAACAATATAGACTAAGATACATAGACTGGCAGTCCATATGGAAACAGTGTTCTACACACACCTACTTTTTGGACCAATCAACGAGTTTCCAGACTTCCCCTGAAGTTGTGATAGGGTGCGAGAATTTCCCTGACATTATAATTGGTCGGGGCTTTTTCTGAGTGTAGGACACGGTTTTTCCATATACTTGCCATATTTAAAAACACAAATGTTCTCATTTATGAATATAAAAAACATGTCACGAAGGGCTGTCAAGATAATTTGTCGTTGTGAAAATAGTATTTTCTAATCCATGTTAATTTAAAGGAGCTGCTGTAAATGATTTACAAATAGTGTAGTTGTAGAGGGAAATTTCTTATTTATTTATGGGTTAATATCTATATAATTTTCCGTCTCTTAAAGCATCAACAGTTTTAAATTGGTGATCATGTATGAATATAAAAACCTTGTGTTCAACAACAAATATAGTTTGTCGATCTCAAAATAGTATTTTTTAATTGACGTTAATTAAAAGAAGCTGTTGTAAATTTAAATGTTGACGGAAAGTAACTTCCAAGGGGGGACTGGATTTTTAATAAATGCATTAAACATATTCAAGAAGCTAGAAGCTGGTCGGTCCTGAGGGTTAGGTGAAACCGAAGGAGGTTTCCAAAAAATATGAAGACAAAATTCAACAGGACGAACAACCGGAAGGTCCAATGAATGTTCCAGTACAGCAAGGACAAGTTGAAATAAACGTTGTAGAAGCTCTAGAAGTCTATTCACCGAGTAGTGTAATCTTTCAAAATATGGTAGATTTTTACCCATGTTTAGAGGAGGTTCTAAGCAGAGAGACCACAAAGTTAGCCCGCAAGGCTCTAAAAAAATCTAAAAGGAGTAATAAACAGAAATCCTTTCCATCAAGAACCTGGAGGAGACTTGAAACTATTTCTGGAACGTAAGATTCTTCTACTCACTAATTAAACACCAGTCTTGTGTTTTCTCATTTACTTACCACAAAAGACATATGTACTAGCTACAGAGATAAAGTTGATGTGAATGGAAAAGGAGTGTGAAAAGAAAGTGAATAAGGTTAGAATATCGTTTCTGAAGACTTTTAGAAAGTATTTTATAGATTCAGCCTATGCACCTAATAACGCTTGAGCTCAAAGACTACTTAAGTAGTATTACTTATGTAGGGTTTCGCAACTTGAAACCGGAGATTATTCTCCGATTGACTCAGAAACTGCCCGGATTCGGAGTTAATCGGAGAAATAATTAAACCCGCTTTCCTATTCGCTACCCGGATTAATTGAAATCCAGGTAGCAGGGAGTTTTTCATGCAATACACGCACGCACGTGTCTTATTTTGGTGCGAGAGTGGATAGAGTATTGTCTGCGAGGGTTCATCTTCACAGTCAATAATCTTTCCACAGTTGATAATATATACAAAACACATGCACGTGTTAGTGATGTTAGTGCGTACGTGTATTATATATATTATTAAGTATCGTGAGACTAGTGTATATGAAAAAGAATTTTCATAGACAACTTTGGGTTTGTAGGGATGAGACATAACTCCCCTCGCTCTCACCATCGGTGGGAGTGAAAGGGAGACAAGATCGTCGTCCATTGTAGTTCTTTCTTCTTCTCTCGTTTTTAGTTCTGAATAAACAATCAATGATATAAGTTGGTTTTGCATTACAATGGCTAATAAAGCTAGCGGAAGAACTCTTGAGAATAGCCGAGATTGATATTTCAAATCTCCGTGTTTGGGAGATTCTGCGCTGGTGGAAGAGAAGATGATTTATTGTATATAAGACGGACCGAACAAGTCGAACATTCTGATGGAGCAACAACATCAGATGTGCACGAGGATTCACTCTGCTATGACAGAACAAAGTGTGTACATACTGTCGAACTGACAGAGTATGATCAAAAGGAAGTAAACTGTATTAAATGTGTTCATAATGAAGAAAAGAAAAATAGTGTGAGAAGAGTTTTTAAATGGTGGGAAGGGAACAGGAAAAATACAAACGGGAAGGACTCTCATCCAAAATGCAACTTAGAGGTTGTGGAAGACGTTTAACCATGCAAAAATTTTGAAGACTTGAGTATTTCAAGTTTAAAAATAGTTCTTGTCTACTTCATTTCATGTTGACTTAGTTCCTGGTAATAATAATAATTTTCTTACAGGAAAAACTTCAACTGGATAATTATCCAGACTTGGAGACTAAGGAGGAGTCTCTTAAAAAGCTCATTGATAGGTATTGTTCACTTAATGGTCACTTGGACACAAGAAGACCAAAAGGATCTCGAACATTGAGAGAAATTCTTAGGTAAGTTTTCATCCTCCATGTTGTATTGATTTATTAATACTTTCTGATGTATGTTTTGAATTTTAGTGGAAAGGCGAACAAACTTAACAAGATTCAACCTTTTCGAAGGTCCAACTACTTGTAGAATAGAAGATGTGGACCACTGGAGAAACGAGTTGTCCCAATTATGGAGTACATATACGAGAATTGTATGATAAAAAGTATAGTATAAACATAACATTAACTTGCTGTATACAGTGAGTCGTAGTTATAAGACAGAAAGTAATCAGACAGTACAGAGATGAAGTTCATCTTCTTGTTTCCATTTCTAATAATTGTAATATTTATATTAAAATACGAAAGAAAAACCTTGAAAATTTGAGTAAGGTGAGCTTAACGGACAGATAATAAAGAAAACTGAAGTATGGGCTCAAAGAATAACTCTAGTCGAGTTTAATCTTGGAAAAACTAATGTGTTCAAAGTCATAGAGGATCATGAGTTTATGATTCGAACTGACATTTAGAACTTGAAGTTTTACAGAACAAAAGACCATTCAGCGTATATACGAGTCTCACTTTGCCTCTTGTTTGATCATTCATTATGAACATGCACAGCAAATGGTAGTGGTAAATGCACAGAAGTGTCTAACATTCATACAGTGAATATTCTATAATATTCTTATTGCAGAACCTAGAGTACTACCCTTCAACCTCAGTGATTATGACAGCTTGATAAAATTCAACAACCCACAGCACATTATGCACCACCCAAAGTGTTCTATAAGTAGATGCAGCATGTTATGATGATCAAAATTGCGGACTTCATTTTGGAAAATCTTTCTGAACCTGAAGCAAATCTTAAATGACAAGCATCTTAAACGTTAATCCTTAGTTAAAAATAATAATGATCATATGGCTTCGAATGTTTACATTATCTTTAGGAGTTAATGGTTTTTAGGAAATATGAAACCTGCAGTTAAAACTTGTTTTAAATATCCTACTGAAGTACCATCTACCAGCTGACTACATTCTTGGTGTATCGAGGTCATGTTTAAAACTAGTTTCAGTCTCTGGGCCTCACTAACGGTCTGGAGAAGAATTTCTAACTTGTCTCTCATCACATCAGGAACAATGAGTTCATCTGAGAACAATCTCTACCCTTTTTCAATCTTCGCCCATTACCACGGGGCTGGCAGTTCAGAAATAGTTAGTAAAATAAATGCAGAGAAAAATCTGAAATTTGTAACTTCTATTCTGTCCGTGCATCCGTGGATACAATTGTCTTGTCTTCTGTAGAGAAGTTTGTTTTTACAGGCGCTCGCATAAGGCCACCAAAGGATGGATGGACAAGAGCAATTTTAAGACAAAGTTCGCACAGTTCATTTGTGAATAATAAGGATATTGAAGTACCTCAAAGGTGTGTTGAGTCATCAGACAATACCCTAATTGTTCGTGTGTTGAATAATGGACCTATAGATGTGTAGGTAAAAGTGAGGGATATTTAAGCAGTAGTGAGTTTGTTCCCTGAGCCACAGGAGTGGAGAAAAGAATCCCGGCGTTCTGACTATAAAGATTTGTTTTTGTTTGGAAGCTGATGTGAGAGACTAAGGTCTATAGTGCTTCGCAAGCTAAAGTCTCTGACTCCGATTTACAAGCGTGAAGTAAGACCAGAGACAGACCTAGACTAGGCAGGGGCTTTTGATGAACAATATCGAGCAGCATTATCTAGTGAATCAAACTTATTCGACCCTACAGCTTGCGAAGTTTTGCCTGCTGATTCAGGTGTGTGTTTTATTTAAATTCATATTCTTATTCATCTTAAGTAATTTAGTTTTGCAGATGTTAAATCAGCACCAGCACAGCTTCCTGGTTTGCAACAAAGTACACCTCTATCCTGCCAACCTGCAGCTGCTAGCTGGATATTTGATGGATCAAATGCAACAGAGAGCAAAAGTAGTGAGGAATGCGACCTTCGAGATTAACTGCTGATTCATATGCACATGGTTAGACAAAAGTACAGATGGATAAAATATTATTAATGATAAGAGACTCTGAGCAGTTTTTTAGCGAATTACCAACACATTATAAGATACAAAAGGAAGAGAGCAAACTTTTATCGCACCAGTCTTTGCTGAATAACCCCCCGCCTAATTATAAATTCGTGCCGCACAACCTTGATGAGTTATTATATCCTTTTGACAAACCATTGACATATACGGAGTATTATAACTACTTTCAAAAAACATACTGTACTTCAGGATTGATAAACACTTTTCAAGCAGTCCAAAGATTCCACAATGCTAAATCTCCCTACAGACTTAACACATTGAAACTCTGCGTTACAAACTGCACTCAGAGATATTTACGATGTTCATGTAAAAAGTGTATATGTATGAAGTGCAAGCATCTGTGCTTCATCGGAATTTACAAATCTCATGGTTCTTCAGCTGGATATCTTGTTTGGATAAGCTTACGTGAAGCTCAATATTAAGGTTCTGCTTAGCAGAGACCTTACATTGCATAAACAAAACCATATTAGAGAATGATCTCGAATCTTGGAAAAGTTTGAATAGAAATATCAGCGCAAATCTAGCAATTCCCCTGCACAGGAACTAGAATTTTTCCCTTTTCCTTTTCATACTTATAATATTCCTCTGGATAAATCTTATGATCAGTCAGTGGAACCTGAGGTTGATATAGAAATTTTAAATCAAAACAAACCACGAAGGCATGATATTCATGATAACACCTGTTCTAGGTGGGTGATGAACTCTATAGCAGTGCATATCTACTCCCCGAAAATTGATGGGCCCTATTTCATACAATTATAGATGTCTTTCGGGGAAAGTCCCTTCAATTATTTGTATGTAAGTGTACATGAAGCTCAGCACTTAGTACTGATGTTAGGTCAACTCATAACCAAGGGTGCGCAAAGTTTGAGCGCGAAATCCTACTCGTTGTAAATGTATAAATTCCTGGCCTTTAGAGAAAGTACTCTTATTCACGTTTCACACTTTCATCTCTCACTATTACAAATAACCTCTCCACCGAGTATTGTCTACGTTTCAACTTACCCCGACGACAAAAATCCATATTAACATGAACCCATTCATCATCGACCAAGGTTCAAGCAAGAGCAAAGGAAGTGAAAAGGATAACGAGTGCTGGATCATTGAAGGACTTCATCAACGACTCTGACGATGAGATTTTAGCTCAAAGTATGTTGAATTTCCTATTCGTAAAAGCGAATTTTAGAGCTGCATCTTCCCCCTTGTTTTTTAAATATTTAAATAAAATATATTTATTATCAATTCTTCTTTAGATGACCCTTTAACATCTGACAAAGGAGAATATCTTCCTTCTCAAGCGGTTCCAACAGCAGGTGATACTCCCATTATCATCAACAGATTTGCAAGCGGGCCTGCTGAACAAATCGAAGACTTTATCGGGAGAAAGGCTGATATAATTAAAAAAGGTAACTTTGTGACAATAAAGTCTTCAATAATTTCACATACAGAAAGACAATGCAAGTAGCATAAAAGAGAGTAGTAAATATAAGCATGTAAAAATATCTTTAAATGCAAATTCAATTTTTTCAATTCAATTCAATTTTCAATTTTAGATTTTGAAGTAGAAGTCCCCATTGGCGACTTCCTCAACATCTCCTTCTTCATGGAGAACAATTTTAGTGGAGCTCTACCTGGCTTTACTATTGATGATTACTCTAAACTCCCCGAGGAAGAGAAGATGCATCTTACGAAGTTCACTTCCGGCAGCTACATCCGGTGTGGATGAAGGTCAAGAGAGGTATGAAGTATTTAAGAGAAGAAACCATCGTGACTGACTTTGTTGGAAAGCATTTGGAACTTTTCCAAAAAATATTTCGTGAGCCTGTCTACAAACGATCCAAGACATCTAAAACTACTGACGGAACAAGGTATCCCAATCTCCCCTGCGCTCCTGCTGCAACTATTCGTAAGAGAAAAGCTGCCGTGGGTGCAAACGATAAGCTGTTCAAGAGGAATCATGCAGTCGCTGGAAGTTCCAAGACTCTACCTTTCACCTCTTTATCTTCATTGCAAGAATCATCAAGTCATGAGCTAAGCATTCCTACCAAAACCATACAACAACATGATGAGGAACGCTTCCAGCGGAGAAAGGAGGAAAAGCAAAGGATACCAATACGCCCTGCTGATCTTCCTGCCAGTAAGTTTGCTGATGAAGAATTTATTATATAAGATAGCGACACTGATGATAGCGGTAGTGAGGACAGCAATAGAGCTGTAATAGTATATGATGAATTTATTCCACGCGATACATCAGGGTGAAAAATTAGTGAAATTAAAATGCTCAATGTAGACAAATTAGATAACGAGAAAATAGGTAGCTACATGAAACGATCCGATTGCCCACATAAGTGTTTTTGACTCCTTACATTTATAAATCTCAAAGGAGATACCCAATAGGATTGTGGGAAAGCATGCTTTCTCCCACAGTGAGACAAAAGGAAATGAGTAGCATTGCCGATGCAAGAAAGTTATGCTTACAAAAGGAAATGTACCAAAATATCCCACGGTCAACTAGAGTAGGGGATAAACTCATTTCAGTAAATGAGTTCAAGAAGAACCACTTCACTGTTGATATCTGTGAGGTGGGTAGAAAAAGTTTCCACGGTCAAGCTATACAGTTTTCGTTGACCGACTTTCAAAATCTTCTTTCGAATGGTCCGATTATTTTGGCTGAAGGAATTAAAAATATCCTAGATAGAATTCGTGATGATGTCATCAAGAAAATTAATGAGGAGGTAGATGTTTTGATAAAAGAAGTCAAAGAGCTTCAGGATAAGATTGATAGAAAAGTAATAGGAGATCTTGGCCGACATCCGTCAAACGTCCAGGGACAAACGCAACTTTCTTTTGTTCAAATACAAATGGTCGCTTTTTTAGTTTAGTTTCGTCAGTATTGTTGATTAGTATATCAGGAATGATGACCATTGAGAAGAGTTCGATTAACTGTTCCATTTCAATCAGATTCATTGTCACAACCTGACCAGCAGTAACTCCAGTCAATTTATGAATGGAAATTCCAGGGCATGGTTTTTTCCTGATTGCCACTTTAACACTGTTGATTTGAGTTCTATAATTACTATTGTGCCACATATCCATTTGTATCTTAATGCCATCTTCACTGTACGGACAATCCTTTATATCTGGAAATTCTCTCTTTCTAATCCAAACAGCTGAAAGTTTGGTGCAGGATCAAACACAAATCCTTCTGAAGGTGAATGATGATCTGGAGCTATATTTTCTTTTGATTGGCTGGGGGTTTTAAATTGAGCCATATAAGCTCTGAAAGATGCTGGAGTCAATGAATACTCTGGGGAAATTGCCATTGTAACTCCGTTTCTACTGATTGCACCGTCAGATTGTATAGAGTAAATATCTAGAGATGCTAGAATTGATAAAGCTCTCCTCGTTCGCTTAGGTGGACTTTGTCTAGACATTAAGAGCTCTTTACTCGTGGACAAGCACGAAGGTGGTGAAGTGGATAACCTATCCTAGTCCCACACGGCTGGAGATCGTCTCATTGTGATGATGCTTGCAATGTTGGGTTGCCATTGAAACTATAACTAACTTTTACTTCATTACAATACCCGGTTTTTACTCTTCGTAAGGCCCCATATAAAACCGACTCGATTTCCTCCACCAGGGCCGAAATTCTCCCGGCTTCTTCATTCATTCATAACATAGTAAAATAGAGGTAATGCATCATATCATAACATGAAGCTTTTTGCATATTACAGTTTCCTCATCTGCTTATGCGTAAATCTGCACCCGAAACGTTTGACTCATTCATTCATTCCAATCTAGGGGCACTAAATTACCTTTACACGCAATATACCAATCAAGATTTTCCCATCACATACACACACCTTCCTCCCATTAATCACTCTCTCGCGTGCACACTTTAGCTCTCAGGCACGTGGGTTTATACCACCACCACTATAAATACCCGGTTAACATTCGATATGAATTTGTTGTACCCTCCGATACCCTAGCCACAGTCCAACCTCCCAACCAATCAGAGCGTTTGTTGTGCCCTCCGTTACCCGGATACCGAATTCGGGCAACCTCCAAAAGTACCCCCCATTCCTAGTATTTCTTACTTAATATCCCACCTTCATTTTATTTAGCGAAGAATTTAAGTAGTTTCTATGCTAATTATTAATTATGAAACATAAATGCGAATGGAACCTTCAGAATGTATCTTTTAATAATTCAGATAATCTTGTGCTCGAATCCTGTTAAATGTAACATCAAATTCAAATAAGCAAAAATAATATGGGAGCGATATTTCCACATGGTTCAACCGTGGAATCATACTATTAATACCATTCGTATTGCTCAGCGTCTATCACCTGAACGACCACTCTTGGAACAATTGCTAAGAACGTGTGTACCTCAGTTCCAAAACCGACCATGTCCACCTACACTTCAATTTTCTTATACTCCTTACGTCTATCCAAACACATCTTAATCGTGTATTAAAGAGGCATGACAATTGTTAGTGTTGCATTCAACTCTCAACAACAACTCAACACCTGCATGATTCATCTCATCATCCGTCACAACACTAACAAAGGTAAAAAGAGGTAGCATATCATGTATCGCAAAAAATTACATCGATTACAGGGAAATAGAAGACGCAGACTCGACTGACGAAGAACACTCTCAAGTCTCAAGACAATACTACCTATTGGTATGGTGGCAATTCACCCAGATCAATTCACCCCCATCAATTCATCCCATCAATTCACCATTATTGATGTACATCAACATGTACTTTATGGGGTGGACTCACTGCCAATAAAGTTACAGCAAGTCCAGCGGCGGTAGCTACAATGCTAATTGTCATACATATCATGGTATCAAGGGGCAAGTGAAACCGACCAAGACGAAGCCTGCTTTAGGAACTATTCATCTCCTCCCTCATCAGTTGTGACTAGTGAGGAAGAAAATGATGTCTATCTATTATCCACATGTTAAAGCCATTTTGTGATTCCATGTCATCTATTTGAACTGCATCTGCAGAAGGTGTTTTCTGCTTGTTTTGGTTACAACGGAAATATTTGTTTTTAGATATCAATATTTGGATTCAAATAATTCAGAAAAATTAGAATATAATGATGTTTTTAAGGAACAAAATGTGCGCTTCAGCTAAATTTTAAGAACTATATTCAATATAAACCAAACTTCAAACTGCCGTTTTTCAACGACATGAAAATCTTTGGACTGTGTTCATGCAGATTGCAGACCCAAAGATGGACCGAAGGACTGTTGCAATGAATACTTCAAGAGCATCAAATCATAATACTTGATAGTCGATATGAAGAGACCAGGGTTGTACGTCAATGCAGTATCCTTTAAGATACATTTTGCATAAATTCCAAGGAATTGCAAAGATTCCAAGAATGTGACAGAAAGTCACGGTTAAATATAGGTTAGCAGATTGAGTTCAGAGAATGAATTTGTTCATTCTAGCGCAGTAGTTGTAATTTTTATCTTATGTGCCGTTCATTAAATCAACGACTGCATATTCCGGTGATAAATCCACTCCAATTTTATGGACAGCACATTGCACCCACTTCTAATCTTAACCTCTTGTAATACCTAAATAGTTTTCCAAATTTTTTAAGATCACAAGTAAGATATCTTATGAGTTTCTTAGATTTCCTGTTTTCTCTTAATCAAACTGAATATATTGAAAATAGATATCATGTTAAATATCAAATTGATGTACTGTGCCTGGAAAGTTACCAGCGTCTGGTAGAAGGGTGGAAAACAACGACCCCAGATAAAGTTGAGCTGAGTTGGGAGTGTGCATTTTAGCGCGAAGGCCAAGGTATACGGCTCTACATCTGAGGCTCTGGGTTCCAGACCTAATAAATTCGTTTTCTTTTTGCACGTAGTAAACTGCTAAAAATTGATGGTAACAATCAGTATTGATGTGACACGACACTTTCATACATAATGCATGCGATTGTGCACTGGAAACTAACCCAGAAAGTCAATATTGATGCATGTACACAAAATGATGGGCATTTTCTCACTTTCACTTACTCCTTCATTCTCTTCCACCTTCATTCACTTGTACACAATATGACAAATAAAGAGAAATACTAAAATGATAAATATTATCATAGTAAAATAAATCTTAAGCGTTGTATTGTAGTATGATAATATTTGTCAAGCTAATATTTATCATGATGTATCATATTGTGTAGAGTAGAAGTGAATGAAGGGGGAGGAGACTGACATGCTTAAGCATAGGTTAATTAATTTTGACTTTCTTGGTTAATTTCCGGTGCACAATATGATGACTCATTCATGAGATATATTAGCATGAAAAATATTGTCTTACTAAAATACAATGCTTGAGATTTATTTTACTATGATAATATTTAACATTTTAGTATTTCTCTTTATTTATCATATTGTGTACAAGTGAATGAAGGTGGAAGAGAATGATGGAGTGAGTGAAAGTGAGAAAATGAAAATGCCCATCATTATGTGTGCATGCATCAATATTGACTTTCTGGGTTAGTTTCCAGTGCAGAATCGCATGCATTATGTATGAAAGTGTCGTGTCACATCAATACTGATTGTTACCATCAATTTTTAGCAGTTTACTACGTGCAAAAAGAAAACGCATGTAGTAGGTCTGGAAGCCAGAGCCTCAGATGTAGAGCCGTATACCTTGGCCTTCGCGCCAAAATGCACACTCCCAACTCAGCTCAACTTTATCTGGGGTCGCTGTTTTCCACCCTTCTACCAGACGCTGGTAACTTTCCAGGTACTAGTAAGAAAGAATCAGCAAATAGATTTCTCTTGATATTAACAAAAATTAACTTGAAAGCGTTCTAATCACTTCACACAAGTGATGAGTAACATGAGAAATCTTCACCAAAAACATTATTGTGCGCATAAAATTTTGAAAAAAAACCTTCTACTGAACTATTGAATCTTTTTGTGATGAAGAAAGTCATGTTTTGAGACTTGTAATGTCTAAAATCTTGCAAGTTCACCTAAAAAAACAAGTCACTTGCAAATAATCTGCTGGGATCCTTAAGCGTGTACGCTAATTATGGAAACGTTCACAAGCTAATGTTTTTGTTACAAAAGCTTAATTGGATGTGAAGTATTAACGATAAGTTAAACTCGGACACATTCATTCAATTAACTGTGGCTTATATGCAGCTGTTCGGGTTCAATCTAAATAGGTGCATGAGTACAGATAAAAGTGATATTTTGTCTCCGTTATGTTATTCAGTGTTTCTAATGTAAAATTTCTCCTAAAGTATTTCCAATCGTCTCCTTCTCACTTAAATCATAACTGTATCTTAACTGCAGTTGTGTTTCAAATAAAAAGCTTAACAATTTCAAATTAAAAGCTAAAAAATTTCTCATGAAAAGCTCAACAATTTCAAATTAAAAGCTTAAAAGTTAAGTTGCACGTCTTTTACTCAAGTTGTGGAAGATTGGACTTTTAAAATGAACCGATCAAATAATAATATCTTCTTTCTTGTCTGGCTCTAACTATCTTTCGTTATAAATTGATGACATAATATCTAAACTTAAGCACAGTTGGGCGGTTTTAGTTGTTAAGTCTATTGATTTAAGTCATCGTATTTATATTACTCTTTCACCAATCGAGTTTTCTCAAAAATCCTTCATATCGGACTAATAGTAAACTTCCTAACTTCAATACAAATTTACCACTTAGTTTAGGGATTTAATAATTAAATACACTAACTGAATAAAATCTAACTATACACTATTCGAACTATAATATTAACGGAAATAAGTTTGCAAACCGGAATGTACTGAAATGGAACAGAAGTCCATCCTAGATTTGATCCAGCAGCCTTTTGTCCATTTCTGATTGTAGTGAATATGCATTCCTTCATATATCCTCATCCTCAATCCTTACTGTTTTGTGTTATAATAGATGAAGATTGTCTTTAATCTATAAGATAAAGAAACACAAACATTATAGTTTTTCACGAAAAGAACAAGGTAGAAAAAAAGCAAAGATAATGTTCACAGTTTAGTTGTAACTTGTAATACCTGCATGGAAAGCTTGCTCCCCATGTAATGAATTGTAATGAAGATTTAAAACTTCAAAAGTGTTGATGATATTGAGTTAGGAGTATCTAATAGTGTATAATAAACAACATCATTTCAACACCAGGTAAACATTTGAAAAACTGAATGGAATTCAAATTAAAGACTTCAGTTTTCTTACCAATCGAACAATAACTTATGACGCACATGAAAATGAACCAATTAAGAATAAATTTTGTATTACTGTACACTTTAACAGCTAATTTAGTATTTTGAATATGTTGCACAGGACGCGTTGTAGAATAAACTGTGTTGTAATATTAATTAAATGTGGTGATTTAATTAGGTCTGGAGGAAGCAGTGGTCGATGACATAGTGCCCAGCAGAATACAGGCCAGTGAATACTTTACGGAATGAAAGTCTGACTAGCAAACGAGTTGGTTTGTATTAGCCTGAAGGAATACTCTGTACTTTAAGTAGAATGTGTTGTGGTTTGTGATCAACAACTTTTGCTTTTCGTAATCTTGTATGTTAAACTCTCGGATGTCTCCGACCGCAGTTTTTTACTTCTTAAAAATTCCATCTCTCACCCACACCTCCTGGATCACAAACTGGTTTTTAATAATAATCGATACGCATAGCAATCCATACCTGTTCGTGTGAGATAGAATATTTCATGCACAACTTGTCTATATGCTAAGCAGCCAGCAACATATAAAGTTTCTTCACAAGACTTTTCTTCATGAACAAATAAGCTATTGATCTTCCATATATAACAGGGAGAGGCAGAAGTGATCGTTTATATGTTTCAGCATATAATGATTTAACAAAGTTGGAGATGTTGTGAGCTCGAGCTTATGCAATGACTAAAGTATGAAATACTTATTCATTAAGCCTTATTTATGATACTGTTGATACTACTATGCAAATGAAGCACACCGCAAATTGACAGGATCTGAAATATTTTATTCCACAGCAATACTAAATTAATAATCATCCAATAATGTTGTGTTCGATAAGGATGAAAAGTATACATTATTATTGCTCGGTAAGTTAATAAGTACTTACAGTCCATACCATATCATCTTATTTATTCAATACTATTAATACTGTTTCAAATACTCAATCTTTACTTACAACTTGTTATTACTGCAACCATCATGATCAGATTAACTCTATACAATATAAAAACTAATTTTATTGATGGAAGTCACAATATTTGGCTAAGGATTTTATTAGTTCAACAATCACATCCTCCACAGTCACAGTCACACCCTCCACAATCTGCACAACCGCTGTCGGCGGCACTCCCTGAACTACCCCCGCTACTAC
>Ga0194135_10000571_pt1 | contig 21801 bp, 18 predicted proteins | sample LitLau_LLRF_2013_FD_134024 | JGI IMG/M metagenome (GOLD analysis project Ga0194135, IMG submission 134024) | Freshwater sediment microbial communities in response to fracking from North America - Little Laurel Run_MetaG_LLRF_2013 (version 2) | ecosystem: Environmental > Aquatic > Freshwater >...
ACCACGACCACTACCACCACTACCACTACAACCTTCTCTTCCTCATCATCACACTTCTCCAGCCGATCACCAAAAACAACACTTTCTACTTAAACATACTTCACTTCATATTTGAGATAAAGTCCCCCTTTTCAATATTAGTTGTCCTCTGGTCTCGTGGCAAAGGCAGTGAGTAAAGTGAATATTGTTATTTGCAGTTTGCACAGTGAATAGTAAAAAAGTCTTGCAATAGTTGCAGTGCAGCAGTTAATTGAAGGTACTATATATTTTGTAAGCTAATACTTGTCGTATATATTAGTTGCAGTGGGTGGTTTGATTTATTTTTCAAAGGTTTCGTTTTTAAAGCACAATATGTATAAGTGTTATTTACGAATACGGGAGCCTTTCTCCCGTATTGCTCCGCTATAAAGCCGCTATAAAGCATTATTGGTCTTATCTGAATCTGTGTACATGCTCTCATGACAAACTAATCTGTAATATCAGTAAAATATGTGTTGACATGAGAGTCCCTTATAAATGAGTCTGTAATTTTGATTGAAGTTACAAGTAATAAGTTTGCCAAGGGTCCAAAATACTCCATACGAGATACGAATATCGTGTTACTACTACAACAGCTTCAATTAAGTTCATGAGTTCACTTTGTATCCATACGAAATGCAAAACAACGGAAGGGCATATGGAATAGGACCCATTTTGGATAACTTGAGGCATCCATTATTACCGTCTCTGTTATGTTGTTGTAGGTAGTAGGGATCAAAGTCGTAAGTTCAATTGGCAGACAGGTGTGTGCGGTCCCTCTTGTACGAAGCCGTGGATGGTGGCGAAGGCCTCACAAAAAACATTCGGGATAATTTGGGAAACTAATTAGGTTGTTGAATGGGAAGGCTGCAGGTGGTTTTACTTTACTTCTAGTAATAGTTTCACTGAGACATGCATGCAATTTGTGGCCGAATAACAAAACTAATTTGCTTGTAAAAGTGAAGAGATGTAAATACTCAGACATTCCCTCAAATGTCAGCTTTCCGAACTTTTTTTTATTATAGAAGGTAAAATAAGCATAGGTTGGATTTAATTTAATCCGTTCCAAGTGCAATTTGCATACAAAGTTTTCTAAATATATATAAAATATGTATCGGTACTTGCTTTAGATTAAAAATGGAATTAACGAATTAAAGCCTCCATGTAGTACTGATCAATTGATCAGGGGTGAAATTGCCTATCATGCATTTTGCACATGGAGTTGGAGTGGAGTAAGGCTGTACATGCAGTTGGACAAATCATGCTACAAAAGTTAAAACAGACGTCTCGCATTTAGGACATCATATAACGTTGAATATCACAGATTGTAGTATAATCTATAATAATGAAAACATCATTTGATTATACTACACTATTTTATCACTAACAAGATACAGTAGTGTCATATTCATAATTGGATGCGATTTATTTAATACATCATGTGGTGTTCAGACAGATAGAGTAGTAAATTGCCCATCATGAAGACATGAATTAAATAGTGATCACATTTGCTGCTAAGTCTTTATGATAATAAAAATAGAGATTAATGATAAACTATTGTTTTCAGACTCGAAGACTGTCGGAGAGCTAGCTAGCTTGATGAAAGGCAAATAATAAAGGGTCAGTTTGTGGACAACCAGTAACGAATCCTCAACATCTCATCTTCTATGAAATTAGTGAGTAGAAGTGAAACTAAACAACTATGAGAGATTCTACTGATGAAATCTATCAACAAATATCTTTCCATAGTTGGCGAGAATCACGCAAAAATTTTTGAAATTAGAATTTTGTAACACAGACAACGGCTAAAAGGGTTTCGAGGCAGGATAGCTACTAACTACGCGTTTTTCTAGTCCAATATTAAATGCACAAGTGAGTTTATTATCGAATTTTCAAGTATCAGATCATAAAATATATTATTAATATTTTTCTATTTCTCAGGAATGGCTGGTCTTTGCAAACGAGAAGACTTCAGTGAGACCTTTAAAACTACCGTTAACGGCTGCAACTCAATATTTGAACTTTTCCATCCACTTCCTTTCAGTATATTTAATAATAACAATTTGTCTTCCTACTTTCTTCATCTGAATCATACACCTGGTTTCTTTAACTTGGTGTTTTAATACATTAAGTACTTATTTTAGTAATAAGTATAATCAAAGTCGGTAAGACAGTACATTCAAGTAAGTTCATTCACTTTTCGAAGCTTGTTTCATATGTGGAATTTTGGTCGTTTTTTGTAGGTATATTGTCTTTTCAAAATGCGAGTGGTTGCTCTTGTAAGTGGGGGGAAAGACAGCTGCTTCAATATGATGCAATGTGTTGCAGCAGGACATGAAATCGTTGCGCTAGCGAACCTGCGACCTGCTGATAGTGGTTTGTAACATAAATTATTCTGTTTCTTCGAATTAATCCGTAGCTTATTTTGATTTTGTTTGAATGCAGATGAGATTGATAGCTATATGTATCAAACAGTTGGCCATGATGGAATAAATTTATACTCAGAGTCTTTGGGACTACCTCTGTTTCGTCGAGTGATATCTGGAAATGCAGTTATTCAGGATAAAGAATACTCCCCCACACATGGTGATGAAGTAGAAGATTTATTCTGTCTCCTCAATGATATCAAGGTAAGAGGTATAAAATTAATTGTATTTATTAATATGGTATTCATGTTTCGATTGTATACATTGAGTAGAAAGAAATCGACTTTGAAGGAGTTTCTGTAGGAGCAATTTTATCCGATTATCAGAGAATCCGTGTAGAAAATGTGTAAGTTTTTATGAAAGCAAGCATGAAGATTGTAGAACCTAATTAATACGTTAATCTTACAGATGCACTAGACTCGGTTGTGTGTCCTTAGCTTACTTGTGGAGGCGGGATCAAGGGGAATTGCTGCAAGAAATGATTGACTGTGGAATTAATGCAATCATAATTAAAACGGCCTCTTTGGGACTTGATCCCAATGTCCATTTAGGACAAACTATTGCTGAAATGCAAGCTCATTTGGTTGAATCTGTAAGAAACTCTGAGTTTATTTTTTAAGCGGCGTTCATGAATAGAACTGATTAGTTCTTGTTAACAGAAAGGGAAGTATGGAATCAACATTTGCGGCGAAGGTGGAGAATATGAAACATTCACACTGGATTGTCCATTATTTAAGCAGTCAATTATTCTGTAAGTCATTTGGACATCTGCTTCTTAATTAATCATATTTTAGTGAGTTGTCGCTGACGCCTGGTGTCGTTTTAGAGATGACTATGAAAAAGTGATTCACTCAAATGATGCTTTTGCACCCGTTGGATACTTGAAACTAAAACAAATGCATCTAGTCAAAAAGTCTGTAAGTTGATCACATAAAAGCTTGTAGTTGTTAGCGATCGCATGCATCATGTAACATTGTCTCTGAATTTTGATTTTTACATCACTATTCTTTACCTAAAAAATGTTATTAATTAAATATATAGATTGCAAAAACTGAATCAGAAGTACCAGTTAATCAGGAACCACATTTGCCGAACGAAAATATTGAAGATATTCCAAAATCGAGAAAACCTACAAAACCAGTGAAAAGACCCTTAGATTATATTTCTGACTTGATTGAATGCACCAAAGCAGATTGCTGTGATGGGCACATAGAGCTGTGTCAAGGAAATTCGGAAAACAATCAGTGTGGGGATGTAAATATTACTGAAACGGAACATAAGCATCATGAATTTTGCGGTGGAGAATGTGGCAAGCTGCAAATCAAAGATAAATCCTCAGAAGAAAATAAAAAAAGCGAATCGACAGATTCAGCATCCCCCATTGTGGAGTCGTGCATAGACTGTGGCGATATTACTCCAAACACGTGCCAAACTAGAGAATTAGTCCCGTTTCCGTCTTCACTGCGCGTAACTGTCAATCCAGGAGGCTGGATGTGGGTTATGGGCATCGATGGAAAAGTTCATAAGGTGGAAGATAGTCCGGACTATACTGATAACCCAATGCAAAGTGTTCTACAATGCTTGCAAGGTAGCTCATTTCACTTTATTTATCACCGATTGATATCGATTTTTACCATTTTATTTCTTCAGGTATTCTAGAGGAAAAAGGTCTGAAGCTTGCAGATTTGGTAGCCATCTGCATGTATGTCGCTAGTCTGGAGGAATATTCTCAATACAATAAAGAGTACATCAAGTTTTTCCGAGAATCCAGGCCGCCTGTGAGAGTTTGTGTGGAAGCTCCACTTCCATCTGATACTCCTATTCTTGTGGAAGCAATAGCATATAAGCAGCAAGGAGAAAACGATGGAAATAATACTCGCCAGTGTATGCATGTTCAAGGAATTTCACATTGGGCCCCTGCAAACATTGGACCATACAGTCAAGCTATTAGTATAGGAGATATAATTTATGTTGCTGGTCAGATTGGATTAGTACCTGGAAGTATGGATTTAGTTAAAGGTGGAGCGAAAATGGAGTGTAAATTAGCCCTTCGATCTCTCAACCGAATCCTTAAAGCCATAGATTCCAAAGTGGAACTGCGGGATGTAGTACAGGTAGACGTCATACTAATTAAATGAGTTGAATTTGTGTATCTCACTTGTAATACTGTTCAATATAGAGTATTTGTTTCGTGACAAATGCCAAATACATCGACGACTGTCGGCAAGCTTGGGAAAAGTTGACAACCAATGCCATCGTAGAATATTTAGTAGTTTCCAAACTTCCTAGAAATGCAAGGGTTGAATGGCAAATTTGGGCTCACAAACATAATACTGCATTCGAATGTAAGCTTGGACTACAGTGATTGAATTGGTTCACATAACAGATGGTACAAATGAAATGAATGTTTTATTACAGATGAAGAAACTGGGTGCTATGTGGGAAGTGGTGTTAAAGTTAGAATTATTAGGCGGTGGAATTATGAAAATCGTGTTTCTGCTATCGTATGCCGAGCTTCCATAAGTATGTATCATGATTATATTTTACTGTGCTTGCCATATCACACGAATTACAGACAATACTTTACACAATGTTTGAATTTTACAGCTAAAGAAGACGTTGTCTTTGGGCTTCAAGAACTGATGGAAACAGTTGAATACGCTTTAACTAAATTGTTACGTGAGGCTGAGAAATCTTTAGAATGTTCAGTACGCGTTTTTTATCGTATTGGCAGTCTTAACCCATCAGAAGTAGTGAAAGTTCTAGACGATCAGTTTTCTAAGTACGCAATCGCTTTTTCAGTCGTTCCAGTTCATTCACTCGTGATGGATCAAACTGTTCTGAGTTTATGTGGAGTTCGACATTAACACTGACATTTCTCGATATATTATTAGTTTATATGCATGTAAAACACTACAAGACATTCTGCACTACGGTTTTAACCTAATTACACAAAGTACCTATGAATACAAAGAGTAATTTATAACTCTTAAAGCTTAACTGTATATGTTCGTGGAGTCATTTGTTAACCTTTGGGTTACGTCCCTGGCGCATTTATGCAGTTGCTTACATTTAAATTAGCATCCAAGCTTAATTCGATATTTTTTGATCAAAAAATGAAAACTTTTACTTTTTTGAACGTAGTTACACTGTTTTTGGTTAGTAAACTTTCTAAAAAGAAAGCTCGGGTTTGGTAATTACAAAATTGTCAATTTATTTTAAAGTCTACATAGTTGTGGCAAGGCTTGCAAAAGTAAGTTGAGGTCCACCTAAACATTTTTGGTGACAGGCGATGAGTTTTTTGTAGTCTGAGTTGTAAAATTTAGTTTCTGAGTTAAAGCTATGATTCGTTAAGCCACGAATATGTCAAATGCTGCCTTGCTCAAATTGTTTTAGCAGTTATAGATGTTGGTGTATAATTCTGGATAACAAATCCCATGCCTTTTATAGTCTCATGGAAGACAATTGAACTATTTTGTGTCCCTGCCTTACAGATGCACATCTGTTAGTTAATAATCATAAGTTTACACTTAAGATTGTCTGAGTGTAATTTTATACTCTGTTGAGTGGCGATGGTAAGGCTTAAATAGCCTTCACGCGGCCTGTAATTTTGCCTGCTGTTTCCTAGCTATTGAATCTTGTCGCCTGTGCTAATGGCTGTGAAATTTAAATACTGCAACTGCTACCACACATAAAAATAATGATAAAATTGTGATCTTTGAATCTGAAACTCGTAAATAAGGGATTAAAAAGAAGTTTCTGCTTTACCGTGTATAACACTATGCATATGAATGGAGCGTTATATTATATAATATGATTAATGAACTTGGAAACTGAATAAATGTGCCTTCTAAGCTTCAGTTGACTATATTTGTCAATAAATAAGTGATAAATCTATTAGTACTTAATTAAGTCCTAAATTACACTTATGGTTATGCAGTAAATTGTGAATAGTATAGGGTACTCTAAATAATAAATAATTTAATAATAAGTCAAACAAACAACCTATGTGAACGAATATTGAAAGCATGCTTCATGTGAAGCTGATAACGTACTTTGTTTTATGAAAAGCGTCTTAAGTATATAATTTAAATTACGTACTGTTAACAAACTTATATTGCCTCTTGGCTTATCTACTGAATGTTTATTCAATGATTCCTACTTATATGAGTTAGAAGTTGTGGCTACTTATATTTAATGTCGAAGAGGCAACTCATTTATCAAACATCAGAAAATAAATCATTCGACTAGTTAATTGCAGTGGAACCTTATTATTCCGATGTGTCTTCAATATGGTTCTCATTATTTACGTTCAACGCAGGATATTGAAGTTTAAAAAAGTGATCATTATTTACCATTTTTGGTTTTATCTCTGCGGTTGACTTGCCTTTTAGACATTATTTTGCTCAATAATAATTGAGATCAAATGTGTTCTATCACCTTCTTACAAATCCATATCTACTATGACTTTGCACACAACTGACAGACAATACCAGATTGAAATCAGAAGATTAAGCAACCAACTTTCGGGTTATGCTGAAGCTGACATATCTCGCATCCATCCATACACCTTGTGGCTATCCCAAACAACCATAATTATCAGAATTTATTCCCTGCATCTCCAATTTAGATTAGTTCTATGCCCACAACTACGAATGACCATTGATCACGTCTGAAATTGATTTGAGGTTCGTCGTATAGTAGATTGAGAATATTGAGATTTCTTCTACACACAGTTTTATGATCTTCACCTGTTCACCCAGCCATTCACATCTACTACTCATTGTCTGTTCAAGTTGGGTTTGCATTTTACATACAACCCTTTTTTACATTATGAGATATTGTGGATCAAACAGATCAGTTCAAATCGAAACTAAAACCATGAAGGATGGAAGATGAGAATTTCAGTACCTAATTTGTCTTCGACAGGGACGTAACTTGTTAGCTTCTTGGTACCTGAATGCTTCAAGTATACGCAATAGTTAAATTTTATCGTTCCTGCTCCTAATCTGAATTTCAACTATGTCGGGGGAACTGCACCTGGACTTGTGCCAGCAAAGTACCACTCACTTAAAAGAAGTTGTCTCAGCTATAAAGGAAAATTTGAGACTTCTGGAAGTTTTCCTCAGCTCAGGGCTATCTGAGGTTGACATTACAACATTTTATTGTGATGTCCAAAGAAACTATTTCTGAATATTAAAAAGAAAAAATACTTTCATAGGAGGAAAGAAAATTGCACGCTAGTTGCATTTCTGGAGAAGCCTCAGACGTTGGTAGTGGATTTTTTAAAGAGAGCAAATCCAATTCAAGCATTTCAATGCATAAAGGCTGTTGCTGTATGTGCCCAACCCGGCAAGCTAGAGACAAGGGCTGGATGACTCACAGGTCCGAAGGGCGCAATTTATCATCCCCTACCTTAACGAAGGGGCGACAACCTTCGATTCAGCAGGTGAAACATGTCTGATTATTATAAGAAAGTCCGATAATTTAAACGGTAGAAACTGTTCCATGCGATTTCTCAGCAGCAGCGACCCGTTTCAATGCCCCGACTAAATCGAACAGCAAGTTTAAGACGAGAGAGTGCCTTAGAAAGAACTCAGCAACGAGGGGACACTTCGCAGTCTCATTCGGTACGATGAAATCAAAACCAAGGACAAAGATAAGCAGAAACCGATGGCTAAACCCAATTGCAATACAGTAACACTTTATAAGGCAACGATACAATAAATTAAGAAGACATGGACACACAGTCTTAAAACTGTATGTATGTATACCGATGATCACATAAATCAATGACCGTACTTGTTGGAGTTCATTTAGTATGTATTTCATTTAGTATGATACATGATACGTTAAAACTAAAGTTCGAACTATTTTGCACAACGCTAAGCGTGTACTGTAACTAACTACAGTATTACCTAAATTATTCATCGATTTTATTATCTTCCGAAGTTCTTAATACAAGTCAAACATCATATCACGTTGAAAATATTAATCGTCAATCACTGGAGGCCAGTTTAATTTTACAGCATCAACGTCTAACGATAAAATTTCGGTTGGGTATCCAATTAGATCTCCAACTGAAGGTTTAGTTCTACCCAGATCGCCATGCACAAATTCCTTGACATACGTACCAGCTTCCGTTTCCACATTTAGAACAAACATTTCTTTAGACTTTTTAGCTGGTATAGCAGTCATTGATATAATCTTTCGCATTCTAACATCCAAGTTTCTTCTATGCAAAACCCTGATAGGAGTTTTTTGGTGCAGCTCGATAGGCATTGGTGTAGTATTTATAATATGAATCATTTCTGGAGTAACTTCTTGTCCCGGGGTACGGCACAAAGCGCAGTATATTTTTGTTTTATTTTCTTCGCCTTCTTTCAGGTGGATTAATTCACTTCTGTAAAATGTGAAAAAACGTGTTTGAGCCCCTTGTTTCTAAATAATCATACTCTACTATATAGTATTGAATGAACTGAATGTTCTGATTTAATTAAAATCGAACCTATAACTCCTACTTATATGGTTTGTAACTTACTTATCAACAATTTGCACATCCCTCACGGAAATTAACTTAGTGCTTGCGTTTATTTTTTCCTTCAGTTCTTGGACTTCAGCAGATGTAAAAAGTGTTCTCCTAGGATTGATGATTTCAATTGAGAAAGGACGTCCGATACCAAGCATCCTGAAATAAAAAAATTCTCATCAGCAATACATAAACATACATCAACACATTTGAATAGACTTAACTACTAATAATAAATCTACCTAACGTCAGTGTCTTCTCTGCCAGAGCTGGAAAAACGAATATTTTCACACTTGAACATTGGATAAACGTGACTTGCAATGAATTCTTGCACTGAGCCCTGTCCGCGAACTCTCGACCCATCAGGGTTTAACCACGGGGATTGGCTTACGTCTCGAGAGTATTTGCAGTACCTTCCTAATGAATTTTTAATTTCGTTACATTCGGTACTCGAGTAAAAATGGTATTTATAGGTTTTGAATTGGTAAGTTACATAAGGTATAACTTACCTGCAAGAAACAAAGAACTATGTGTACAAACAATTTTTGTTACACTCAGAGATGCTTCTGGTAATATCGGAGGAACGATGAAGTGTTTCCGAAAAGTTTCTCCTTTCATTGAAGAAAATACAGAATCCGCTGAAATTCGAGATATTTCGGAAATGGTTCTGTTTTTCTTTGGCATAGGAATGATTTTCATTCTACATTGACATTACATATAAATAATATCTATTAGTCAGCATAGGTCCCAGCATTCATTTCAATGAGTAAGCTAATTATAATCTGCTGGATTCTAACAGTGGTTCACACTCCTTTGCATCATTATTATAATCAAGAAATATATTGATTACAAGCGATCCCTCCGTCATCCACTCAGAGTTAGGATGAATTTTCAGCTTCAGTATATCTGTGCATGCATATTTCCACGCGGATTTAAGACTCACTCCCTCTGGCTTCCAGATTTGAGCTCCCGACTGATAAACTGATGGAAATTTCTGTGAATAAAAGACGAAACAAATAAAAAAAAAGGTTTTCTCCAGAAAATAAATCCAACTGAATACAGATCAATTAATCTCGTCCTCCTTACATCACACAAATGGTTCCACATAGAATGTGCTCGAATTTGAATACAAACTGGAAGAGTAAGATTGGGTGAATAGGAGTAAGATTCGGCATCTGATTTTTTTACTTCCTCAGCAATCTAAGGGAGACGTCGTCTCATGAAATAAAGGTCTAACATGAAATAGTAAAAAATCATCATTGCAATTTCGTCATCTTTACCATCTGCAAAAATCCCTCTTGAACACATTCCTCGAGTAGTCCAAGACATACTGAACATGGACACTTCTTAGCAAGTTTAGCTGGTGGAGCACCATCTTCGTCTTTCGTCCCGACATCCTTCTCCTTATTCGACGTCAATATCTATTAACCATAGAACAAGCTTTAGAAGCGTAAATCATAAGAGAAGGCTGTAAAAATTCATAACGAGCTCACTTTCTGCACGAAGCTTGGTTCAGCACGATATACCCACGCGTCTTTCACCATCAGATAACGAAGACAACAAAGGTCACAAGTGCCTAGTCTCCGGAGCTCCTGTATGATGTCGTCCTTAAGCCCTGCTCCCGTGATGATCGGGTCTACCACCGTTCCTCCATCTTCCATCGTCCTACACTCAGGTCGAAAAGTCCGAAAAATGTATTACCTCTGCTCTAGACCAGACAACTGATCATTACTGATTATTCAAATATTTCAAATCTCATGCAACACCTAAACCGACGAAATTGTTCCGGTCTCGCGTGTTGTCTGCTTGAATCAAAAATTTACCCGCCCGAACTTACGCAGCCTGGGAAAACACACCCGTCAACCCTGTTTAAGGGGCCGATCATGTATTGATGTATTACGTCATCACAGTCAGTCGTTTCTCATTTTGATTACTTTTGAACTATTGATGACGGGCTACCTGAGTCCATCCGTGAAATGATGACGTACTTTTTAAAATTGGGGAATTTTGAGCGTCAAGTGTGTGTAATCTGTTTGTAAAGGATCACTCCACTCTTTAATTAAGTTTTATGCCGTTCGAGCTGTTGGTTGATTTCAAAATCAAACCTACACGATTGCTGCCACTACAAGGACTTCTGATATTTCATTGGTGAGTGATATTTTTTGTCGAATTAAGTAGTTATTGCATTATTAGTAATTAATAATACAAACTTGGTTTCTACTTCTTCGTCTGCTCCTATATAGCTCGTCCGTGCTTATTGACAATATAGAAGAGTTCCAGGTTAAAAGGGACCGTTTAAGTTTGCAACGAGAATTAAAGAGAAGAATCAAATGGTTCGGATAGTTCGAATAGCTCTATAAGAACGTAATGTTACATTATGGTATTTAAATACGTCTTTAAAATTGATATTTATTCCATTCGTCACCTGAATAAAAATTTCTGCCTGTTGTTCTATTGTGTCTTTTGCAGGTAAAACTCAACCTTTTAAATTCGGATCGGATTTTGCGTGGAATAAAAATTGACGTCTGTAGATGGGCATTTATGTGATATGATATAGAGTTGATAAAATGATAAGCATGAGGTTTACGTATTAATGCATTGGTTTTGGTTATAGTTGGATTTGGAATTGAATGGGCTTGTATAGTTGTATGGATTGAAAGGACTAAAGCAGAGGCGATTAAGGAAGACTATTGTTTGAACTGGAAGGAATTCTGACGTAATACTACCACTTCAGAGAAAAGTTGAGGGACATAATCAAGACTTTGGCATTTATTATGGACATTGATTGCAAAGTGAGTGTGACAAAACTAATACTGCTCAATTCAATGTAGGTAATATTTATATTTATATGCCATCCTTTCTATATCAAATCGTTCTAAATAGGAAGCTGTTGTTTCGTGGTTTGCATCAGCGGAATGGAAAGGAAAGTCTGAGTTCTTTGAAAGGTTGCTGAACACGGCTTCACTGCCTGAACTAAAGACTTTTCAAAATATGGCCCACAAGAAGCGAAAGGTCTGCAAGCGGAAGGTCTTCCAATCGGGGGGTGAATCAGTACCGGTTGTGTCCGTACCACCTCCCGAAAAGAATGCGAAGAAGGTAATATAATGAAACTATTGGTTCAAAAAGTTTTGAAATTGACCATTATTAATCAAAACTATTATAGACCATGGTAGTAGTAAGTATTTTGTTAAGTGATGGTTCGAGCGGGAATACCCTAGCAGGCTCCCAGGTTCAGCAGGCTCGACCAGGCTCAAAATCGGAAAAATGAGCAGGTTCCGATTTCTCACTTGCTTACATTACATGTTAACCTCGAGCCTGCGTCCTTAAAAGAAACAGCTAACTCCCATTTCGTGCATTTCATATTCGATGTAGTAAAAAATCATATTCTCTCGTCCACCTGCATGAGCTCAGTTAAAAAATCCAGTCACTGAGCTGATATACAGCTACGCTACGCTTCCTACCTTATAAATCCCCCATATCTTAAAAACAGTAACTTGCATAGACCCACGATTATTTTTGCCTGATAGCACGTATTATTTAACGACGAAGCATATCACTTAAATTCCCCTATGACACTTTGTTCTCGAGTTTATGGCCCTAAAACTGATTTCTGTGCAAGACTTGTGCATGATCCGGACAGACACTGTGTAGACCAGTTTTATGACGATATCTCGGCTTCTAGTTGACCAATTTTGTTAATCAAGGTATCGTTACAATTGTATGCATCAGAAAACAACAACAGTGAATTTCCATGATTGCGTTTATTACGGTTACGATGAAAAAACGACTATAAAATACCACGCATTTAACGGGGAGTCTGAACATTTCAAATAGTGTTAAGCCACGCATTGCAACGAGAAAATTGAATATTTCAAATATTGTTAGGCTACGCATTACAACGGGAAGTTTGAACATTTCAAATGTGTGAGGCCACGCATTGTAACATAAAATCGGACGATTAGTTTCAGGCTATGCATTCCGACGGAGATTTGATTATTTCAAGAGTTCAAACTACGCATTGCGAAAAATCAGAGACCTATTGAATTTTCACTGGTTCAGTGGGCAGCCACCTAGTATACACATACATCTGATAGACAGTCGAGACGTAACTGCCATAATTCTTGGGTGCACTTGGATTTGTTGAGTACAACCCTAGCCCGCAGTGGCTTTATATTGCATTAGCTTCTTACCGGAAGTAGAATAGGCATCGGTGATTGTGGTGGGGGGAAGGGGGACACACGCTTGAGCTTCGGTGGAGGGAAAGTGTGGACGTCAAATGTTCAGAGGAACTTTAGCGTGGATCGGGCAACGTGTAGGTTTCGGTGTGATGCACGAAATGGGATACGACCATTTGATCGGGTCACTGGTAGATGCATCTTGTTCGGTTACTTGTTTGAGCCCGCTCGAGTTCAATATCCATCTGTGTTTACACTCTACACGTGTTTTGGACCACTTTGACGGAGACGGACGACTGGTCAATTAAAGTGGAAAAAGCTGACAATTTTTACTTACGATTTATTCAATCAAAGTTTGAACTTGATAGAACATCATGAGTGGCTTAAGCCAGGAAACAAAAACCCAGATTCAAGGCGTCGGTGCGTCCCTTTCAGAGGCAAATAATTTTTTCAAAATGCTGCAGGAGACCGACTACGATGAAGTTACCACAAAGGTATCAATTTATTTCACATAATGATCTAATCAGTGCGATGATGTAGCGAATTCTTAAGTGTAAATGGTATATTTCAGCTCGCTCCATTAGACCGGGCCCGATACGACCTAACAGTATTATATGCCATAAATTCGTTATTTTGGAGTAAGTATTTAAGCATATTAAGAACGAACAAACTGTGTTGAAAAATGAACAATATCAATTAATGCACATTACGAGTTATATATTTATTTTTGAACTTCTTTTAATTCGAACAGTGCTGAAAAGAAGTTATGGGGAAGACCCACAGGAGCACGCCATTAAGGGTGAGATGGACAGAATCAAGGAGCAAATGGTTCGGGTTAAGCAGATCACGGAGAGTTCTAAACGACCTCGACTGAATCAAGAGGCGACTAAACGAATTGTAAGACATGAACTGAATATTCGCAAGAAACGGAAAACTGTTCATGAAGAAAATTGGGAAAATGAGAAGAAAGATAATAAGTAATTGCACTTCACAGAATTGAATATCACTGTAAACTAACTTCGGAGTCAGGGTGGTTTTACAATTAAACATTTAAATTTTCTATTTTTGAACTTGGATAATATACATTTCCTTAAATTTTGTAGTAATAAAATAATTGACAGCTTGGAATTTGGTTATTATTGTAAACGTAAAAATATGAATATAAGTAGTAACAGTAACTCTGTCAAAATAGTAAATATGAAATTATTGCATACTCTCACTGCCTCCAGTGGACGAGGACAAATTCAGAAGCTCGTCTTGAATCGGACGAAAAGCTTTGGACACACTTTTGGACAATTCGTCTGAATCATTAGCATGAATACTTTTATCTAATGAAAAGTTGTGCTGATCGAGAGAGATTGATGAGCGCTCCTTGTTCTCCCCTGTTGCTTGTTCTGAAACTTCTTGGTCTAGAGACTTTAAAATTCTTTGGATCTCACTGGAGTTGGTGTCATTCAAAGCTGTGGACTCTCGTTCAGAAACGTTAAAGTGGAATCCTCGAATCATCTCCGGCTTTTCATAAAAGGACATTGATGATTGATTGTGGTTAATTTCCTGCATTTCATTCTCAATCGTTGTTTTAACTTCCCTAGAATCAAATTTTTTGATTAATACTTTAATACATGACGATAAAAATGAATTACCAAAGATGTTAGGTATGTCGGAATCTTACTCGATAACGTGGCGTATGTGTGCTAATTCATTTTCCTTTTCAGCAGAGGTTTCAATTGAAGTTACCGCAGATTGAAGAAACTTTTTCAGCTCCTGATTTTCGTTTACAGCATCCATCAACCTCTCATGAATAACTTGCTGCTCCTCCTGTTTGGCCAGTAACAGCTGGTTTTCTTGCTTTAGACACTCGGCAGTTTTGTACAGCTCTCTCATAGTTTCAATGCTGTCTGCATGATCTTTCTGTGCTTTCTGAAGATCCATGAGAACCCTTTGAGCTTCTCGTTTTAAAGCCAAGTTTTCTAGTTCCAACTGTTCCAATCTCACATTTCTTTGTTCCTGTTGCCTCATTAGTCTTTCAGGTGTTTTACTATCAGTTTGAGTAATTTCAGATTTTCTGAAAGCTCCTGCATTGATATTTGACGTGCTCGTTCCTTTACTTTCTTTTAGAATAACGGGAGAATCAGATCTTGCCTGGGACATCTTTACTTGTTCAACGTTCTTTTTCTCCTCTGACAAACTAGCAATAATCACAGGGGCTTCTTTCTCAACAGGTCTCGGCTTAGACCCGTATTTTCCAGATCGAATAAATCCAGTAGAGACTGGAGCAGCATACTTAATTTTTTTTCTCAATTGAGCACTCTCAGTTTGCATCAGTCTCACTTTTTCTACTTCTCTTTTCAACAATTCAATTTCCAGCTTTAACTTTTCATTCTCCATTTCCTTGTGAATTTCTTCAGGACTTCGATTTCGGCCGATGTCTTTCTTCACACTTTGTTTTTCAGTGAAACCACATCCGAATTTGTCAGTCTTCAAATGAGTATGAGTCTCCATGTACAAGTCCTCGGAGATCGGAATCATATGGCAAGTTCCTCCTGGTCCTTTCTTTCCATCTGGACACTTTAACTCCGTTCTTCGATAACCCTTTTCAATGAAAGCTGCCTTGGGATGAGAGTGAGTCTCCATACGCCAACCATCTGAAACAGGGAACGCATGGCAGCTTCCACTAGATATCTTTGCTCCTTCTGGACATTTCAACTCCGACTTCTTAGATTTGTGCCGAGCTTTGTCCTGAGAATGTTTATCCTTCGATCGTTTAATCTCCGTCTGACGATGCTGGGATAATAGGTCACCCCAAGAGCCTTTTGCAAGTACACGTAACAAAATATACAGCACAAATAAAAACATTTCATAGCATGATGAATTGTAAAATTCTAGTTAAGCATGGTTGGATTGAATCACCTTTGGGGAAGACTTCAAGGGCTTCCTTCACCGGTTTTTCGTGGCGACGGTGGTGTTGGTCTTGCTTATTAGCAGATGGGCGACGCTTTTTTATCTTTACAGTGACTTCAACTGCAGCATCACTTCCGGCAGTGAACACGCGTTTCTCCTCCTCCATCTCTTTACGTCTTCCAAACTCGTCTTCTACGTTAGACAAGATTCAAATTATTATACTATGTGCAAAATGCAAAAATACACTCACCACCTTTAAATACACGTGAATTAGTCGTACCTTCCACTTCCACCTGTGCAGCCTCGATATCAACAAACCAAAATTTACAGGGGTGAAACTATTTCAAAGAATCTTCTGTTGCACCGTTGCAGTGCACCACCTCACTAAACTTCTGCGCTTAATGTTGTTCGGTGAGAGAGAGCGAGCTGTGAAGTCGGGAATTGTTTGGCGCCTTTTTGGACAACCGCTTGTTGATCAGTAACATTAGCATAGAGTAAACTACGGGGAGAGGTGAGACAACGGTTTTTTACTCGAATAAAATAACTCATGCATACATTACAATGGTGACATGGTGAGTACAGAAGAACGGAATGCATTCGCTCTGCGTTATGATTATCATACAGATAAGTTCTTATTTCTTCTCTTTGCTCTTCTTATCCTTACTCTTCTTCTCTTTCTTGTCCTTGCTTTTATCTTTCTTATCCTTGCTCTTGTCTTTCTTATCCTTGCTCTTGTCTTTCTTATCTTTGCTCTTGTCTTTCTTATCTTTGCTTTTATCCTTCTTGTCCTTACTTTTGCTCTTCTTCTCCTTTTCCTTGCCTTCATCATCTTTCGGTTTCTTAAGTGCATTCAGAGGATTATCTGTTTCCGAAAAACCAGTTATTTTTGATTCTTTCCAAAACCTGGTTTGGAAGTTTCCATAAGGCTCTTCTAAATTTAGATGAGTGTATGCATCTGGATTTAAGGATTCATATGGAGGAGATAAGAATTCGTATTCTTCCAGGGTGGCCTTTAAATAATTCCCTTCCAAGACTAAAGCGTTTATCTAGCATAATAATCATAATTTCATCAATTGATGTGCAAAATGCATTCAAATATAAATCATTTCAGATGCGCTTAAAATAAACTTACCTTGTCCAAAAGTTTCGATTTTTCAGACATTTTGGCTTCTTTCATTTCAGCCTCAATTTGTTTTGCTTCGAGATGCTTTGTGTATCCGGCATGAGTTAAGAAGTGCTCTATCAAGTCTTCAGGTTGAGGTCTATCGGTATTTGGCATTTCTTCAACAGTTACAATGAAATCTGCAATGATGGATATTATCCCACTTTCTCGAAGATATGCAGAGAAGTTTGTTCTTTGCTCTTTTACCTAAAATTTGGGTTTCACTAATAATTAATCAATTTCCCTTATTAGTTTAGAACCCACAAAGGAAATTACGATTTTACCGAGGTGTTTGGACCTTCTGAATAGACAAAACGATCTTGCCACTCATCGCTGATGTTCAGGTAATCTGCCTCCTTTAAAACTTTTGGAACATTATTAACGAATCCGAAGTTGGAGAGGCTTCGAGGTGCAGTTTCTTGGGGCTCTTCAGTTTCTTCATCTTTTATTACCTTCTCGCAAGTTCCATCAATGTAATCGCCGAAGAGCAATATGTCACCATGTGAAGGCACGAAGTTAGCTTGTTGAAATATGCGTTCTGTTTCTCTTGAATTTTTCCCCCATATTGAAGCATCCTTGTCGATTATCGTGTAATCAGGAGCATCATGAGTTTCTGGTTCTGACACTGAGTCATCCACATCTGAATCAGACGGACTTTCACAATAAAACATGGTATTCAATTTATCTGTAAAGTGGCAGATTATAGTAATGACAGGTAGGAAGTTTTGATGGGAAAATCTAGGTTACAAATACTAATTCGATTTAGTAAGTTTATTCCAACACCATGGTATTTTTTCTTATTAACAAACGCCAGTAAAAAAACAGCAAAGACACAACAATAAGAATAATTGTAAATGATTTACAATAAGGTGCGGGTTGCTACATCAAAAAGCTGAGAGCGTTTTTCAGCTGATTTATTCGCTAAGAAAAAAGGTAAATCGTACAAAACAAGTAGCAGGTTCCTGGTGTACTATTGCTTTTGAGGCTGCGAGTTAGTGTCATCTACTTCCGGATCTGAGTCTTCGAGTTCTTCATTGTGATCTGATGCGATTGATTCAGTCTTAGTTAAAAACGGGGCTGTCAGACTTTTGGAGCAGCACGGTCTTTCTGATTGATCACAAATATTATAGTTACTCATATCCACTCCACTATCCGACGGAGTACTCGAGTCCTTAGGCTTCTTCCTCTTCTTTTGATCAGATTTCAGTTTTTTTAGAGTTGCAGAATTGCTTTTTTCATCTGAATCTGATGATGAGTCTGTAGGTAACTTGAAAACACTACGATTACGGATTGCATATTTTTGTCTTTTACGATCCTCGCTAGAGCTGCTCAACTTTTTGAGGTCTGAAAGCGCATTGCAAATAAATAACATGACTGTTTTTGTAACAAGAGCCATATAGCAAGTAATAGTAGTAACTATGTGTAGTACCTCTAATTTGACCAATAGAAATTGAAGATGTTGAAGAGCTAAAAGAGGAGGAATCAGTTTCAGAAGACTCTCTCGTGACTTGAGTTTCTGATTCTTCTTCTCCTTCCATTAAATGATTAGGCGTCCGTGTCATTAAATCACTAATTAATTGATAGTTTGAATTAGGACAGTTTGAGGATATGAAGCCAGCAGCATTACTGCTTGTCGACATTTCATACACAGGGGTCGAAGATGAAGATGGGTTGGTAACTGTTCTCGGTCTTTTCTTGTGATTCGGTTTAACGGCTCTTAGACTGTCGTTGTTTTCGATGCCAGCAATCGGGCTTCTTGTTGTGACGGCCGAGCAACTTTGTTCATTTTTTACTGAATCTTCGCTACCTGAATCGCTTATTTGAAGCAAACGTTTCCTATTTCGCATGCGCGATTTGCTCATTCCTTCACGTCGGCTCAGCCTGGAAGAGTTTTCAGATATGAGAGCTGTCAACCTGTTCGGATCGTGAGTTCCAAGAGAAACAGGTGGACTTCGTGTCCGTTCTCTATCACTCCCATCTGAGTCTGAACGTAGTCCCCAACGAATTTCCATTTGCGGTTGCTCTTCGTATTGGACTAGCACGCGAGGTAAATTTCCTACTTGGCGACGCTCAACCTGTCGCAAATTCCCTTGTTCTAAGTCTTCAGGTAGTTCATCTTCAACATTGTCTTCATCATCTGCATCGTCAGATTGATGCTCTTCATCATTTAACAAGGGAAGGTCGTCAAATTCGACAGTTGGCTCATTATCACTATCTTGCCCTTCACGAGATACTATCAACGAGTTTTGACTTGTGTTTTCAATAGCTACGGCCTGTTGTTCAACCATTGTATTGGTTTCCAATGCTATTTCTGCATCTAATTGTCTGTATCTAGCAATATCCCTATATGTTGGGAGAATGACATGATCTGAATCACTAATTGAAGTTGGGGATTCATCTGAACTGTAAACTGTATTTGTATAGGCTGAGCTGCTGTCTTCATCTGAAAGGCCTGCAATGTCACGTTGAACCAAGGCGTCAAAAAATGCCATCATTCTGGAATCTTCAGAAATGTTTCTTGCCGTGTGTTGTTGAAGAGACATGAACTAAAATACAATTTTACTGTCTCAGAATAAGAATTAAAACGTTGACTTGAAAGAATTCTGGAACTACGTACTGGATCATGACCGGATCTTAGTGTCATCCTTATGTACTCCTCGTGAGCATAAATGTTTCGTTCCGGCTCGGATATTAGTCCCTCCTTGTCACTCAAACATCGTGTATCAGCAATGTTGAAGGGACTCCATAACTGTAAGGACACGGTCAGAAGTTTAACATTCTTATTTGTCTGTATCTTGAAATGGTTCGATAATTAATCAAAATACATTACCTTAACCATTTTTTCCACACCTGACGATGCAATTACATTGAAAGACGGGTTGTATCTCACTTGATTTACTATAGATCGATGGCCTTTAAGTATTGCTGTTGCATTATCGACCCATCCTATCATAGATTATTAAAAATAAAACACTTTCAAAATAAACTGTTTATGTCAGAAGAATTTCAATAAATACATTTTAAAAACTGATAAACAATACTTACTGCTAGCTTCATCTCTTTTTCGAGGAATTCTCCAAATATGTACATCGAAATTGTCCGACCCAGACATTACGAATTCATCATTTGTCCCAGCAAAAGAGCAAGTTTTCATTGTACAACTATTGTAGTAACTGACGTGATGAAACTCGAAAAGATGTTTTTTTGATGATGTATTGTATAAAATTGGGGGAAGCCTCCGTCGCAGCGCTAAAATTTGTGTTCCAATTCTATTGAAGCGGGCGCTCATGCAGCAAGAGCCAGCATCCATGGTGTATTCAACAAGGCATCTAAGCAAATGAAGGATATTTTACACACTTAAGATTTGTGAGTCTTTCCACTATATTATTCATAAAGTTTTATCATCTCCTACACTTTTGGACGCCTGACATCCCACAAAGCAGCACCGTCTTTTGCATTAGCTGTCAATATCAGTCTAGATTCAGTCGGATGGAACATCACAGCATGAAACGAAGATAGTGATGAAGCCAATACAAATGGTTCTGAAAATAACAGCAAAACAAAATAAGATTCACGAAAAAACAAATGGAATTTGTAAAATCTTTAACCTCCATTAGCCTCTCTCGTGTCATAAATCAAGACTCTTCCATCATCACCGGCACTGCTAAAAATTTTCCCACTGAGTGGATCTCCACACACGCCGAACACCGGTTGCTCATGTTTGAAATAATCCAAAGGTACACCACTGCATAATAAAATTCAGAAAATTAATCCTTTCATTCCAATTCGCACCAACATCAACCAAAACTTAACAAATCAAAACTTTGAAAACAATCAACAACAATGAACATTATCCCTTACGTCTGAATATCATGAACTATAACTTGATCATCATTTCCAGCTGAATAAATGATCGTATTGGTACAATCAAACGCCAATGAAAAGATGTTACTTGAATGTTCAGCTTGCATTGCATTTGGAGTTTCCTGCTTGCAAATCGCCTTTGCAACATTCCACAAAAGAACTCGTCTGTCATCTCCACCTACAAACATTATCGAGTTATACAAAGTTTCTGGATTCAAAACGAAATTGATTATAAATATCTAGTTTAAGTAAAATTATCTTGATCTCACCAGAAACTAAAAGTTCCCCATCGTGAGAAAACTCTATAGCATTTATGCAGCCAAAGTGTGCAAACAGATTTTTACGGAACACTTCCTGCCCGCATTCCGCCAGATGATGATTGACAATGCTCTTATCTCCGACTCCCTTCGTCAGGGTCTCTCTCCGGAAAAGCCATTGAGGGGATGACGAAAACTCCCCCTCAGATACCTTACTCTTTTCAGACATCTTTAATAGTTCAAGTTCCCAAATACTGCATCGTCGTAAGAAGGAATCTTCCTAAGGAAGGAGTTCCGAGACAAGCTCACTCCTGAAAACAATCAACAACAACAATGAACATAATCTCTTTCAATAACAACAAAGCAAGCGGCTAATCCCCACCACTCGATTCAGAATCTCCACCTAAACTAAGAATGACTCATAATTTGACTTTCGAGATATCGAACTATCTACATAATAATATTCAAC
>Ga0194135_10000572_pt1 | contig 21787 bp, 12 predicted proteins | sample LitLau_LLRF_2013_FD_134024 | JGI IMG/M metagenome (GOLD analysis project Ga0194135, IMG submission 134024) | Freshwater sediment microbial communities in response to fracking from North America - Little Laurel Run_MetaG_LLRF_2013 (version 2) | ecosystem: Environmental > Aquatic > Freshwater >...
GACCGCATACCTTATCTTCACCGAACTCAGTGGCTTAGAATTGATGATTTCCTCCAATTATTTATGAATCCAACTCTGAAAGTGCGTATTTCAAGAGCTTATCCATGAAAGGTTGTAGCGCCTTCAGCCTCCAGAATGTATGTCCTCCAGTAATGTATAGCCTTCGTCCCTCGCTGGGTAACCTCCAGCATCCAAAAAACTTAAACATGTTGGTGGATGGTCGGGTGGGGAGTGGCCGGGTTGGGTACTGGTTGATATCCTATGTTGACGCTATTTCCATTGCAAATCCTTTGTTCCTACGCAAGTTTCATTTGGCATCCTTTGTTGAAGCTCCTCAAAGCAAGCCAATGCGTTTAGGAATGTGTACACTTGGTTGGAGAATGTTTTTATGAGAACTTATTTTAACATATGTGTTTTGGCCGTTTTGCCAGTCCTTAAAAAAATTCTGACTGTTTCATTTATATTTGAAATCGGAGATGACCATGAGATGACTTATTCGACTTCGGGCTATCGGGCTTCTTTTTCACATCGCATATTATTGGAAGAAACCATTCCTCATCCTTTCGAAAGGCATGCTGAAGTGCTGGAGAACGATGTCACGAGAACTCGAATTTTTTGATAGCTGCTCTGCCGAAGAATTCTTTTGAAGAATAACTACTGACAGACTGTGAAGCATTAGTAACAATTGCTGGAGAAATGCGACAATATGTTTCACCAGGGAGCTAAAGTTGCTTTCCTAGTTCATTAGTCAACATTATGAGCACATAGCTTTATTGGATGTTATACTGAAAAATACAAAAACGCTTACCTAATACGTAAGCTTACCTAATTCTGTAAGCCTAATATTATGAAAAATCAAAGTGTCAATTCCCATAACCAGCATTGTAAATCTGCTACTCAAGAGCACTGTTGCTGAACACCTATCATACAAGGAAAATGATAAGTGTTCAGCAGCCTCGACTCTTCATTCTTCAATCGCTTCCAGTTTGGCTGTGGGAAAGTGGAAGTACAAACGAATAAAAGAATTTGATGCTCATGTGTTCTTCCTTGGCTCTGTCTGTATAAGCAACCAAGCATTTCAAAAACACAACTAATAAATAATATTTATTAGTTGTGTTTTTGAAACCTGTTCATATTTATTAAATATAGGAAGGGTGAGAGAGAGTGATGATCTCAAACAGTTCGTCAGTTCATGAGTTCTTTGTCTTTCGAAATTGTCCTTTTGTGCTGGCTGTGATGCTTCACGGAGTGACTTGAGACTTGCGAAGACTGAGCGCAAGATTGAAAAGGCGGGAACGTGGTTAGTGTGCAATGTGCCAGTGTTTTGTCATCTTTCTAGAACCTACTCGTACGATTTCCAACTTTTGTGAAGAAGTCTGACAAGTCTGTAAGGAGTTTTTCGAAACTTTTGTACTAATCGGAATCTGAGTGAGGGTGCTTCTAAATCTCGGTTAGTTTACATCATAATCTGGTACTTATAAGGTAATAATAATAATATAAGTAGCCATACTTTTAGACTGCGAAGTAGTCCTTATAGCACGACCAAGACTTAGCTAGTTGACTTATTGATACATTTGTTGGAAGATCTATCCTATCATTAGGATGGATCTTGTATCTAATAAGTTAAGTATCTTCGTATTAGTAACTTGAAGGGTTCCGTTCAATTTCTAACTGTCTGCATTTTGTTTTGGACAGGAGAGTCAAGTGACAAGGAGGATGGCAGCTTCGAGACAGGAAGGAGGAGATGATAATCAATTCTTCAGGCCGATTAATGCAGATGATCCCGGAACGGAGACTACAGAAGTGGAAAGTCTTTGCGTAAGCTGTGGTGATAATGTAAGTATAGGTTGTTCTACATTTTTTAAGACTTGAGATTATTTAAGTGGCTTTTGTGCGGTTAAAATTATTTGCAATTATCAATTAAGAGATTTGGTTTAATGTATTTTTTTATTTTCAGGGAATAACGAAGCTTCTCTTGACACATATTCCGTTTTACAAAGAAGTGATCGTTTCATCTTTTTCCTGTCCTCATTGTCACTATTCTAATAATGAAATACAACCAGCTGGTGAAATTTTAAGCCAGGGTGTCGAGTTTGTACTGCAAGTAGAGGAAAATGAGGACTTAAATAGGCAAATTATAAAGTCTGATTATTGTTCGGTGACAATACCCCAGCTTTTATTAGAAATACCTAGTCGGACTCAGAAAGGAGAGATAACAACGGTAGAAGGAATACTTCAGCGCGTATCTCGAGGGCTGGAGCAGGATCAAGCTAAACGACAAGAGGAACATCCAGAGGACTATGAGAATATAAAAGCATTCTTAAAGAGAATTGAAGATTGCCAGACTTTGGAAACAAAATTTACGGTGGTAAGTCAAAGAGACCGAGTGTAAATCAGTTAAATCTGATCGTAAGAATACTGAAATGATTAAAGGTCTTTTTAATTGCTTAGAAATTGAGAGATATCAGTGGCCACAGCTTTGTTTCACCTCCACCGCTAGTTCTGCCAGGCCAAAAGGACCACCGCTTGGCAAAAGTTCATTTTGACCGAACTAAAAAGGAGAACCATGCAGTAGGGTTCTTCCCTGAATTGCTTAATGAAGTGGAAGAAGAAAATGAAGAAGGTGAAGTCATCGCTGCAGGTGCTCAAGTGGAAGAAGACTTGTCTAATGAAGTTCTAGAAATACCTACACAGTGTCATTTATGCGGGAGGAATTGTACAACTAAAATGAAGCTAACCAAGATTCCACATTTCAAAGAAGTAGTCATAATGGCCACGGACTGCGATCACTGTGGTTCTCGGACCAATGAAGTGAAAAGTGGAGGGGGTATCGAACCAAAAGGAAGACGAATCAGTTTAAAAGTTACAAGTGTGGATGATTTATGCAGAGATGTTCTTAAGGCAAGTGAAGTGAAACTACCTTTTAACTTAGGTTCGTTCTGCTACAAGAAACTGTACTTGTTCTGCTTCGTTCAATTATGCATTATTCTTTTTCTTCTGGCATCACATTTGCTAGCGTATATACACAATATACTACTTTAGCCCAACATTTTACTATATTTTTTCTCCTAGTTTTCACTCGAATCTTTCGTTCTATTCTTTTCTTTTTACCAGTACAGCATACACGACTTTTTCCCGTTTTTTCCATGCTGAGTTCTTTTCCCTTCAGGGAATTAACTTTTACTTGACGTGGAGTTATTCCGCTTCATCTTCTTCATATCTTCGTTCTTGAGTTTTTTTTTGCTTTTTATAGGTTTACTTTATCTGTTCCAACTTTTAATTTGAAAGTCAAACACATTAGAGGTCCATTCACGTTACACTTATTGTTTCCTTGTATGTTACCCTTACTAGTTGCATGCATGTATTTATATGAATGTTATTCTTGCAAGAGTGCATAAATTATACATCCGTAAGCCTTGAATCCACTAAACCTTAAGTTCTTAAGGGCATAATGAGAAGCAGGCAAAAGCTTCCCAAGACAATACCAAACTCCTATTTATAGTCTTCTTGTCTCCAACTTCTTGTAATTAATTAAAGCCTACAGAGCTAAAGTTTTAAATGGGACTTCAACACGTAAATCCTTGCTTGCTTTGCTTTTAGTGCTGTGTAAAATAAAATAATCATTAGTTTGCCTCTGTCTTTCTCCTCCTCTCTTCTGTTTCTCGTGAACGTGTTGTCTTGTCTTACGGCCAAATGAATGGAGTAGGCAGTAGTGGAAGAGTTAAAGTGTACATTAAGAGAGATAATTATTTATTCTGTTCATTCTATAGTCTGAGACGTGTTCTGTTGAAATTCCCGATGCAGAGATGCACGTTGGAGGAGGAATACTTGGAGGAAAGTTTACAACTCTCGAAGGTACTTATACTTTCTCCTTTGCTTTACACCTTAGATTTCGCCCCATTCATTCATTTACTGCCAACTTCCAGAATACATCGCAGGAGTTTTTGGTAGTTGGTAGTGAAATAGTGAGTGGAAGGTCTGGCAATATATTTTATGGTTCTTGCTGATGATAGTCTTCTACTCCAATCTTCTCTCCTTCCTTTCCTCCGTCATCCATTGATCACCCTATTTACACATAGGCTTCCCCATGTAGTTTATTCACTTCTCAGGGAGATAAACACAGTTCCAGTCCATTATCTTCAAGTTGAGACGAAGTGGAAGTAATTTTCATTGTGTGGATGGTGATAATGATGGTGATGATGATGAGAGAATTATTGATGATGACTCGAAAGAGGTGGGCCGCTGTAATACAGTCGGCTGCTTGTCGTTCACTTGCTCAGTTATGTTGGACCACAGATGCATTCCTCAAGATCCATCATATAACTCATAGACATATAAGTAGGTGAATAACTGTTTGGGGATAGTAGGCACACAGGCAGCGTCAGTGTAGAAAGAAAGCACTCGCTAAGTGAAAGATGATGGATGTTAGCGAATATCCTACACAAACGTCAACTGAGACTGCTATTAGTTCCAAGAATGGAAATAATGCTTGCACGTATGGTGTTATATAATATCCGTGGTGTAGAATGGTTTTAGAAGTTACGAGATATTGTCCATTTGTGTACTCTACTCTCATTCGCTTTCTCTTCTACTTTCCCCAGGTTTGCTACAAAACATAAAAGAGAAACTACTGGATGACAATCCGTTAATAAGTGGTGACAGTGCGGACCCGGAGATGAAGACGAAAATGGAACAATTCTGTCAGAAATTGGATCGCTTCATTTCAGTTGAAGTGCCTTTCACTGTTCTTCTTGACGACCCAGCTGGAAATAGCTATCTCCAGGTTTGTTTTGTCGTTCATTTCCTACCCTTTTATTAGGGTATCAAATCTTGTTCAAAGCGTTTTCTAATAGCTCTTCAATAACCCTTTTCACTACTGAATGCGGTGCTGTAGTATTATACCTCACTCTACGTAATTTCACTTTCCTTTCACCCTTTCACGAAAACATAGTAATTTCGGAGTCCAACAGGATTTGTAATTTTATATTGTTTCCAATTTATTTTGGTTGTCGTGTAGAACATTCTAGAACGACATTTGTCCATAAGTTTTGCAATTATTTTGTAGTTCTTTAAATTGAGTATTGTCTATAAGACTGACTGTTTTTAATTTGTAGAACATATTTGCACCAGATGAGGATCCAAACATGGTAGTTGAAGATTACGATCGTACTTTTGAGCAAAATGAAGATCTCGGAATCAATGATATGAACACTGGAGAGGATGTCCAGCTTTAGAGGAGGTGGCTAGGATTTTATTTATTTTGATATTCGACTGTATTTTCTGTTAAGTTACACTGGTTGAATAAAAATGTGTAAAGCATTGTTTGTAAATGCATGATATATATTTGCTGCTGAAGGGTGATTCAAAATACATATTCTTTTAAGTGTAATGCTGTTAAATATTACCCAATTCATCATGTTGTTTTAGGGTAATTGAAGTTTTCGGTTCTTTTACATGAACTCATGTTTACAGTAGCGTAGGATGTATCAACGAATCTTGCTTTCACTAGAGAAGGCATAGGAAAGGTAATTGGTAAATCTTGGAGGAGTAGGAGAATGAAGCAGAAACAAAATTACATAACCGGTTAGTGCTTCATTGCTTCCTGGATTTGCTCAGAATTGTAAAAAGGCAGCGGAATGAGCTGTGAGCCTACGGTAGGTGTATTGTATCGCATGAAGCCAAAAAAGGAAATGAGAGAGAAACGAAAAGAGTAAATCCCGATGAGAAAGTTGTTGAGTCTTGATTACTTTCCATTATCCCAGATCTCTCCCTTTTCTCCGTCTGCTGAAGTGGGTGCTTAAGTTGTTGGAGAGAAACCACTTTACAATCTGTCATTCTAGCTCTGGCCATACCGACCACCAACGTTCCACTATATCTTTTCTCACTCCTTCATCTCCCTCTTTGAACAGAAATACACTGACTCGTCAAAAATCTAATTTCTCCATCTCTGCAAAGTAATACAGTTCTTTCTTATCGCTTTCAATCCCCAAAATCTCTTCATCTCATTCCTGAGCGAGCCACAGTGTGAGCGAGCCGTGTTGCCCGTGCTCAGCAGCTTTCATCTTCCAATCTAACGCTGCCTTTATTATTGAGTGTGCTTAGTACGTCTTTCCTGCGTCGTCCATGGGAAAGCTTTGCTGTACAAAGAATTTAGAATCTCTAAATCCCTAAAGAAATACATTTATTCAGCAGGCTTTACAAAATCTAAGACGTTTCAAAGAATACTGTATAATCAAAATCAGGGTTTTTGAAATCCTTCTCAAAATCTGTTAAATGTGAAATTAAATCCAAGTTCTTTTGTATATTCCAGAACGAAGTTGTTCGTAAAAAAGATTCTGCCAGCACAGCTGAAAGTTTAGGAGCATTTATAACCAAATAGCACCAGTTGCCCGTATTTCATGTTTCATGACACAATCTCATACTTTTGTACAAGTCCTTTCTAATTGTCAGATTAATGAGCACAAAACACGAAACTACCATTAGTAGACATTGATTTTTGTCACAATTGTCACTAATATCAATTACAAGTTGAAAGACTCTCTGGTGCTCTAAAGTAATTGAAATGGAAAGGAGAATTAAGATACTTTCTCTCTCTACCGCTTTAGACAATTCTCTCAGTTTCTGAGCTGCGAGTTTTCTTGGACGGAAGTTATCGATCGGCAGAAGTTCATTTCAACGTAATTTATAGGCAATGCCAACCCTCGCTATATTTATTCCTCCTTTTGTTGAATAATTCGAGGACCCTAAGAGCCTAATGCAAATACACATGGACAAGGTAGACGTACAATTGAATCTGAGAAGTAAATGCAAATGATCTTTACTTTCTCCTCTTTCACCAAATGGAATTGGAAAACATCAAACAGTTTCCCTGTGCTTTGCATGATCTCATCCTTTCAAGACTCTCACTACCAGTTGGGCGTCAGCAAGAGAGAGAGAGTGAGGTTAATCTCTTAGTCAGTTGATTTAATACAACGTAGACATCTTAAAGAGAAAGAGAGATATGAACAAAAGGATCTTTAATACATAGAATCTTGAATTACAATTCGATCTGACTAAATCTAAATGGAAATAGACTCGCGAGCAGCCTAAATTCCCTTTTGTAAAGACAAATGACCACGTTCTCGCTTTAGTGCAGCAATATCAACAGCACTAAAAGGAATCCCTAATAAACTATTTGCATGATCTTGTTTCACAACTAACGCCACTCCCACTTTTTAACCCAGTCGATTTCCAGTGTATTTTTGGCCCATCCATTAGCTTCTGAGGGATCAAATGGTTCGCCTCCAAAAAAGTTTCCTCCAACAGCCAAATTCAAGATCAGGTAGAACTTCTTGTCAAACGGCTGTCCGTTTGCTCTGTAAAATCCTGGATCGAAGTTGGTTTGAAGAGTTTCTTCATGAAACACATTTCCGTCCAAGATCCACTGAATTTTGGATGGACTCCAGTCCAATCCATAAGTGTGGAAGTCTTGCGAGAAATCTGAAGGAAATGTTTTTTCTCCCGATCCTCTTTGTTGTCTGTTTTGGAAGTCTCTTCCTAAGTGTAGCGTTCCCATTATCTCCTTTGGCTTTTGACCTCTGTACTCGGCAATGTCGATCTCCCCGCTGCGTGGCCACTCACCGTAAGAGTTAACTCTTGGTAACATCCAGATTGCAGGCCATAAATGCTTTCCCTTTGGCATTCTTGCTCGTATCTCAAATTTCCCGTGCAACCAATCCGCTTTTGATGTAAGTTTAGCTGACGTGAAGGATTTTCCGTCTAGAAATCAATTGTATAAGATAATGTATGTGCTGTACGAGTGATTATTGTTCTTTTAAGTATGCTTTTATGTATTATGAGTGTTACTGTAATCCTCCCTCTTGGCCTGAATGATAAGACGTCCATTTTCTTGTCTCACATTAGCTGCTCGATTTCCTGTGTAGCATTGCAGCTCATTGTTTCCGAAACCTATAACAAAAGATACCTTAATTGTCTTACTTTATTCGCCGAGATTGGGAACTCAGATATTATAAGAAGACGTACCGTCACACCCTGTAGTGAAGTCCCACCTGTCAGCTAAGTTACCCCCATTAAAGTTATCTTCCCATACCAAAGCCCATTTGGCATTTGTCACTCCAATGAAGAACAGTAGAGAGCCTAAATGACTAGCCACCTTCAAGCCCATTGCAGTTCTGGATTAAGTCTGGACAATATAGAAAGGAGTATCGATGAGTAAATGTGTTTTTATAGCATAATTGATTAAATGTACAAGATAAAAACCAGTTTGTTTGCTCTCCGTAAAGCTCTTGACAGAAGTGTCTTCCAAGAAGTCCATGGCTCAATAGCTTCAGTGTTGTAGAGAAAAGCCTATAACTGTGGAGCTGGATTAATAATAATTCAAGTATGCGTACTTCAACAGCAAGTGTGTCTGTGTTCAGTAATGTTCAGCAGTTAGTCAAGTCATTTCCACGTATTATTATTAATTGGGAGTAATTCTTGGATATTCCAAGGCAAATATGTCTTTATTTGCACAATTGGGCGATAAATCTGCAATTGTTTGCTAGAATGATGCACTCAATAAGCCTTTTTCTGGATAACTTTTCTATCATTTCTATTCCATATAATCGATGAAGTAACTGTTATTGCTGAGTACATGAAAACCATAGCATGCTTTCTGCGATTCACAGCTAGTGAGGATTAGTTATGTAAACGCTTAACATGATTCGCTGTAATGTCCGTGAGGGCTACTATACATGCCAATTTATGCGAATATTTATATTCTTGCATGCAGGAGGCGCATTTATTATACAAAACACCATTTAACCATCTTAAGACAGTGGATTATTGTGGTGCTAAAAAACCAAGTCGATGCAAATAGACAATAATAATAATGGCCTTCTTTACAAGACGCCCATGTTCAAGGTTAGATCAACGGTGATAAATTGAGACTCTGAAGAAAATGTACGACACCTTGATGACTACGCCGTCTATTTACTTAAGACTACAACTTCGAAGAGGTGACAAGTACTTATCGCGTCATTAAGCAAGAGTGTATAAAGAAACTGAAGTTTGTAGAGATGTATATGCGTGCGTGTGCTTGTAGTTCTCGCCGATGATTTTCTCGTCGCCCTAATGAGAGGATTTGATGATGAGTTCTTACGAAAGAAAAAGTTTTGTAGTGTTCATTTAAAACTCATCTCTCTCCAACTCATCATCATCATTAATTCACGTCTTAGAAAGCATTTTAATTAAGTTACATATAAAATAAATACATTATACACTCTCATCCTGCCTTCTAAAAAGAAATTGGTTCACACCCAGAACACACACTTTTGATAGTCTATCTTTTTGTACTTCAATTAATGTTGTAAGCCAGGGTGTAAATGTTTACTGTGATGTTGTAAATGTTTAATACCAACATCATACGATATAAAAAGTTCTCTGTGATGTGTATTCATACTACTAAAGTTAATTTGAGACTACACACTGCACTGCTGAAGATAATAATAAACAGATAGTTTATTCAACACTCTTATATGACCATTAAGTACACGGGCTCTTGTGTAATCGCTACTTTTACATTCATTGAGTGGATTATTATTGCTGTACTATCATCTGAGAAATCTATTAAACAACTTTCTCTTGTGTATATTGTTGCGATAAGAAAAGATGAAAGTTACTCAACCCAACCATACACACACACACACACGTAGTTAAGATACAGCGATATTCACTTTATACTTTATCCTATTTAAACTCGGTTCGTTGATACCGGTGTGTGTGGGGGCTTTTTACTTTTCCTTTGCATAATTTATGGAGAGAATCCGATGTAAATGGAGATGGGAGGGGAGAGACAAGGAATACTTACAGAATATTTAATGTCTGTAATCATCTCTCAACCTAAAAATGGAAAAGGGTATTCCAAGTATTGTGTCTTTTATCTGTTTTTTGTATGCCTCTTCTGCATTCTGTTCTATTACTTTATTACGTTACCCAGAAAAGTATCTATCTCGTCTCCCTTCTCTTCTTTTTGGAGAGAGAGAGAGAGATATAAAAAGCTTTTTGTGATAAAGGCAAGAGCGTCAAGAACTTTCTCTGTTGCTACTTTATTTCTCCACAGAAAAGTTTCTCGATGTAGGTGGTAGCTTTGGTGGTGTGTAATCAATCACAAAATTAAATACCGGGACAAGTCTCATGGATGTAGTTTCAGTAGTTTTCTAGGAAAAGATTCAAAAGATTGCTGAGAGAGGAGAGAGAGAGAGAGAGTGAAGAAAAGGTTGCGTTGCGTCCAATTTGAGTGGTCCTCTAGGAACATTTTGGTTTGATTCAAGTCGTGTGTATGAAATTAAAAGACTGATTGCTCGAGTCACACACTGACAAAAGATGAATGCCTCGACATCGTGCTTTAATTTCACCAAGTTTCTCTCTCTCTCGTGTGAAGCAGTTTGTAGAGTGAAAGCAGACAACGAGGAAGGAATGAGGATGCGAAGAAGGGTTGAGGATTCCGAGGAATGCAGCTAATTGGACTGTGAGTTATCTTGGAAGTCAAGAAGGCCCAAGAGTGCAACAAATTCATTAATTTGATGAGCAAAAAGAAAAGGAAGAAAGAATTCATTTTACTCCACAAAGAAAGAAGTAGTCTACGTTCTTGGAGCCTCTTTTTTCGGCAACACACAAAACAACTCACCTGAAGTGAAAGGAGAGAGACAAGTCTATTTTCCTCTCGTCTAGTTATGTCTTCTTTCTCTGAGAGTGATGCCTTCAGTAATTCTACACAACTGCGAGTTACTCTCTCTCTCTCTCTCCAATTTATTTTAATTTAAAGGAAAAAAGTACTAAGCAGCCCCCAGCAGATAAAAACAGGAAAAGTTTCTTTTGTTTTTGCTAACTTGGATGTGAATTGAATTAGCGGGGGTCTAACCAACTAAATCTTTTTGTACTTAAGAATCCTTAGATCAAAGAAAGAATAGACGAGTCTCCTTTTGAGATGATGATAAACTTTCAGTCTCTCAAGTCGTTAATTCATTCATTACCTGGCACTTTTGACGACATCAAAGAAAAAGCAAATCGCACTTACACAAAAAGTATAAAGCACCTGATGTGTAATAAGATCTGTTTTATATAAGCTGTAAGTCGCCATGTTGTTTCTTACAGAATTTCCTGAGATTTGGAGGGGAAAAACAATGTCACCGTTGAATTCGATCTGTTTGTTTCAATGTTTTTAAAATTATCGAGTTTCTTCAATGAAGCTTCAGAATTCCAACTTCTCTCCAGTTAAGAATAATTTACGTCGAGCCGTGGGTGTCTTTTGATAATATTGAAGTCATATGGTGTAAAATGTCAGAAGCCTTTGCCATGTGAGTTTTTGCTCTCACTCTCTAGTTCTCAAGGGGAAGTTAACTTTTATTTAGAAGTAAAAGTTAAAGGTCCCTCTCGTCCCTAGCGAAATTTCATTTGCAGGTAGGTAGTTATTTAGCCACCCTCGGCGCATGATAAATTTGTTGGAGCTTTACTTTACTGCTATCTTTAGTTTATGACTTGGCTGCGACTGAAAAATGGCTTGGAGTCTTAAAGCTTCGTAAAATGAAACGCAAAGGACTTTCACTTACCATTTTTTATCTCTTTTTCTTCACTCCGGGTTGCGAAACTTTGTTGGCTTTTTGTAACGAAACTAATTCGTGAAGTACCAAGTAACCAAGAATATATATATATATATATCGCAGAGCTCAGAGCCCAGCAAAAGGGGAGACTACGGCTAATAGTCTTCTTTTCTAACGTTTACAAAATTATCTATTTCTTTAAGCTTACTCTCGTGTCATATAGCAATCTACTTGAGAGGGAAGATTCTTTTTCTTAGAGAATTACTTTTCGTAAACCCCGTAGGTGTTCTCAGTCCTCATACATTAACTTGAGTTTGTCTGTGTGTCTGTGCAAAGATATAGAGAGAGAAAGTCTTAGGTATTTTTTCTCCAGGTTTCTCATCTCACTTTCACAAACACCTTTGCTGAGCTACATCATAAACCTGCCTTTAGGAAAGAAAAAGCTGGAGAAAGAAATCCTCTTGTCACTTTTGACAAGTTGACGCGATATCAAAAAGTCGTGTGTTTCTTCATACCACCTCTCTCTACCTTCCCTTAAAACTTGTGAATTTAAGCTACATCAGCAGATTCAGATATGCCTACGCATCACTCTCCATGCTTTCAATCAATGTTGATATAGATCCTCTCTTGGTTTCTGGCTATACATACACGCTGCACGCCACCAATCATAAAGACAAGTCTGCTGGAGAATCACACGCGAAAGCTTTCTAACCTTCGACTTGAACTATCTCTGGAAAATCTCATCGTATGCTAAAATTATGACGAGCCGATGTATTATGGATGGAGGCAGGAGGAAGGTACACACACATCAGGAAGAGAGTTTATAGGAAGAGGGTATCGTTGAATCGACACGTGCTATCGTCATCAGATTCCGGAGTTGTTATATAAGTCAACTCTCGAGTGTTCCTTTCTATCTAGTAATCTCGTTTTTTCAAACTTTATATCTTTCTGTGTTTCCCGTCATTCAATGCTTTCTTCAGGATAATAGCTTTGGAGTTTCCTATTACAAAATATAATGTGTGTGTGTGTGTTCTTGTATAAAAGGCCTGTATGAACGTTGGAGTTTCTGTTGTGCGGTCTCACGCGTGGTGGTTTCGGTCTGTAGAACATCAGGCACTTCAACGACGAATACCCGCAAACTCAACAACGGGTTCGCAAAAACAGCTCTCGGCAAGCAGGTCTATATCTTTCAGCAGGTCTTTAGAATAAAAAGGCTTTTACCTTTTGAGTCTCAACACTCGCGTTGGAAGACAAAAGGACTCCCACCATGGGCCATTACTTATACGCGAGGCTTGCTTTCACTTTAACCATCAAATAGCATGGAGAGTAGCCTTCCATGGTCCATATATACAGCTCAACAAAGTACTCTCAAGTTGACCATCCTCTACGGAGAGGACTTGTATGTTATCTTAGAATTATTCTGCCTACATACATCTATCGTATGTTTCATAAGGTCCCGTTGAATTTCAATGCAGTTCGTTATTATTAAGGATTGAAAATCCCTTTTAGCAAATGGACGCTCTTTCTTTCTGTAACTAGCTAAGTAGCTGGGTAGCTTTCAAGCTTCTCATGAACCGTCAACATTTCGAAACTCGGTCTTTTGAAACCACACAAGAACTCTTGCGAGATAATCACGATTAAATGTGGTGAAAGTCTATCGCATATCGGACAAATAAGTTTCCTAAAACTGGCCACTTCCTCACTAGTGTCACTAGCCTCCTTCGCACTATACTCTGACATGTTATATTAATGACAGAATTGAGTTGTCGCGTTTTCATTAAAAAGATCATTTTCAATCCCTCGCTATAAGCCTTTGCCAGGGTTTATTGCTACTTTAGATGCAGTAGATATGGCATGAACAGATGCGGTTAAGAAAAACCACGAGATAGGATTTGCATTCTTAGACCATCATAAATGCAAGAAAGACAGAGAGAGAAGGCCGTTTGTGGTGGTGGTGGTTGTGGACATATGAATACAATGTACCCTGAGGAAAACCGTTCAGATGGCCTTTATAATATGAAAGTATGGAAAGAGAGATTCGTATCTGAAATTCGTTCAACACAAAAAAGTCGGAATTTGGTCTTCTCCCAAATCCACTGACAGACTGGGCGCAAAACAGCCGTCTCTAGTCTCATGAGCACTTCCTGGACAGCCATTAGCACGTCCCATAAAGCTCTATTCGATACTTTGGAGTTGATTGAGGTCGAGCGACAAAGAATATAAAAATTGTGGTCCATTCATGTCGCCACAGTAGATTGAAATATCTCACAGCGTTTCTCACTCTGTAAAATTACACATGTAGGACGATCGACATGAGTTGGTAATACTTTATAAAGTATAGAGTGTGGTTGGGTGGGTTGTTCGGCGTGGGTTCAGAGAGACAGGCTAAGAGTTTCCTTTATAGGAGGAAATAACTTAGGTCGGATCGATTTCTTGGAAGAGCGAGAGGAGATATATTCTTTTGTATGTGAGAAAGCCCCAAGAGATGCATGGAGAGAAAGAAGAAGAGAGAGATGGGACACACACACCAACCAACACCACCGACAGAGTGAAACTAACCAATATCCATTCCTTTGATATCCATGTTGAGCCCTATTTCACTCTTTTGCCCTATTGATAACCAACAACCAACCAAGTAATTTGTACCAAGGGGATCTCTCCGATGTCTTTAAGGATATTGTCTTCAGCAGTAAGAATGGAAATCTTTGCCATTCCTAAGCTTACTAATAACTTTCTTTTCAACTGCAAAACCTTCATTTCACTTGGTGGAAGTAAAAGCCTCCCAATAAGTCCCAAAGTAGCCACACACACTACACACACATACATTCTTGTTTGTTTGCCTAGGAAAAGTTTAATCTTTAAAGTTGCATCATTGAATGCAACCTACCGAACTGATTTTCCAGCCGAGAGGTCGAAGAATAAAATAGTTGGAGCAGATGAAAAACTTTAGGGGGGGCTTAAAAAAGGATCCCTCTTTTTTACCAGTTTTTGCTCTCTTGTTTTTTGTGAACTTTGCGAGTGAAGATTATTTTGACTAAATGGGAACATTTGTTTTGACTATACAGTCTGACCAATTTACTCTGTCGTGTGGGTTGGTGAAAGTAGAGGCGAAATAATGAAAAGCACAGAGGGAAAGTGGTTTGGGGAAACCGTCGTCATGATCTATGTGTAATGTATGTACACCCACCTTGACACGGTGCTCTTTCATTGAGTCCCCACCTCCTCTTCAAAGTCTATTCATATAATAATGGGCCTAAAGTCAGTCAGAGCGAGATCGTTACCACCGGAAAAGTAACTTTTTCCTTTTTCAATGTGGTCTTCAACTTCTTCTTCACCGGGAAAAGAAGAAATGGAGAACTTTCTGCCAACATTCCAGTCATCCGACCTTATAACTTCAGGTCTTCTTTTCTTTCCTGTTCAGAGCGAGTAACTTCATTTGAAGGCAAGGAAATAGCATAGCACAGAAAGGATAACAAGAAAAGATGAAATCAACGGAACAAAAGTTCTTTTACTGGCTCGTTTCCTTTTTAAAGACGTAACTCGTACGTTCTTTTTCTGCTTTCAAACACAAAGGAAGTGAAGTATAGAAGAAGTCCTTCACACTTCAATTGTACGTAGGGATAATGTCTTTCAGGACCGAGTGAGGAGGTTTTAAAACCTTCTCTACAAAACTTCTTTCAGTTTATAAACCCGACACCTGCCTGACCTCCAACGATTACACATTTACCAAAAATACAATTTTTATAGCGAATCTCTCACTTTCTCTCATTTATTGAACCGGGAGAAAATGCAATTTCCAAGAAATACAAAATTAAATGAAAAGCTTTTTCATTCCTCTACTCGTATTCCAATTTCTTTGCTTTTGCTTTCATACACTTTTCATTTCGTTTCAATTGGTCTCCAGCGGCTCTCTCTCTTCCTCTCTTCAAGATAGCATGATTTTTAACCAATTTGTGAGACAAAGCACGTTCTCCTCGTAAACCGATTTTTGAACAAATGTCTTTATAATGCTGAGCATTTGAAGGCCTCCTATTTCCAAACTATACATTGTGCAATTGCCAGAGTATCTTTTCGATGGAAGCTCTCCACTACTCAATTAGTCTCATATCATATAAAGATTTGTAACGAAGTATTTGTCTTTGTCCATTCCTCTGTGTGTGTGTGTGTGTCATTTCTCAGCTATCCATACTAATGTTATTTTTATGGATGTATCTCTCCACCTTCATTTGTCTAGTAGCCACCAATTCCCACTCTCAGCCTGAGTCTGACTATTCTATTCTTACTGGTACAAAAAGTGTGTGTCTAATATCCTTGTCACGTTTGTCTTACCCGGAGTAATAAGACACCCTGTGATGGAAGAGAATGGTTGGTGGGGCTTCTTCTAAAGAATGCCGATCTTGAGAAACTCTTTGTCATTCTTACAAGAAGAAGAAGAAGAAGAGAAAGCTGGATGGAACATAGAACGAGGTGTCACGCCTATGTGTGCTTATTTTTTGCTGATAATTTTGGTATTCAGGACAGGAAACTTTCTCCAACTCTACTCAATCCATCATAGTCTTCTAATTTCTATTCCGAACTCATTCCTTCTTATTTCCCTGAACGTACGTCTGTTTCCAAATTATATTTCAAATTTCTCTAGATCCGTATCTTTTTATGTGTCTACTAGATCTCCTAGCTAATTCAAATGAAAGAAGAGATGGAACTCACTATATAGCATATGTTGAATTTGTAATTCTCTCTGTAAAATTTGCCTTTACATTTCTTTCAGTAAGTCTCCTATTATTACATTCACGTTAAGCTTCAGTTATTATTTGAGAAATGTTTAGTTTGAGTTGGAAAACTCATCATCATCGCGTGTCCTGCTGGTATTTGAGTTTATCCTTTCCACTTCTTTTCCTTGAACACAACATACAGAGAGAGATTGTCATTTCCACTTGGGTGGATTTGTATCTGCAGCAGGGAGATAATGAACCTCTTCTTTAAATCTTGGAATTCAAGTTTGTTCACCGGAATTAAACCAACATCAGTCGAATGCATTTCAAAACACAGAGCCAGTTAGTTTGTAATAACTGACAACTATGTGTTCCTTGTGTATATGAGTTTTCTTTTCCTTAAATATTCTTAGACGAAACTGAGATCATGTATAGATATATTTTATTGTGAGTTTAACACGAATTTCTTTACAGTTTTGCGTACAAGAATTCACGTGGCAGTTGGCAGTGTGTGAAACTTAAGAACGAAACTTTAACATGTTAGCAAGTTGTAAGTTGGGCACTCCAGGAAAAGAAGAACATTCATCCTGTCCTGTTTACATAATTTGTCACCTGCCACTCCTATCACTTGTTCCTACTTACACTTCCACTTTACAGTTCCCCGTCACTTATTCTTATTCGCTTCTTACAGCAGCAGAGGGTTCCGAAGAAAAGGATTTTGTTATGCAAATTTGCTCCTGCCACTCAACTCAAAAACTTTGCTTTTCAGTTAATTCTGGATTCTCAGTTTGTTTATTCAAGTGCTTTACTGCTTTTACTAGTTAGGATGATATTAGTGGGATTTTTAGCTCCTTCTCTAATCAGGCACCGTCGAATGTACTTTTCTCACCTTCTAACCTTGAGTAATTATTTATTTGTTCGGTGTGAGATGTTTCACGAAGGATTCCATAAACATCAATCGTATTTTCATTATTTAAGGAGAATGTCAAGCAGTCGTGTCAAGTGAAATATAAAGCATGGTTGGCTTCTGTTCCTCGGTCTTGTGTGGCAGCGTTTAAAAGTAATTATGTGTTGCATGCATGTTCCATTTTCCTTCAAATTATAAGTCTGTGCAAGGAACTGAAGGAACTGATAATTTCGCATATTAGAAGCCCTCTGGAACTATTGAAGTTTGCATTCCTTCACTGAGTTATTAAAAGTTATGCTGATCACTACCATTTACATGTCAATGGTTTTTCCCCTGAACTTGTGTAAAGTCTAGTAGTGTCAATCCTGGCTCCACTCTATACCTTAAAAGTTCGATGAGCATAAAAAGATATCCCTGCTTCTGCTTCGTCTAAATATTTGATTTCTGATGACTGTACAGTCTACTGCGCTTTAGTTTTAGGAACATGGGCGAATTCAATCTGACAAGTGTCCCACGTTTCATCAGAATTTCCTGGTAAATTGGACAAAGCGTACAAACATAAATGGAAAACGAAATGAGATATTGCCAAAGCTGTGCTGAGGGATGGTTGAATAGCTCGCATACTATTGCACCATTAGGAATGTGTACAATACTTTTCCCATTATATTATGAGTATTTTGATCTCAAAATAAGATTAGCTCTGTCCAGAGGAATTCTGGTACTGCTACACTGGTAGTGTGTATTCTATTTAGCGATACAAAAGGCCAAAACTCCCTTGTCGTCTTTTCGCTTTCTCTCTCTCTCTCTCGAGTCTGGAGTCTCTCCAGTCTCCATGATACGGTTGGCATCCTTCAGAGTCTAATAGGTTTTGTAGAGATTGCATTTTGTGTTACTTCCATTGTACACACAAGTTACAGGAGAGAAATTCTATCATGGCACAAAATTCAATTACAAGGGAACTCTGGCATTGCCCTTCCATTTCTCCTGCACCTTATTTCTTTCCTCATGACTGCACTCAGGCAAACACCAATTTCTACTTTGGTCCTACCAAATGTATTTTCTCATGGGCATTCGGGATTTTTCCATAAAAATTGGTTTCTTCTTATCATCCCAATATAATGATCTCTTTCATATGTGTGTACTACTGCGTGTAGTGCAATAAAATCCTGTGTACATCCTGTTTATTGGGAAGATTACACCTAGAGTTTTTACTGTAAGTGCTCCAATTAGGAATCGAGCTTAGTAAACTGAAGATTGAATGAATACTGGAGAAATAATGAAAGTGTACGTAGTTTCTCGCGAGTATCAACTGTGAATAGAAAGTGAAGGCACTTTAAAAGTCAGAGTGTTCGTGTAGTTCAAGTTGACGAAGCTGGTTTGGAAGTCAGGACTGAAGGAGAATGGTAAGTAGTGTCCTAGGGGTACACATGGGACTCTTCAGGAGGAAAGGGAAAAAATCTGTCACAAAATTCAATGTATGAGAACGTTGCTGGAATAAACGAGAGAGAGAGTGAGTGAGTTTGTACGCAAAGTCCTAAGGTTATGTGTTCTTGCAAGGGACGAAATGAAATGCCTATCTATCTATAAATGTATTCTTGGTTGTCTGCTACTTTGGTGGACTTACTTGTGTAGCTAACAGGATTGCTGCTGAGCTGGAGAAAGTAAAAGCATGATTTGCATACCAACGAGGAAGATCATTGGAAGTGTTGGAGAGTAGGAGTGCTTTCTCCAGTCTTTCAAGTTAATAGCTGGAGTGCAATAATAATAAACATTATGGTACATGCTTTCCTCGTGTACTACCAGTTGTTGGTTACATTCCGTGCCCTATTATTAAATGTACACGAGAGGTAGTCTCCACCTCTGCTACCCTCCCAGCTCACACTAATGTATTCGTCCCAATGAAGTAAAAGTGGCAAAAGGAGTGTAATTCGCCCTTTGGTTAATACTCACTTTCACACTTCAAATGAGAAGAGGTCCATGCACACAACACAGTAGACTATTTTTATTGCTACGTTGATCTCAATCCACTTCAACGGACGAGAGATATGGAGATTAGATTGTGTATCAGACAGTGAGGGCCTACACTATACGGTTCTTTACACTATTGCTCCACAGTCTATTATTCTACTGGGAAATGTCTACGATTATTACGTGGCAGTGCTTTCCTTTTTCCAACTACTAGAAAAAGATTATCTACCGATGGAATAATACGTACTTTCAGTTTTAGCTTCCACCAGTCGTTAGCACGTGTGAATGTATTTGAATAAATTGCAGAGATGATGATTTCTCCAGTGTTGCAGATTATTGAGTGAAAAATCGTTCATGTTGCAGAATTTTGCAGAATTCACGATTTAGAACATTACTTGAAAAGAAACTGTACACAAGATAAGCTGAAACTTCTCATTGAACTACTTGGTGGTAGGTGGTAGATAACTTTGAAAACAAAAACATTCTAGAAGTACATGTACAGCATCAGATAACCAATGCAAAGAACACAGTAACGGCGGACGTTCCTGAATTTTCCATGGGACATACCCTTGGTCAGAATGTTTATGGACTTGTTAATAGGAACACAATCACGAAATCCTCTGCCTTAATTAATACTTTAATGAATAAAGTTTCGCAATAACGGCTAGCACAGTGGCTAATTAATGATAGGAAAGAGGAAATTAGATCAAGGCCAAAGTGCATCTTCTTCCTTTTCTTATTAAAAGGAGTCGTGTTTAATTAGTTAAATTAAAATTTCAGTTTTCATAGGAAAAGTGTAACGCAGTAAGTATTATAATAAGCTACTACCCTAACTTATTATTAGAAAGCTCACTTAAGCTCTTCAGATTGCTCTCATCACTCAATGTGGTTCAGCCAGCTCAATGAGGCTGACGAGAGGACTTTCCATTTAAAGACTTTAGACAACAAAAGATTTGCTTTCACTCCTCCTTTTCTCATGCAAAGTGTTATGAATAGTTTATTTCTATGCTACTGTGTTACATAACTAGCTTAAAGCTTATACATAGTTTTTAGCCTCAAAAGTTTGTCATTGCCATCAATTTCTTGTGCCAGGAATGCATATATATATACCTACTTCCCAAACCTGATTATTCAATTAATTACGTAGTGATTAACATTAATCACAAAGTGTCATGATAGGATGTTTGACGTCTAATTCCTTTACATAAGATCCACACTGCGTATTATTCATTATTGATAATAAGTTCCTACTCACAAAGGGATCTATAAGCCATTAATCATTGAATAAATAGACTGCCAGACGAAAACTATAACATTGAATGCAAAGCAATATACGATTCCAAGATTAGATTTCGTCGCACTCGCTGTGTTTTGAATGTGAACATAACAAGTCAATACTCACCTCATATAATTGCAGTGTATCAAAAGCGAGAAATGTCAGATTGAGTTTGAAATTTGGTGTACAGGAACTCCAACACTCCCTCAGCTTAATTATTCAAAGTGTAATTAAAGATTTATTATTCAACCTGCACACAAGTAATCTATATAGCATGGTTGTGAGTAAGTATTTAAGAGGAAATCAGAATTACACAATGCAATATGCACTACCTATCTAGGGTTTGAGAGCTTACACAATAAACGAAGAACAGTCTGTACAACACAACCCACACGATATATGTGTCTATTATTATTACATGTATCCCGTTCATTTTCAGTAACACACACAATACAAAATACCCATAGCAGACTCGAGGGAAAGCAGTTAAGCGAGAAAGCGAAGTTGTTATAAGAGTTCTTCAGCTTTGTGTAGTCAAAACTTTAGTAAGAACGGGGATATTAATAAAACGTTGGAGAACGTAATAATCTCTTTGTCATACCTTTATAGCTTAAAGGAGCATTGTATGTGGGGCTGACTTTATAGTTCCCAAATATCTTGTTACATGCTACATGATGAGACTCTCGTGTAGAATAGCAACCAAGGCTGAATTGGATCCCAGTGAATGATGGATTACAATACAAACGCCCTTTGAGTTGGATCAAACTCACTTCAGATTAAATTAAGGACTAGAGGCAAAAGAGATTTATGGATGGGGTTAGTCTTCTGAGGAAGTCGAAGAAGAATCAGCTACAGCTATGGGATATATACGGAGGAATGGATACTGGCAGACGTCAAGTCAAACCGACGGTTTGCTTGACACAAGACTCCTTCTAATCCGCTGCGTGTAACCATTTATAATTCTGAACGAGAAAGATTGAATTTCCAATTTATTATTCTAAATCTAATGTCCTACATATAACGTCTTGACTGAAGCAAACTTTCAATTTGTAATACGAACAGTCAATACAAAATACTCGGTATAGAATTTTCGAGCTTCACTAGCTGGGACTTTTAGAGTCTTCGTCATTCGATGCCTTTCCTTTAAAATTCAATAGATTACACTGAAAATAGTTCTTTGGGCTTCTTATAAATTAACTTTGAACTTTTCGAGCAGGTATGTAGGGTGAGTTTTATAAATGGGACACATTTTGAGTGTCTATAACTCAAAAACGATAAGACCAAACCAAATGATTGTTTTTGCATCGGAATCTAGACAAAATTTCTTATTCAATGACTCAAGCTC
>Ga0194135_10000573_pt1 | contig 21765 bp, 14 predicted proteins | sample LitLau_LLRF_2013_FD_134024 | JGI IMG/M metagenome (GOLD analysis project Ga0194135, IMG submission 134024) | Freshwater sediment microbial communities in response to fracking from North America - Little Laurel Run_MetaG_LLRF_2013 (version 2) | ecosystem: Environmental > Aquatic > Freshwater >...
AGTTTGCTGAGCTGTGCCGTACTTTTTACGCTCCGTTGCGGGAGCAGGTGCTGCAGGACTTCCCCTGGCCCTTTGCTGGGGCTCATGTGGCGCTGGCTGATGTTGGGAGCCCGGCGCCGGGCTGGCGCTTTCGGTATCGCTACCCAGCCAACTGCCTGTTGGTTCGGGGGATCGTTAGCCCGTCCTGGCGCAACGCTCCAACCAGTGATGCAGATATCCCTTTTCAAATCGGCTATGACGCTGGTGGGCGAGTAATCCATACCGACCAGGCCGACGCATCGGTGCGATACACCTTCAAGGTCGAGGACCCTACGCAATTCGATCCGCTGTTTGTCGATGCTCTGACGTGGCGCCTGGCAATGGATCTTGCACTGCCGGCCAGTTCGAAGCCTGAGTATCGGGCCTTCTGTGAGCAGGAGTATCAGAAGGCGCTGACGGTGGCCGAAGGTGCAGCATTCCGCGAGTCGCAGGACGGCCCCGAGCCTGAGTCGGAGTTTGTGGCGGTGCGCTCATGACTTCTGTCCTGCAGCCCACCTTTGCCGCCGGCGAGCTTTCACCGTCGGCCAGCGCGCGAACCGACATAGCCCGCTATTTCACAGGCTTGAAGCTGTGCCGGAACTTCATGGTGATGCCATACGGCGGCGTCCGTAACCGCCCAGGTACGCGGTTTGTGTGCGAGGTGAAGGACTCGACGAAGAAGTGCCGAATCATCCCGTTCCAGTTCAACGACGTGCAAACGTACATTCTGGAGTTCGGCGACCTGAACATGCGGGTGATCAAGGACGGCGGGCAGGTGCTGTACAGCTCCGGCCCGAATGCTGGTCAGCCGTTTGAGCTGGCTGTGCCTTATACCCAGGCAGATCTGGGCCCGCTGAACTTCACGCAGTCGGCTGATGTGATGACCTTTGCACACCCAGGCTACAAGCCGCGCGAGCTCAGTCGTCTTGCCCACGACAACTGGACCACGGCCGAGCTTAGTCTGGCGCCGCGGATCGTGGCGCCGGCATCTGCGACCGCTACCAGCCTGGGCGGCTCCGGGGTCCAACAGACCTGGCGATACCAGATCACCGCCGTTCTCGACGATGGCAACACGATTGACGAATCCTTGCCGGTGACTTCCAACTCGATCAACGTTTTTGCGGACACGATGGCCGCGACTGTCGTCTGGCCTGCGGTGGCAGGGGCCAGCTACTACATCGTCTACAAGGACAACGCCGGCGCCGGCATCTATGGCTTCATCGGCCGGGCCACGGCGCTGACGTTCACTGATCGAAACATCACTGCCACGAAAACCGACACCCCTCCGAACGGCAATGATCCCTTCGTCGGCACCGGTAACTACCCTGGCGCCGTTGGCTATTACCAGCAGCGCCTGGTGTTCGCCGGCAGCGACAACAAGCCTCAAACCGTCTGGATGAGTAAAACCGGTCTTTTCAAGAACTTCGGTTTTTCCACTCCGAACAAGGATGACGACGCGATCACCTTCACCATTGCCAGCAAGGAGGTGAACCGTATGCGGCACCTGCTGGGGCTGAAACGGCTGCTGGGCCTGACGTCTGGCGGGGAGTGGAATTTTACCGGGGCGGATTCAGGCCTGAGTGCGAAAACCATCCGTGCCGACCAGGAAGGCTACGACGGTTCATCTATCGTTCCGCCAGTGGTGGTGGGCAACAGCGCCGTGTACCTGCAGGCCCGCGGCAATCGCGTTTCCTCGTTTGGCTACTCGCTCGACGCCGATGGGTTCAAGGCAACAGACCTGACCATTTTCAGCGCTCACCTGTTCAGGGGGCGCGAGCTCACGAATGTGGCGTATCAGAAAATCCCCGACTCCATCGTCTGGTATGTCCGGGATGACGGGAAGCTGCTGGGCTTGACGTATCTCCCCGAGCAGCAGCTGGTGGGTTGGCATTGGCACGACACTGACGGGTTCGTCGAGTCCATCGCTTGCATCCCAGAAGGGCAAGAGGATGCCCTTTATATGGTGGTCCGCAGAACTATCAACGGGGTACAGCGGCGGTACATTGAGCGTATGGCCAGCCGTCAGGTCGAGGCCGTCGAAGAGGCGTTCTTTGTCGATTCGGGCCTGACCTACGACGGGCGCAACAAGGACAGCGCCAAGTCCATGACGTTGACGGGCGGGGTTTCCTGGAAGTCTCCCGAGGCGGTGACACTCACGGCCGCGGGGCACGCCCCTTTTTCCACCAGCAGCGTGGGCAATCGCTATTCGCTCACCAGGGTGATCGAGGAGTACGACAGCGACCCCGTTACCAGCATTGTGCGTGTTGAGGTTGTGGCTTACGTCAGCCCCACGGTGGTGACTGCCAAGCTGCTGATCGTCTGCCCCGAGGAACTGCGGGGGGTCTCCACCAGCACCTGGGCCCGGCAGGTCAAAGTCCTTTCCGGACTGGACCACCTGGAAGGCAAGAAAGTGTCTGTCCTGGCAGACGGAAACGTTCAGCCCCAGGCCGTGGTCAGCGGTGGGAGCATCACGCTCCAGTCAGCGGCCGGCATCGTGCATGCGGGCCTGCCGTACCTGTCGGACATGGAAACGCTCGATATCGAGAGCCGGGATGCTCGGGAAACCTTGCTTGATAAGAAAATCGCCGTCACCTCGTTGACGATCCTGGTCGAGGCCTCGCGGGGCATTTTCGCGGGAGCTGATAAAAAACACCTCTACGAGTACAAGCCAAGCCGCGATAACTACGAGCTGCCCATTGAGCTGCTGACCGGCCAGGCGGCGGTGACGATCGGCAACGACTGGAGCGGCAAGGGCCGGATCTTCATCCGCCAGGCCGACCCGCTGCCGCTCACGGTGTTGGCAGTGATTCCAGAGGTGACCTATGGCGGAAGCTGAAGTGTTGCCCGTGTCCGTGGACGATATCGCCGAGATCCTGCCCTTCGTCCGCCAGGCCGATATCGACGAGATCAGCGAGGCCCTGGGGGTGCCCATGGAACGGGCGCTCTATGACGCCATCACCGGCAGCCTGAACGCCAGGAAGATCGTCGCCGGTGGCAAGGTCGTGGCGGTCTTCGGGGACGCGGTCTACAGCGTCCTGGGCTCGGTCGGCGTTCCCTGGCTGATTAGCACCGTGCATGTCGAGCAGCACGCCCGTGCCTTCCTCAAGGTCTGCAAGCCCGAGGTGCAGGGAATGCTGACCCGCCATCGCCATCTTCTGAACTACGTCGACGCCCGCAATACAGCCGCCATCCGGTGGCTGCGGTGGCTCGGCTTCCACTTTTCACCGGCCGCCCCATACGGCGCGCGGCGGTTCAAGTTCCATAAATTCACATTGAGTCGTGGGGAGTAACTATGTGCTGGATGGCAGCAATTCCAATCGGCATGGCCCTGGTTGGCGGCCTGATGCAAGCGAAGGGGGCCCAGGAAAGTGGCGCCTATCAGTCCGACTTGCTCGGGCAGAACGCCGCATTCAAACGGCGGGCGGCCGATGAAACCATTTTCGCAGGTGATACCAGCGCCGACTGGCAGCGTGTCCGGACGGGGCAGGCCGTGGGCACCCAGCGAACTGCCCAGGCGGGCAACGGTATCGACGTGAACAGCGGCAGCGCAGCCCAGCTGCAGGATGACACCGCGATGATCGGCGAGCTGGACGCTTTGACAATCCAGAACAACGCAGCCCGCGAGGCATACGGCTATCGAGTCCAGGCAGAGCAGGACCTGCAGAACGCCAAGCAGATCAAGAAAAACGCTAAGTCGGCAGCCATGGGTTCAATCCTGGGCGGGCTTGGTAGTGCCTTTGGTTCGTTTGCCGGCGGCGGTGGTTTTGGAGGTGCCGGTGGTGCCGGTGCGGGGACGAGGGTTGCACAAGCGGGCGGCACTGGTCGCCTGAACTACAACCAGGCTCTGGCTTAAGGGGGAGATATGCCACGGGTTCCAACTTATGACACGGCCCAGGTCGAGCAGCAGCCTGGCCGGGCAATTCACCTGCAGGGTGTCGCACCTGATACCTACTCGCCGATTGCTCAAGGTGTGCAGAGCTTTCAGCGCGGCGCGCAGATCATGGTCAACAGGGAGCGCGAGCGTGTCGACACCGCGGCCGTGATGGACGCCGACAACCAGCTGACCAAGTGGCAGCAGCAGGCAATGTTCGGAGAGCAGGGCGTCTACACCCGCAAGGGACAGAATGCCTTGAACATCACCAACCAGACGCTGGAGCAGTTCGAGCAAGCCCAGCAGGAGGTCGCCAAGAGCCTGACCACTGATCAGCAGCGTGCGCGATTTGCGCAGATTGTGGCCAGCCGGCGCAACTCCATCTCCAACGACCTGAACCGGTATGAGTACAACGAGCGCCAGAGCTATTTCGGACAGGTCGAGCAGGGGCAGCTCGAAACATCGATGCAGGGCGCTGCGCTGGATTACCAGGACCCGACCAAGGTCCAGGCCTACAGGGCAAAGACTGACGCGGTGCTGGCCAGCAGGGCCGAGCGTCTCGGGTTATCGCCGGAGGCCGCACAGGCCGAGCGTTTGAAGGTGAACAGCGGCATGTCCACTGCGGTAATTCAGCGAATGCTGATCGACTCGCCGCAGAAGGCAAAGGGGTTGTTTGAGGCCTACAAGGACACGATGACCGCTGAGGACCAGATCCGTGCCAGCAACGGCATCGATCAGGGGTTTCGCCGTCTGGAGGCCGAGGCCCGCCAGCGCCAGATCGAGGCAAGGCAGCTGCAGGCCATCGCCCGGGTTGAGCTGTCGTCGCGGGTGCAGGACGCCTCTGCCGCCTATTCCCAGGGCTTGGACTTTGCAGATCCACCGTCTCGGGCTGACTTCGATGCCGCCTATGGAAAGGAGCATGGGGCAAAAGAGTATGAGTCGTTCGCGAAGATTCAGGCCGTGGCCCCCGCCATCCGAGAGTTCGCAACCGCTACCCCGGAAGAGCGTCAGTCGATCCTAGAGCGCTTCAACCCAGTCAAGCGTGCCTCGGGCCCGAACTTCGGGGGCCAGGCCCGAGGGATGATTGAGCCCGGGAACATCGATCTGAATGCCCGGCCTACGGTCAAGAACGACGACGGCTCTATCAGCACCGTGCGATCGATCTCTGCGAACTTCGACGGCCAGGAGGTCCTGATACCGACGGTCAGCGATGACGGCAAGATTCTGAGCGATGAAGACGCGATCAAGACCTACCTGAGCACCGGTAAGCACCTGGGCAAGTTCGATAGTCCAGAGGGGGCAACCGCCTACGCTGAGTCGCTGCACGAACAGCAGGCGAAGCAGTACGGCGCGGCGACGGTAGGGGAAGGGTTCAAGCAGGACTCCCAGCTCTACCAACACCTGACCAGCGTGGCGGTGGGGCTGATGAAGCAACAGCAAACCGATCCGGCTGCCTATGTCGCCAAGTACAGCACGGCGGTGCAGCGGTCGTTCCAGGCCGCCCAGGAGCAGGGCACGCCCGAGGCCTACAAAGCCTATGTCCAGGCTACGGTGGCCGAGCAGCAGAGGCTTGGCGTGACTCAGCCCAAGCTGTTGCCAGCAGCTGCTGCTGATCAGTTGGTCGCCAGCTTTGAAAATCAAGTGAACGGCGGTGAAAGCGCCGCTGTGCTGATTGAGCAGCAGCAAGCGCTCTGGGGTAAAGACTTCGGGACTGTGCTGCAGCAGGTCGGGAAGAAGCTGCCGGCAGAGGCCCAGGTAATTGCTACCCAGCTGCCGAAGGACCTCGCTGAGCGGATGGCATCGGTGGCCAGGCTCAAGGACAGCGAGCTGGATGCAGGCTTGCAGAAAGGCCAGAAGGACGAGATCAGCCAATCGGTGCAGGACGAAATGCAACCCTTTGCAGCTTCTCTGCATGGCCAGGCCGGAGGGATCAATACCTTTAGCACCATGTACAAGGCAGCGGTACGGACCGCCACTTCCTACGTGCTGCAGGGGGAAAAACCCAAGGATGCTGCGCAGAAAGTTGTAAATGGCATGGTGAATGACAAATACGACTTTTTCGGCACCTACCGGGTCCCTAAGACCCTCGACACCCAGGCAGTCAGCCGAGGCGCTATCAAGGCACTTGGACAGATCAAGCCCGACGACCTGATGCTGCTGCCGGGGATATCCGGCGTTACTGACAAGGAAAACGCTGCGCAGCTGCATTCAGCTCTGCAAAGTTCCGGCGAGTGGGTTCCCACCAATGACGAAAGTGGCCTGGCACTGACCTTGAACGGGTATCGAGTACGCGACAAGGACGGCAAACCAATCGTCAGGACCTGGGCCGAGCTCCAGCAACAAGGGTTGCGAGAGCCTGATAAATACCGCGTCGCACCGATGGGGCTGATGCCATGACTATTTATGCAGGAGACGCGCCGGTACTCGACCGGCGCACGATGCTGGATGTTCCAGCAGATGCTGGCGAAGTCTTCGATGCCGCGTTTGGCGGGAACCTGGCAACCAACCCCACTACCTCGCTTTATCGAAGCGAAGAACTGACCCAGCAGGTGGAGGGTCGGGCCATGGTCATGGGGCCAGAGTCCTACTTTGCCCCTGATGCCGGCCGGCTTGAGCCTGATTCCCCGCTGGTCGATGCAGACCAAGCAAGAGCTCGGGTCACCTCGGCGGGGCTCGATATCAAGATTCCTGACCAGGGCATTCGACAGGGGGCCCTGGATATCCTGATAGACCGCCACCGCGAGCAGGCGGCCCGTCAGCAGGTTTTGGCTCGGGCGGGTGGTGGATCATTCGGGACACAGCTCGCCGCCGGCTTGGCTGCATCCATTCTCGATCCGCTCAACATCGCTTCGGCGTTTGTGCCAGTGGTCGGCGAAGCACGATATGCCGCAATGCTCGGGCGGGCTGCAACGCCGCTTGCCCGGGCAGGCGTGCGGGCGGGTGTTGGTGCGGTTGAGGGGGCTGTGGGGGCTGCAATCATTGAGCCTCTGCCCCTGATGGCCGCAAGCCTGGACCAAACGGAGTATGGCCTTTCCGATTCCTTGGCCAACATTGCACTGGGTGGGATTCTCGGCGGCGGCCTGCATTCCGTTGGCGGCGCTGTCTCCGATGCTCTGCGCCGACGCATCGCCAGCGACCCCCCGGCCGTTGAGACAGTGCTGAACGCGGGAGAGCGCCAGGCGGGCCAGGGCCTGCCATCGGGCCAGTCGCTGCGGGCTGCTGACTTCCAGAAGCTATTCGACCAGGACCCGGAGACGGCGCTGCGCAGCTCGATGGCCAGGCAGTTGGAGGCGGACCAGACAATGCTCGCCCGCGCAGCTCAGCGGCAGGCTATCGACGAGATCCGTCCGACGCTGGCAGGCGAGCGCGTGGGCAACGTCGCTGATTTGAGGCTTGAGGGCCTGGGGCTGACCCAGCGGGACATGGCCTTAGACGCAACCTTTCGGGACCGGGCAAAGGAGTTTCAGGGCCCGCGGGTGAGCCGCAAGCAGGCCGAACGCCAGGCGCGTGACTCGATTGCCCTGGAGCGTGAGCAGATCCGCGCCCGCCAGGCCGAGATCAATACAGCGCTGGAGCGCAACCGTGCCGGCGAATTCGACCGGCGGGACCTCGGGCTGCTGGACCGCGGCGAGATACCCGACCGGCTGCGGCCGCAGATTGAAGCCCGGGCCAAGCAAATCATGGCGGGGTATCAGCAGCGGCCGCTTGGTGCAGCTGTCCGTACCGCTCGGGAAACGGCAGAGGATGCCGATTGGACGGTGCGCGACAGCGCACTGCGCACTGCGGTGGCCCAGGCTATGAGTGGCCGGGATATCGACGTGCAGGCCCTGTTCGATCTGGAGGTGCCAAGCAAGGCGGCCTCGGCTCTGGAGTACGTGAAGCGTCCGGCGCCCAGGCGTCTGGATCCAGAGGGCCGGGCCGAAAGCATGCGCATCGATCAGCAGGGCAAGGCTGCTGGCCAGGATGATCTGGATTCAGCCCGCCAGGCGTTTGAAGAGGACGACGCGCTGGTGCGGGAAATACTGGAGCAACTGCCTGAGCAGGATCGCGCCGCGGTGATCGCCGCGAGTCGTGAGGAAACCGCCGCCGCACAGGCCCAGGCCGAACGCGCCGAACAATACTCCCAGGCATACCGCGCTGCTGCTGTGTGCGACATAAGGAACGGACTATGAACCCCTGTATTGATGCGGTGCGCGCTGCCGCCGGCAAACTTGAGGACCAGGAAATTGCAGAAATTTTTGAGGTGCTGCGAGGACGCGCCAAGGAGATCATGGCCCGGGAGGGCGCCCTGGGCATGGAACAGGCCACTCTGCGCGCTGCTGACGAGCTGGGAAAGCAGGCCCAGCAGGCTGCCCTAATTGAGCGGCGCAATGCGCTGATCAACCTTCGACGTCGCGGCGAGATCGTTTCCTTTGTGCGGAACAACTTCGCCGACCGGCCGGATCTGGGTATTGAGTCGCTGTTGGTGGGCACCAACCTGGCCCGCCAGGGCTCCCGGCTGTCCGTCGCAGCTGAGCAGAAGGCGCTGGGGGATGCCTATATTGGCGGGCTGACTCACGACCTGGAACGGGCGGAGCTGACGGCCGTGCTGGCCCGTGGCGATTCAGACGAAGATATCGCTGATGCCTTGTGGCGAATCGGCAAGGACCTAGACACCAAAGACTTAAACCCACAGGTGGTAGAGATCGCCAAGATCATCCAGAAATATCAGGAGGCGGCACGCATCGATGCGAACCGTGCAGGTGCGAGCATTGGCAGAATTCCTGGTTACATTACGCGCCAGAGTCATGATGGCGAAGCAATTGAGCGCGCCGGGCTCGATCAGTGGAAAAGCAAAATCATGGCCGAGCTTGATCCCGCAACTTTCGGTGGGGTCAAGAACGCCGATGAGTTCATGCGGGACATATTTGATGGGCTGGCTTCCGGGGATCACCTGAAATTCAATGCTGACGCCAAGCCCAACGGTTTCAAGGGACCGGCCAATATCGCCAAGAAAATGAGCCAGGAGCGTGTGCTGCATTTCAAAGATGGAAGGGCCTGGTTCCGATACAACAAAGAATTTGGTACCGGTAACTTGCGCGAGTCGGTCCTGCGGGGCCTGGACCTGTCTGGGCAGAACACCGCGCTGATGCGCCGCCTGGGCACCAATCCCGAGGCCAACCTGAACATGGCCATGGATATCCTCAAAAGCGATATCCGAAAGTCAGGTGATATGAAGGCCCTGAAGAATTTCAACGAAATGCGCGGCGACCGAGGAATGATTACAAACCGATTTCGCGAGGTAAGCGGCCAGACCCGAATCCCGGGGAACGCGACACAAGCCCGAATTTCCGCCAATGTCCGGCTCTGGCAGTCAATGTCAAAGCTCGGCGGGGCGCTTCTGTCCAGTTTCGCCGACTTGCCAGTGGCGGCCAGCGAAATGCGCTATCAGGGCCAAAATTTCCTGGGGGCTCTCGGTGAGATGACCGCCGGACTACTCAAGGGGCGCGGTAGTCTGGAACAGCGCGAGATCCTGTCGAGCTTCGGTGTTTATGCTGACTCGATGCGGGGCGAGATCATGCGGCGCTTCTCGGCTGATGATTCTGTGGGCGGGAAGATGTCCCGTGGAATGTCGCTGTTTTTCAAGCTCAACGGGCTTTCCTGGTGGACCGATGCCAACAAGGCCAGCGCCGGGCTGATGATGGCCCACCACCTGGCCCAGAACAAAGGCCGGGTCTGGGGGGCAATGGACGAGAGCCTGCGCCGAACGCTGAGCCTCTACGACATTGATGCAGGAAAATGGGATTTGCTGCGGGGGATGGATAGCCGAATGGCTGACGGTCGGGACTACATGACCACCGATGGGATCGGCAGCATTCCCGCGGAGCGAATCGGCGAGTACCTGGCCGCCCAGGGGCGCGCGGTTTCGGATTCAGCTGTCCGTGAAACCCGCGAAGGCCTGGACCGGAGCCTACGGGCCTACGTGAACGACCGGGTCAGTTACGCAGTTCTGGAGCCAGACGCAAGAACGCGCTCAATTATGAACCAAGGCTCCCGCCCGGGCACAATCATGGGAGACCTTAACCGCTTCGTGACGCAGTTCAAGGGCTTCCCCGCAGCCTTTATGCAGAAGACTCTCGGTCGGGAGCTCTATGGCCGCGGCTATGCGCCGACGCCGCTCGGTGAGGGATACCGTGGTAGCAAAGACTTGATCGCAGCCCTGCGTAACGGAAATGGCGAGCGGCTGGCTATTGCCCAGTTGATGTTGTGGACCACGGCTTTCGGCTATTTGTCTATGTCGGCCAAGGATGCAGTCAAAGGCCGCCAGCCGCGGCCGGTAGACGATCCCAAAACTTGGGTTGCTGCAATGGCTCAGGGTGGCGGGTTCGGGATCATGGGCGACTTCATGTTCGGGGAAGTCAGTCGCTTCGGGAACAAGCCGCTGGAAACTCTCGCTGGCCCAACGCTGGGCACCGCCGCCAACATTATCGACCTTTGGGCCAAGGTCCGCGAAGGCGACGACGCCGCATCCTCTGCGCTGCGCCTGGCCCAGAACAACACGCCATTCCTGAACCTTTTCTACAGCCGCATAGCCTTGGACCACCTGTTCCTCTACTCGGTCCAGGAAGCCCTGAATCCTGGGTCATTGCGCAGGACCGAACAGCGAATCCAGAAAGAGAACGGCCAAGAGTTCTTGGTGCGGCCATCGCAGAGCTATGTCGATCCGCTTGGCATTGCGCGGTAATCTACTGGCCATCTGGTACACACAAGGCATTCTGGAAGGACGGCATGAGAAAAATAGGGATAGTTTTGTTCACGGCGATGATTCTTGCGGGCTGTGGGCATCAGCAGTTGGCCTACACCCCTAAAGCTGTGCCGGGTATGGATCGGCAGCAGGCGGTCGCAATCGTCGAACAGGTGTTTTACGAGGACTTCAGCAAGACTCGGCCGCAGTCTGTGGTGGTTACTGATCAGTACATTGCGTTGTCTGAGGGGCTTATTTCCAAGGGCACCAGCTACGGAAGCGCTGCGCCATTAGGTACGGGCGCGATTGCCGTCGGCAGCTCAACGGTATCGACGAAAGAGGTGGGCCAGCGCCTTTATTTCAACTCCATGGCCTCGATCAACGTCTACCAGCAGCGTGTGCGTGAAGGGCGCTATGCAGTGATCATCCGAGCAGGCGACGGCGGGCAACAAAGGGTAGTCAAGATGCGCACCCTGGAGAAGGCTCAACGTTTTGCCGATGCGCTGGAGTACCTCAGGACGCACAGTTCCTGAGGCAAAGAACTTAGAACCCGCTCCGGCGGGTTTTTTTTCGCCTGTATTTCTGAGCCCCGCCATGTGCGGGGCTTCTTATTGATAGCAGAAGGTGACCCACTATGACGGTTTCAACCACTGGCAGCAGCGCCCAGTTCTTCCCCAATGGCGCTACCACCCACTTTCCTTTCCGTTTCCGGTTTTTCCAGAACTCCGATTTAAAGGTCTTCTGGCAGGACCTCATGGGGAACATTGAGCTGTTGAAGCTGAACAGCGACTACACGGTGCAAGGGGCTGGGGCCGAGAATGGCGGCGCCATCGACACCACTGGCGCGCCCCTGCCGAACGGCACCCTGGTGGTGGCCCGGGTGATGATCGCCACACAGCTGACCTCGTTCAGGAACCAGGGCGAGTTTTTCGCCGAGATCCACGAGGATGCATTCGACCGCCTGATCATGCTGGTTCAGCAGACGATCGATACGCAGGGCCGGGGGCTGACCATTCCGCCTACAGATCCGCTCGATATCAATTTGCAGCTTCCCAGCTCGGTAACCCGGGCGAAAAAGATCCTGGCATTCGATGAACGGGGCCAGCCCATTGCCTCTAACTTGAGCCTGGAAACCCTGGAACAGCAGCCGGTCCTGGCACGGGAAGCCGCAGAAGCCGCGGTCGCGGCGGCAGATCGTTCTAAGGCCGAAGCTGATAAGGCTGCAAACTCAGCCGCTACGGCTGACAATAAGGCTATCGTGTCGTGGAACCAAGCGAACCGCTCGGCCGAGCAAGCCACACTGGCTGAGCAGTCAGCGAAGAACGCTTCTGATGCAGGGCTGCAGCTCGGCATGTCGGCGTGGGGGTTCCGTACCCAGCCGTTCAAGGGCTTTGCTCCAGATGATGGGCAGGAACTCGACAGATCTGTTTATCCCAGCTTCGCCGCTGCTTTGGATTCTGGGCTGATTCCAACAACTACGGAGGCTGACTGGCAAACAAATCCATACCGCCGTGGGTTCTTTGTCGCAAACTCAAGCCCGGGTAAGTTCCGCATGCGCGACCTGAACGGTGTAAGCCCCGGATCAATTGGTAATGTATTCCTGCGGGGGCACAAGGGTGGTGCTGGTGACATCGGGATATTTACTGACCGGCTTGGACCAATGAAGTACGTCAACGACAGCCTAACCACTGCGACAGCCCTCTACATCGGCAACGGAGCTGGAGCGGGCATTAAGGCTGTCATGGGCCGTGCAGTTGGAACTACTGAGTCAGATCCAGTCGATGCAGCACCTACAGGCAACAAGTGGATTACCAACACCGGTCCTGAGACTATCCCTAAGCACGCCACCGGTTGTTGGATGACTCGTCTTTATGGCCTGATCACTCCGTTGGGGGCCGCTGAGGCTTCATCGCTTGCAACCGCCTACGCATCCATGGCAAGTCGCATTAGCGTGCTGGAAGGTCGAGAGTTCGCGCGTAAGACGTATACCCATGTGTTCAATGGCAATATTGGTAATCCGCCGGCGAATGGCCTGCTAATCATCCATAACTTAGGTGCACCGATTGTCCGCACCCGTGTTCGCTGCGTGATTGCGCAGACAGGGTCGCATGGCTGGTGGGTCGGAGCTACGCTGGACATCGGAATGCAGTCAGAGGCAAACACGGCCTACGGGTTCCAGCTGATCGACAACACCACGAACAGTGTCCGCCTATCCTGGGGATCGAGTTCTGCGATAGCTGTTGTCCTTCGAGCGGCAGATGGTGCGACCGCTTGGCTTAATAAAACGGACTGCGCCAGTATTGCGCTGGAGTTCGCAAACTACTAACTAGTTCACCTGAGCCGGGCCGATGGTGGTATCTGCCTGCGCAGATCCTCGTTCGCCCGGTCTTTGCTCCTGACTGCTAGTTCAAGTTTGCTGACTTTCTGTCGCAACTCCGCAGCTTCTCCGGCTTTTTCACGCACGCGGGCCCGGGCCTCGTCGCGATCCCTTTCGGTCTGGGCCTGCATGTTGACCAGCTTGTAGATGTTTTCCCGGGCAGCGCGCAACTGCCGGTTCAGCTCTGCCACTTCATTTTCCAGCAGCAGGATGTGCTGCTTGCAGGTTTCCAGGGGCGTGGGGATGCCCAGCCAGTCGTCGGCTGTGTCGGTGTCTTCGGCGTGCACGGTACTACCTCGAATCCAATGCTGTATGCGCATACAGTAATCGAGGCTTGAGCGGGGCGCGATTTGCGCCGACGAACTGTAGAGGTGGAGGGTGGTTGTACGATCGGCAGAACGCCGTGGGCGGGAAAACTGGCTGTACCAGTTTCTGTACCATGGTGAGGGTGAGGTGGGTGCTTTGTGTGTGGCGGTGGTGGGTAGAACCCCAGTAAACGCTGGGGTTTATCCCGCTGCGACCCGCTGGAAGCCGCAGAAAACATCTTATGAATATAGCTGAGGAACTGTCGATTGTTCTTCAGCGGTCAGTCGAAAACCCTTAAAAACCAAGAAAAAACACCGGTTTTCCCTGAGTGGCAGCTGCTCATCAGGATAGGCCGGGCTTGATCCGGGACGCTAAGATTCAGGCGCTATATGTCGGCGGTCGGGCGTGTGCCGAGAGGGCATAAAAAAGCCCGCCAATGGCGGGCTCATTCAAGCGGGCTGGCAACACTCAGCTGTGCAGCGTTTCAGCGGCGTACAGGGTGTTTTCCAGCAGGCAGGCGCGGGTCATGGGGCCGACTCCGCCAGGTACGGGGGTGATCCAGCCGGCGCGGGGCAGGGCGGTCTCATACACAACGTCGCCCACCAGCTTGCCGTCTTCCTGACGATTGATGCCCACGTCGATGACGATGGCGCCTTCCTTGATCCACTCGCCCTTGACCAGGCCCGGCTTGCCTGCGGCAACCACGACCAGATCGGCGCGGCCGACGTGGCCGGCCAGGTCTTTGGTAAAGCGGTGAGTCACGGTCACGGTGCAGCCCGCCAGCAGTAACTCCATGGCCATCGGACGACCGACGATATTGGAGGCGCCTACGACAACTGCGTCCATGCCGTACAGATCGGCACCGGTGCTTTGCAGCAGGGTCATGATGCCCTTGGGGGTGCAGGGGCGCAGCAGGGGAATGCGCTGGGCCAGGCGGCCGACGTTATAGGGATGGAAACCATCCACGTCTTTGTCCGGGCGAATGCGCTCAAGCAACAAGGAGGCGTCCAAGTGCTCGGGCAGTGGCAACTGCAACAGGACGCCGTCGATATTCGGGTCATCGTTGAGCTTGTCGATCAGACCGGCCAGATCTTCTTGAGTGGTGTTGGCGGGCAAGTCATAGGCTTGTGAAAGGAAGCCGACCTCTTCGCAGTCTTTACGCTTGTGCGAGACATAAACCTGAGAGGCCGGGTCGCTGCCGACCAGAATCACCGCGAGACCCGGAGTACGCAGGCCTTGCTGGCGACGCTCGGCGACACGTTTGGCGATCTGCTGGCGCAGGCTAGCGGCGATCGCTTTGCCGTCGATTAGTTGTGCAGTCATGACGCGTGATTAACCATCGAGAGGGAGAGAAAAAGAGAACGTATTCTCGCATGTCGGGACGTGAGGGCAAAGGCGCTTGGTCTGCAAATTCCCCTAACTCCTTTAATTAAATGAATTTTTTTTAAAAAAGAGTTGACGACCTAACGGCTCGTCTATAACATTCGTCGCACTTGTCGGGCACAGCCTAGCACTGGTTAAGAAGGTCGGGCAGAGTTGATGTTTAACTCGTAACGACTGAAAGCAATTAGTTTGTAGTCATTAAAGAATACAGATTAATAAGGCGCCCGTAGCTCAGCTGGATAGAGCATCCGCCTTCTAAGCGGATGGTCGCAGGTTCGAGTCCTGCCGGGTGCGCCATTAGGCAGCTTTGGCACAAGTAACGCAATATGGTGGGCGTAGCTCAGTTGGTAGAGCACAGGATTGTGACTCCTGTTGTCGTGGGTTCGATCCCCATCGTCCACCCCATATTCGAAGAAGGCGCCAGATTAATAGTCTGGCGCCTTTGCTTTAAAAGCTTGTTAAGCGGACGTGGTGGAATTGGTAGACACACTGGATTTAGGTTCCAGCGCCGCAAGGTGTAAGAGTTCGAGTCTCTTCGTCCGCACCATTAAAGTAGCTAGTTAATAGCAGATCACGGCGCAGCACCTGAAAGGGGGCTGCGCCGTTTTCGTTTCTGGATTCGATGCTGTGGTCTAGTCGCATGTAATGGGCTGACCGGTGGCCCCAGATTCGCTCCTGGTCGTCAGGTGTATGAGCTTCTGCTGTTGGCTGGTGTTTGTCAGGGGTGGGCCGGTCGATCCCTTCTATATATAGAAGGATTGGTCTAGAGCCCCTGGCGGGATTTGTAGTAATTGCTCTCATGGCGAGGCTCAACCCTTTGTCCCCGCCTTCACATTGTCGGTCGTATTTCACCCTTTTTCAGTAGGGTGACTTCTTGAGTTTGACCCACTAGAATGCATGCCCTTGATTCTGGGGTCGGAAAACGGCCGGCTAACGTCTGTGCAACGAGGAATATCCATGCAAGTTTCTGTTGAAAATACTTCTGCTCTTGAGCGCCGCATGAGCATCACCGTGCCGGCTGAGCGCATTGAGAGCCAGGTCAACAAGCGTCTGCAGCAGACTGCCCAAAAGGCCAAAATCCCAGGCTTCCGTCCTGGCAAGGTTCCAATGAGCGTGATTCGTCAGCGTTATGAGGCTGACGCGCGTCAAGAAGCAGTGGGTGACGTGATCCAGGCTTCTTTCTATGAAGCTGTTGTTGAGCAGAAGCTGAACCCGGCTGGCGCTCCTTCGGTCGAGCCTAAAGTGCTGGAGAAGGGCAAGGATCTGGAATACGTTGCCACTTTCGAAGTATTCCCAGAGTTCACCGTCGCCGGTTTCGAAAACATCGCTGTTGAGCGTCTGAGCGCTGAAGTGACTGATGCCGATCTGGACAACATGCTGGAAATCCTGCGCAAGCAGAATGTTCGCTTCGAAGTGGCTGATCGCGCTGCGCAGAAAGACGACCAGCTGAACATCGATTTCGTTGGCAAGGTCGACGGCGAAGTTTTCGCAGGTGGCTCGGCCAAGGGTACTCAACTGGTGTTGGGCTCCGGTCGCATGATTCCCGGCTTCGAAGACGGTCTGGTTGGCGCTAAAGCTGGCGAAGAGCGTGTTCTGAACCTGACTTTCCCAGAGAACTATCAGAACCTGGATCTGGCCAATAAAGCTGCTGAGTTCACTGTTACCGTCAACAGCGTTTCCGAGCCTAAGCTGCCAGAATTGACTGAAGAGTTCTTCGCTCAATTCGGGATCAAGGAAGCAGGTCTGGATGGCTTCCGTGCCGAAGTTCGCAAGAACATGGAGCGCGAACTGCGTCAGGCCATCAAGTCCAAAGTGAAGAATCAGGTTATGGATGGCCTGCTGGCCTCCAATCCGATTGAAGTGCCGAAGGCACTGCTGGACAACGAAGTTAACCGTCTGCGCGTTCAAGCCGTGCAGCAGTTCGGTGGCAACATCAAGCCGGATCAACTGCCTGCTGAGCTGTTCGAAGAGCAGGCTAAGCGTCGCGTAGTGCTGGGCCTGATCGTCGCCGAGGTAGTTAAGCAATTCGACCTCAAGCCTGATGAAGCGCGCGTTCGCGAGCTGATCCAGGAAATGGCTTCGGCTTACCAAGAGCCTGAGCAAGTCGTGTCCTGGTACTACAAGAACGAGCAGCAGTTGAACGAAGTCCGTTCGGTTGTGCTGGAAGAGCAAGTTGTGGATACTGTTCTGCAGAAAGCTAGCGTGACCGACAAATCGGTCTCTTACGAAGAAGCGGTTAAGCCGGTAGAAGCACCTCAAGCCGACTGATCTTCTTTTCGTTCGAAGCACACACCATAAGCCAGCCTTCGTGCTGGCTTATGCGTATTCAAGACATGACTATTTGGGAGTGACTGCAGGACATGTCCCGCAATTCTTATTATCAGCAGAGCTCTGACATCCAGGCCGCAGGCGGCCTGGTCCCGATGGTTATCGAGCAGTCCGCCCGCGGCGAACGCGCCTATGACATCTACTCGCGCCTTCTGAAGGAGCGGGTGATTTTCCTGATTGGCCCGGTAGAGGACTACATGGCCAACCTGGTTGCGGCGCAACTGCTGTTCCTTGAAGCGGAAAACCCGGACAAGGACATCCATCTCTACATCAACTCGCCAGGTGGCTCGGTAACTGCTGGCATGTCGATCTACGACACCATGCAGTTCATCAAGCCTGACGTTTCGACTATCTGCATTGGCCAGGCTTGCAGCATGGGTGCCTTCCTGCTCGCTGGCGGTGCTGCAGGCAAGCGTCATTGCCTGCCTAACTCGCGGATGATGATTCACCAACCGCTCGGCGGTTTCCAAGGTCAGGCGTCGGATATCGACATCCATGCCAAGGAAATCCTGCACATTCGTTCGCGCCTGAACTCGCTGCTGGCTCACCACACTGGTCAGAGCCTCGAAACCATTGAGCGTGACACCGAGCGTGACAACTTCATGAGCGCCGAGCGCGCCGCGGAGTACGGTCTGATCGACTCCGTGATCAACAAGCGTCAAATGCCTGCCTAAGCAACTCAAATGTAGGCGGCTGATTTAACTGGCCGCCTGCGGACTTGAAAAAGCCCGCAATTGCCTTCATCTTGTGTTGCAAGCCTATCGGATTTGGATCGATCGAATGACTGACACCCGCAACGGCGAGGACAACGGCAAACTGCTTTATTGCTCCTTCTGTGGGAAAAGCCAGCATGAAGTACGCGAATTGATTGCCGGCCCCTCGGTCTTTATCTGCGACGAGTGCGTCGACTTGTGCAATGACATCATCCGTGAGGAGGTGCAGGAAGCACAGGCCGAGAGCAGCGCGCATAAATTGCCTTCGCCTAAAGAAATCAGCGGCATCCTTGATCAGTATGTGATTGGTCAGGAGCGTGCGAAAAAGGTTCTGGCGGTAGCGGTATACAACCACTACAAGCGTCTGAATCAGCGTGACAAAAAGAACGACGATGTCGAGCTCGGCAAGAGCAATATCTTGCTGATCGGGCCTACAGGTTCGGGTAAGACGCTGTTGGCGGAAACCCTGGCTCGTCTGTTGAATGTGCCTTTCACCATTGCCGACGCAACCACCCTGACCGAAGCCGGTTATGTGGGTGAGGACGTTGAGAACATCATTCAGAAATTGCTGCAGAAGTGCGATTACGACGTAGAAAAAGCTCAGATGGGCATTGTCTACATCGATGAAATCGACAAGATTTCCCGCAAGTCTGACAACCCTTCGATTACCCGGGATGTTTCCGGCGAGGGTGTTCAGCAGGCTCTGTTGAAGTTGATCGAGGGTACGGTCGCTTCCGTTCCGCCTCAAGGTGGTCGCAAGCACCCGCAGCAGGAGTTCCTGCAAGTTGACACCCGCAACATCCTGTTTATCTGCGGCGGCGCTTTCTCGGGTCTGGAAAAGGTTATTCAAAACCGCTCCACCCGTGGTGGCATCGGTTTCAACGCCGAAGTTCGCAGCAAGGAAGAGGGCAAGAAGGTTGGTGAGTCCCTGCGTGAAGTTGAGCCTGACGATCTGGTCAAGTTCGGTCTGATCCCGGAGTTCGTCGGTCGTCTGCCGGTTCTTGCGACGCTGGATGAGCTGGACGAGGCTGCCTTGATTCAGATTCTTACTGAGCCGAAGAATGCTTTGACCAAGCAGTATGCCAAGTTGTTCGAGATGGAAGGTGTGGACCTGGAGTTCCGTACTGATGCATTGAAGTCGGTCGCCAAGCGAGCGCTTGAACGCAAGACGGGGGCTCGTGGTCTGCGCTCTATTCTCGAAGGTGTTCTGCTCGACACTATGTATGAGATCCCCTCGCAATCCGAGGTGAGTAAAGTAGTGATCGATGAAAGCGTTATTGAAGGCAAGTCCCAGCCACTGTACATCTATGAGAACAGTGAGCCGACGGCCAAGGCTGCGCCAGACGCGTAAGTGTTGTGGTGTTGCTTAAAAGAAGGGGCCTTCGGGCCCCTTTGCTTTTAGCGTCTTTAAAGTGCTGTCTTTAAGCTTGTTTTTTTTGCAGGCAGCCCCCATCTTGGTTTCAAGCTTACTTCCATCTGTTTACGGCCGTACGGCCGCCGTAGAGGCGAAATCATGAAGACAACCATCGAATTGCCTCTCCTGCCATTGCGTGATGTTGTGGTTTATCCGCACATGGTTATCCCGCTGTTCGTGGGGCGCGAGAAGTCGATCGAAGCCCTCGAGGCAGCGATGACGGGCGACAAGCAGATTCTTCTGCTGGCACAGAGAAACCCTGCTGATGATGATCCCGGTGAAGATGCACTCTATCGCGTAGGTACCATTGCGACTGTCTTGCAGTTGCTCAAGTTGCCTGATGGCACCGTCAAGGTGCTGGTTGAAGGCGAACAGCGCGGCGCTGTTGAACGCTTCAGTGAAGTTGATGGTCACTGCCGTGCTGAAGTCTCTCTGATTGACGAAGTCGACGCTCCTGACCGTGAGTCGGAAGTGTTCGTCCGTAGTTTGTTGTCCCAGTTCGAGCAGTATGTGCAACTGGGCAAGAAAGTCCCTGCCGAGGTGCTGTCCTCTCTCAACAGCATCGATGAGCCAAGCCGTCTGGTAGATACCATGGCTGCGCACATGGCGTTGAAGATCGAGCAGAAGCAGGAAATCCTCGAGATCATTGATCTGTCCGCTCGGGTCGAGCATGTCTTGGCATTGCTGGACGCCGAGATTGATCTGCTGCAAGTGGAAAAGCGCATTCGTGGCCGCGTCAAGAAGCAAATGGAACGCAGCCAGCGCGAGTACTACCTGAACGAGCAGATGAAGGCCATTCAGAAAGAGCTGGGTGACGGTGACGAAGGCCACAACGAAATCGAAGAGCTGAAGAAGCGCATCGACGCCGCCGGTCTGCCCAAAGACGCCATGACCAAGGCTCAGGCCGAATTGAACAAGCTCAAGCAGATGTCGCCGATGTCTGCCGAGGCCACTGTGGTTCGCTCCTACATCGACTGGTTGGTGCAGGTGCCGTGGAAGGCTCAGAGCAAGGTGCGCCTGGACCTGGCACGTGCCGAAGACATCCTTGATGCCGACCACTATGGTCTGGAAGAAGTCAAAGAGCGGATTCTCGAATACCTCGCCGTACAAAAGCGGGTCAAGAAAATCCGTGGTCCGGTGCTGTGCCTCGTCGGGCCTCCAGGGGTGGGCAAAACCTCCCTGGCCGAATCGATCGCCAACGCAACCAATCGCAAGTTTGTGCGCATGGCATTGGGTGGTGTTCGGGACGAAGCGGAAATCCGTGGCCATCGCCGGACTTACATCGGTTCGATGCCAGGAAGATTGATTCAAAAGATGACGAAGGTCGGGGTACGCAACCCGCTGTTCCTGCTTGATGAAATCGACAAGATGGGCAGTGATATGCGCGGCGATCCTGCGTCTGCCTTGCTTGAGGTCCTGGACCCCGAGCAGAACCATAATTTCAACGACCACTATCTGGAAGTCGATTACGACCTGTCCGATGTGATGTTCCTGTGCACCTCCAACTCGATGAATATCCCTCCGGCATTGCTGGACCGGATGGAGGTGATTCGTCTGCCCGGCTATACCGAGGACGAGAAGATCAACATCGCGATCAAGTACCTGTCGCCCAAGCAGATCCAGGCCAACGGTCTGAAAAAGGGTGAGCTGGAATTCGACCCTGATGCGATCCGCGACATCATTCGTTACTACACCCGCGAAGCCGGTGTGCGGGGGCTGGAGCGCCAGATTGCCAAGGTCTGCCGCAAGGCGGTGAAAGAGCACGCGATGGAAAAGCGCTTCTCGGTCAAAGTCACTTCCGACCTGCTGGAGCACTTCCTTGGCGTGCGCAAGTTCCGCTACGGCCTGGCTGAGCAGCAGGACCAGATCGGTCAGGTGACGGGGTTGGCGTGGACTCAGGTAGGCGGCGAATTGCTGACTATCGAAGCTGCTGTGGTTCCGGGCAAGGGGCAGTTGATCAAGACCGGTTCCCTGGGCGATGTCATGGTCGAGTCGATCACCGCAGCACTGACCGTGGTTCGCAGTCGGGCGAAGAGCCTGGGCATTCCCCTGGACTTCCACGAGAAGCGCGATACCCATATTCATATGCCTGAAGGGGCCACTCCCAAAGACGGCCCAAGCGCAGGCATAGGCATGTGCACGGCGCTGGTTTCCGCGCTGACCGGCATCCCGGTACGGGCTGATGTGGCGATGACTGGTGAGATCACTCTGCGTGGTCAGGTGTTGGCCATCGGTGGACTGAAAGAGAAATTACTCGCCGCTCATCGAGGTGGAATCAAGACGGTGATCATTCCTGAAGAGAATGTTCGCGATTTGAAAGAAATTCCTGACAATATCAAGCAGGATCTGCAGATTAAACCGGTTAAATGGATTGACGAAGTCCTGCAAATTGCGCTGCAATACGCGCCGGAGCCCTTGCCGGATGTGGCTCCCGAGATAGTTGCAAAGGACGAAAAACGCGAGTCTGACTCTAAGGAAAGAATTAGCACGCATTAATACGCAGTAGCCTGGGGGGCTTCCTTGACAGCTTTTTAGAGCCCTTGTTATAAAGCGGCTCTTAAGTGTCTGTAGGCCATTCAGCACTCGTTTTTGCTTTCACCAAAAAACTTAGAATCATACTCATAGATATAT
>Ga0194135_10000574_pt1 | contig 21725 bp, 20 predicted proteins | sample LitLau_LLRF_2013_FD_134024 | JGI IMG/M metagenome (GOLD analysis project Ga0194135, IMG submission 134024) | Freshwater sediment microbial communities in response to fracking from North America - Little Laurel Run_MetaG_LLRF_2013 (version 2) | ecosystem: Environmental > Aquatic > Freshwater >...
GAACGGAGGCAAAGCCGGCTTTAGATTCAAGTCACTGGATAAAAAATTGAATTAAACTTGAGCATTTAAGAAATGTGAATGGATCGAATTAAATTACAATATCCAATGTAATAAATTCCTCTCACGCAATATAATTAAGTAACGAAATCATTAAAATTGCATCAATTTTCTCCCTTCCCACTGCTCTTACTTATCCACTTCACTTTCCTCCTGCATCATTTCCATCATCATCTCTCTGGCGTAAATCTAATTAACCGGATTTTGTTCTTGTGTTGCAGAGACCACCGTCTTCGTCGCTGTCGTTCACAGGAGCAGGGAACGATGAGGTGCGGTCCCCACCTCCTGGAGGCACCCCTGGGCCTCTGAGTCAACCTCCGGTCTCAGGCCACAGCACTGACAACTCCGAAGCAGGTGAGAAAAAGTTTTAGAGGGTGTGACCGATAGTGCGTGTCAAGCTGTAAACTACCGCACTGAACCACTCAGACACCCTCCCCCCGGCTTTCTCTCCGAAAAAAGATAAAAGTGTAAGGGAGGAGGACGACGAGGTGATATTGCAGTTGAGAAGGTAGTTTTGTGGGCGATTAAAAAGCGTACTTTTGTCCCGAGAGTTCTTCTCTCCTTCTTATCTCTCGATTCATTTAGTGTCGCAATTTGTAATGAATTTAAGTGCGAGAGGTGCTAATCCATTGTTAAAGTGACATTAGGTGATCTCGTTATGCAAATCGGAGTGTGAGGGTACGATGAGGCGAATGTGTGTACACACTTTTTCCCTTCTGCATTTAAGATGCGTTTACTACATCTCTGCTTGCTGGAGGAGAGTCCCTTATTGCCCATTTTCCGAGACATAAACTTTTTTATTTTTCTATTTGTTGGCCGGAATTCCTCCTACTTCGCTTCATGTACTAAATGCCTACTCTTCAGTCGTGTTTTGTTTTGTGAGTTTTGTCTTCTTGTGGTGGTGCTTGATGATGATCACCGTGATGATGATGGTAGTTGTAGTTTTGGTAGTAGTAATATTATTGACAGGAGAGAAAGGTGCTCCTCAGGGATAATAATTACTCTCGGACTCTTTAAGCACAGTACTCATTATTCCCTCAAGTGGAATTACACAGAGCGAGTCTCTTTTGCCTTCAGTAATGACCACGTTAAGTAAAAGAATAGTCCACTTCTTGTTCTTGGCTATCAATACTTGCTCACGTATACTCATAATACTTGACTGTCTTCTTCTTCTATACCTTGCTTACTCGTCTCTACGCCTCTTCCTTGATTGCAATTAACTTCGGGGCGTTAATGAGATTTTTTTCCCTTCTACTCAAGCACTACACACACTACTACTACTACTCTTGTGTTCCCCTCTCTCGAGCTTTTTTGTTCAATTTCAAAATCTCATTTCTTCTCCCCATCATAAATATCCTGTGTGCCTGGCACTCGGCTCTAATTACATTCCAGCACTCCAATAATGCATTCGGAGGTTCGGGTAGAAGTGGTGAACCCCCACTAGTCCGTGATGATGTTAATGCTTAGGTCCGAAGAACGCTGCAAATGAATGAGGGACAGGACAGTTGTTGTGTGTATTTCTGTGACCAAGTGGGGTCTGTCTCAGTCGCAGTGGGTGGTGCTCACCTGACAAATCATTCCTAGACAATTCCATCAGTTTTGATGATTGTGAAATGGGATAGCTCTAGCACGCAACGACAGGAGACCACAAAAGTGCAGGCAATTGAGATGTCTTTGATGACAGTTGCATGATGACCTTACAGGAGAGAAGAGTGACATTTCCTATAGTCCACTAATTATTATTCCACCACTGTAATCTGAGACAAGAGAAAGAGAAGATGAGTCTCATGTGACGGCTTCATTGTTGAAGGAAACGACGCATTGTTGTTAAGAGTAGTCCCTGCCTTGGGAAAGTAATGTTCGGGTAATTACTCTTAGGAAACGCGATAGTGATGGCTTCTGATGCCCGATCCGGGTAGTAAGAGTGGTGGAGTGGGGCTTTTGACGAGCTGATAATGTTGCTGGGGGTCGTCCCATGAGCGTCGTAAAGCCACCCCTCAGAGTCTCATTACGGAGCGTCAATTACCTCATTTCTTGAAGAGACTCTCTCGTCTGTGGTCGGTTTGAATGACTCACCTGTGCACTTTCCTCTCAATCCGCCTGAGTGCTCACAGATTAAATTGAGGCTCCATTACATAATCAATGTAGCAATTACCCAAAGTGGACTGTTCACTCACTCACTCTTGCTCCCTTCACTTTGCTCCTGGGCTCTCTGAGCATTAATCCAAATTGATCTTAATGCACCTCCAATTATCTTCTCATTAATGGGTCACATCGGCCAACACGCCGCTTATGGCAGGAGGGTGTGGGTGTGCCCCTTCTTTTGCAATGCCAGTCTAATCATAAAGAATGGATAGATCCGATTTCGGATTCCCCTAAGGCCACTTTCCTACAAGGGAGAGTAGACAAAGTGACCAAAAAAGCACATATACAATAATATACATCATGTGAGGTAGTGTGAGTTGAGAGAGAGTTAAGTGTAGCAGGGGACCCAGCAAAAGTCCATCAATCATTTTGGGGAGAGATGAGATGCCGTACGACGAGCCAGAGGCTCCTCGTCTGCTGCTGGCGAGATGAGATTGGAAAGATGTTGAGCGACTGGCATGGCCTCGGTATTTGTGCAGGGAGGGTGTATGTGTGGTTGTCTGGGAGACGAGGCCTTGACATGTGACCTGTCACCCGCACACCCGTCTGTTTCCCATCGATTATTGCTCTCCGCGTGTTCACATGCGGGGAATGAATGAGATTTTGTGTTTGGATGTAATGATGCTGATGCTGATTGTTTGTTGTGTTGTTTGCAGGTAGCAAGCGGGGGTCTCGTACAGGGAGCTCTTATGAAGTTCCACCCTCGACGAACCATTCCCGACACTCGTCGTGGGTCCCTTCATCCCCCTACCCTTATGCCAGTAAGTGACAAGATCCACCAATGAGGGTGGGTAGAGTGGGTGTGGTAGTAAGCTGTTGAGTAAAGAAAGAGTTTCTGGTGGATGATGAGAAAAAGAGGGAGAGAGGAAAGTCAGAGTAGCACAAGATATTAATGAGTTGCAGATGAAGAGATCCGAAAATAGCTGTGGTTTCACTCTCGTGCCCTTTTTTGTGGCAAGAGAGAGAGAGATAGTGTAGACGAGAGAGCTGCGAGTCTTTTTGGGAAGATGAGAAGTGTCTCTAAGTAATGGATGGGACTGCGGAGATCTCATTCCGACAGGGTTAGTTTAACCCAACTCACATGTCCCGTCCGTGCAAAAAAATCCCTTGGCACTTCCAAAAATCCATTCCTTCCCTTCCCTTCAACATCCTGTCCTCCTCCGTCCTGGACACAGTCAACAAAGATGAGATGCAGATGGGCTTCTTCCAGTTAGTTCCAGCAAGAGCATCCACACCCAAAGCAGTAAAGTAAGTAAAGCAGCTTCCGAACAGTGTACGAACGGAGGATATGGAGCGCACGTGAGGCTGTCAGTCAAAAGCATCGGAGGAAGTTTCGTTCTTCGAAGGCATTTCGCAGCGAAGAAGCCATTTAGGAGCTCGTTAATGCACTCTTCGTCATTTAGCAGGACATGTTTTGTCTCTCGCTCCTTCTTTTTGGCTCTCGACACTCACTCTGGTATTTATAAACGGATGGGATGCCAAACTACATGACTTATTTTTAAATCGAGCCAGAAAATGACTTTTCTCTCCACTCGTTCATTCGGTCGTCTAATGACAGTTTGATAACAGGGCATGAGAGTGGCTTCGCAAAGCATCAATCACGGCCACACGGCTCTTCCAGCCTACCTGTAAATATAAATGGCCTCAATGATGATCTCCACCACTACTCTCTGATTTACTCGCTCTTGATGATGATGATGAGATTTGAGTTGTTGTTTTTGTTTGCAGGCGACGCAAGTAATGCCAGCATCGGCAGTGGAGAAGGGACAGGGGAGGAGGATGACGATGGAGGCAAGAAGAACCAGAAGAAACGAGGAATCTTCCCCAAAGTGGCCACAAACATCCTCCGAGCGTGGCTCTTCCAGCATCTCACCGTAAGTTTGCCATTCCTGTTCCGAGCCATTAGGCTGGACAAAATGGACCCCATAAAACGATCACATCATCATCATCATATTGGTTCCCTAATGGACATTCGGGCTCCTAGAGATAAGTCGGGACAAACTACCGACGACACAGGAACGAGTAGTTCGGACATCGGGTAGACTAGGGAGACACAAACAGGACAGGATGAGTCGGCACGAATATCATTTCTAGCGAAGAAAGCCTTCCTTCCAAGTTCTAAGCAAGGTCGAGGCTCATAACTCAGTTCCGCCGTCTCATCCCATGTCACTCAGTTAAATGATCTTGCAAAATCCATTCAAATGCTAAGCCTCAGAGAGAGGGGCTTCCCTTCTAGTAATACAAGTGTACTGGGTGTTTCACCAAAATTCACTGGCATGGCGAGGGGGTGCATACCATTATTATGATTATTGTACTTTTCCTTCTTGTTGTCTGGAAAAAGAATTTACAAGTCAGCAAACTATCGCCTCGACAAGTTGTACACAAACATACAGAAATTATTTATTTTGAGCTTCAATCTGGGGTGGAGTACACACACACACACACAGTGTTCCCTTCCACCATGAATGTCTGGAATTCGATTCTTTTTACTTCGTTTTTCTATCCCCGATTTGGGTATTTCAACTCCACTCCAATATTACATTAAATTCTTCTTTCTTTTGTAAAAAATGAAAATGCGCACACAAACACACACGCGCGCTGTTTTCATGCAAAGTAACGAGCATCCCTGCAATTCCTACATTAAGTCGTGAGGACGATGATTGAAGGAACATAAAATGTGTTTTATTGATGCTAATGTAAATTCACATACTAACAAAATTCGTAAGGCACGTCAAGTATCCCAGATATTCATTTGAATACATAATTTTTCGTTGCTTTCCTCCAATTTGAGCTCAAAAGTAAATGTATGCAAAACACTTTAGCCGACACTCTTCTTCATGTCTACGTCTTTTTCAAAATTGCATGTCTATTAAAAGTGGAGAGAGTGTATAATACGATTTTTAGTGATTCAAACACATCTCAATCTGTGTTCCGTATAATGGACTCAACAAGCACATATTTATCATTTTTTGATTCACGAGGACACGACGATGATGACATGAGCTCATCAGATTATCATTATGTGGAAGACGTGTGGGCGTAACTTTTCTTCTCTCGGTCACCCTTCTTGCCATACACACACACCTAAAGTTGTAGTAGTAGAGATATGCATACTTCATCAACCATCTTAAATATTCTACAATGTTATCACCATTCCAGTTCCTCTCTACATTTTACTCGCATCATCACAATAATGAATGAAAAGTAGGTACAATCTGGTGGTACGTTCATTTTTAACTCATGAAAAGAGATGAGGCCGGGCGAAGTTACCTAAACATACTTTTTCTCTTTTGGAAGAAAAAATAATTGCAAAACACCGACAGAGATTACCCAATTACTTTTTAAAAAAGAAAACTTCTCATCTCTTTCCTATCTAGCAAGTAATTTTAAAAGTCTTTCTTCAAAAGCAATAAATTAGTGTCTCTTGACACTTTCGGTTGCTGTAGAAGAGGCAGTGGTGGTGGTGCATTGAAGAAAGAGGCGATGGTTGTGTCTGCCTCACATAAGTTTATGGAGAGAGCCACTTGGGCCGATGAGACAGACACACTCTGAGATTAAAACCCCACCTGAGTCTCTCTCGCTCTCCCACTCAATTCCGGAGAAAGCGAGGTGAAAGTGAAATTGCCTCTCCTGGTGCCCATAAATATCGCGAGGACTGACAGGCCCCAAAACCACTCCTCCCTACTCTTAATGAAGCCCGGTGACGCGTGTCACGAGGACGAGTCATGGCGTTCCCTTGCCAACGCACCCGACTGGGGGCGTGTCGCCCAGTCTCATGTCACTCGATCAGTCCTTTCTTTCTCTTCTTCTGTTTTATAGAAAGCGAAATAATGTCTCACGATCATGATGATGCGATGCATGAAAGTGGGATGGGCCATTCATGTGTGTGTGTGTTTGCGAGACAGACTTGCAGCGTTTGCACTTTCCTCATGACAAAAGTTAATTGTTTGGCTCTTTTGTTTGATGATCCTTACAGCACCCGTACCCCTCCGAGGACCAGAAGAAGCAGCTTGCCCAAGACACAGGCCTCACTATCCTTCAAGTCAACAATTGGTGAGTCAGATCATTTCATATGTAGTACTGCTCCCACCTCGATCTCCTCGTAGCCGTCCATTATTCGCTCCTATTAAGGAATGTAAAAGATGATGTTTCGTGTTGTACGAATTTTGTACACAAAAATGGGCACAAAACATGTTTTTGTAGCGAAGCCAAAAAGCTAAGCTGGTGGTGGCAAAGAAAAATAGGATGGAATTATGTCGGAGAAATGAAAGAATTCGTTCATTTTGAAGTTTTGAGTTAAGACACATCTTAAGGTCTTAGTGCATTTTGAAATCAATTTACAACATAAAAGTCTCTCTCTCCATTCTAACTTTAAAAGCAGCTTAGAGAGAGAGGAGGAGGTTCTTTTTTATCCAAAGTTTTTCCACGATGTTTTGACTCCTCCATCCATCCATCCTTGTTCTTCCTTCCATTTCAAAAGCATTCCAGTTTGAGTTTTACCGAAGATTGCACTCAGAAGTCAAGTAGAGTACGACGGCGAACATGTAGTCTTGGTCTGTCGTCTGTCCCATGACCCTATTCCATCCGGGTGATTTCCTCGGAGACTCGCTCTCCCTTCATATGCTTTCCACTCTCTCGTCTTCGTCGTCTTATTATGAGGTCTTAAGTCTGTCCCGGGTAGTTTGTCGAAGGATGAAGGAGGGTTCCTCCATTGCTTTTCGGGTAGTTTGGGTAGTTTGGCAGACTCCAAATAGCCATTAAGTTAATTGTGCCTTGACTGGTGATTAGGGACCAGGAGATGTCAATTAGACTCTGTATATATGTTCGATGTTGTGGTTTGCGGCTTTGATTCATTTCATGCATGCCATGGCTATGCATCATGACTCATGTGGTTTCTTTGTCGCGAGCCGAGTTCCTTTTTTCATTATTTCATGAGCTCCACTTTTCATAAAGACAACATATATGCATGCATGCTCTCACTCTCTTTTTACCCACCTAACTTTGCATTTCAAAGACAGGCTCTTTAAATATTAAAAGAGTGAGAGAGCGGAGGGAGGGGGTGTCAGGTGTGGGCACACCCCCAGTGTCACGGGATTGAGTTGTGGGCTGTGGACAGGATCCCCGGAGTGGGGCTCGATGCCTCCGCAGGGAGATTGATTCATGGAGTCCATTAAAAGGGAGACGTGAAAAATGAGTCCTGTCAAAAGGGGAGCATTTCCTTCCTTCCTCCCTCTAATCACTTCCAAAACCCAGAGACTCTTCTTCTTCTGTCTCTCTCCTTCCTTCCATCTCACGTGACCTGCCTCCCCACGACCTTCTTTCGCCACCCCCACACACCACCACACCCCATCCTAATCATTAAAAAGATCCCCATTCATTACCACCGTCCCATCTTTCTTTTTCATCTCTCTCCTTCGTCGCAGTCGTCGTCGTTTTCAATCAGACTGATACAATCTCTTACACAACATTCATGGGTGTTTTTCAACAAAAACGAGCTTGCTAAGCATTTTAAGGATCGCTGTAAGATATTGTTTAGGAATGACAAGTAGTTGAATGACAAAGGGAAGAAACAGAATGGATATGGAATCTCCATTACTTACTGATAAGGTTTTGGGTGTTTCGCTCATTGCAAGTCAACATTGTCAAAAGTGTCAAGTTGTTTGACTCGTGTGCAAATGTAGCTGGGCATAGGGACAGAATGTGTACAGGGAATATTTATGTAAAAACTACTAGTCCGCAGGAATCGTGTAAAAACGACTTTAGTAATTAATTCACAAATAAAGCTTGGCAAGTTCTTGTGAGGCTTCGCTCGCTTCATCGAGTATAGTAACTCTGAGAAAGCTCATTTCGGTCGTTTAGGGACTCATCTGCTTCTTCGCTTGACAGTCGTAAAATAATTTACTCCGTAGGACGACTCGAGCAAGTGAAAACAAAGTCAAGAAAGTTTGAAGTGCCAAGAATCCAGAATGTCAAAGATTACAAGCAATTTAGATTTTTTCCTGAAGAGGGTTGAGTGAAAGTGTCAGTTTTGAAAGCTCTACAGACTCCTCAAGCTGATATGTAGACACACAACGAAACTATTTGCTTATCTTATTATTAGAATGACGTGGCATGATTTTTTCCATGCGCCTCTTCCGACACACAAAGACCACGACGATATACTCATTCTGCATTTTTGCTTTGCAAGACTTGTTTGGAGGAATTCGCACAATCTCCGGAGATGCAACGAATCTTTCCTCTTTACCTTTTCTCCTATCATTAATTTGGCAAATAAGCGTTGTTTAATTTGACGTGAAAAATGATTTCAGAATGCCATTTTGATAACACGACATAAATCTAAGGATGCGTTTCAAGAGCAAAAGTTGCTTGCTACATTCTCTCTTTCTCCTGCAAAAAACGCACACATGCAAATGTCCAATTTAGATGAACAATTTACTTTTAATCAGCGTATTTCTCATTTCATCACATTCCTTCGCCAACTCTACAAAACACAACTCGCCTTCACCCTGTTCTTTTGACTTTATTCCGACTTGTAGGAACCCAAATGAAATAATGTAATTTGACAGGGAAATATTGGGCGAAATGAAAAATTATTTTGCTTGTCATTTTGTTGGCATTGCAGTTGGGTAACTTAGGTGCATAGTGGATGCATTTCTCAAAGAGTTTAGAGGTTTAGCTGGGAGAGGCAGAGTTATGAACTGCTTCTGTGTGAGAGAGAAAGGCTGTAGAATTCTTTCGTTTCACCGATGGAACTCCGTAAGGCTGTCGGTCTTAATGGAGCAATTATTTGACAATAAATTGCAGAACCATTTGTCACATGCGTCTGTTGTTTCTAATCCCCCATTGGAATAATTTTGTTTCTCGCAGGTTCATCAATGCAAGGCGGAGGATTGTGCAGCCATTAATTGATCAGTCTAACCGGGCAGGAGCAAGTGGTAAGTACGGAAAGGGAACTCGTGGTGACACAGGTGCGGGTGATGGCTTTATTATTCGTGTATCTCCCGTGACCTGCCACCAAGTGGGGTCACATCCATTCAGAGACAAAATAATAATTTTCGTTTGCCATCTCGTGCAGCTGTGTCCTTCACTGCGAGTTCCCCCATTATTATGTTTTTCTCGGAGACTTCTCGAGTTGATATCCTTCTGCTAAAGAAGCATCTTATCTAATGTCAGTGTTCCCTGGTGGGGGGTGTCCAGGTGGGGCTTATGGACCCGAGGCAGGGATGGGTTACATGATGGACGGACAGCAAATGGTGCACCGGCCGCCGGACGGAGCCTTCCACAACGAGGCGTACCACTATCCTCCGCAGTATTACGGGCACCTGTAGCCGCTCCAAACTACCTCCTCCTCCACATCATCCTCCAATATGTCAAGCAATCAGTCTTCGTGTGTGTCAAATTGTGTACATTCTACGTAAATTAAAACATACAAGTATAACGTACGTCTGTCTCTCTGCTTCTCAAACGATGTGACTTCTGCAGCTATACGTATAAACAAGGAACAGTGTCGAACTCAATATATACTTCAGTAAAGTCTCCGCCGTCAGCTCTTTATTTGCCACAGGGTATTCTTTCGATTCCAATCCCAACAAGAAAAACTCAATAAACTTGACGTCAACTGTGTTGTTGAAAAGACGTTCGTTATTCGTACATACACAGCAGACGGAGTGTGTGTATTTGTGTGTTTGTGTGAAATGTGAGAAGTGTCAAGGAGAATAATAATAATGATAAACCATTTACGAGTCCCTGTACAGTTAAGTAATGATAAGCGATGACCACGACGATTTTAAGAGAAGAAGGAAGGTGCGACCCAAGGAATTCCTCTCCACCTAATTAAGTTATTCTTACTACTCTTAATCATTTACTACAAGCCAATGATGAATTCCTAATAAAGAAAGAGACACGTCGAAACAGAACACAGCGATTTGTTTGTCTGCTCCATTGCTATTATTTCTTCGAAAGCATGAAAGCCTAGAAAGCCCTTCTGTACTTCTTCTTGAGGATCGTTATCGGAGAGAAAGCTTAGAGCGTTGCATGTCTCCTGCCTTTCTGTAAGTAAGGATCGTCGTTGTTGGGGTGAAAGCTTCAGTTGCAGACAAGGGAGAGAGCACTCGAGGAGCCAAGTGATCTCGTCGACTCTCTCAAGAGTTTGTTTGTGAAGTGTTTGTCCGCTGTTTTTGACAAGACTCATTATTCGCCACACAAGGTCCACTTGTACTCGCACCCTCTCTTTCATTCCTGCTCTACTTGCTGTGTGCACCCTTTGCCCTCATCTCCGAGCTATATGACTTAGTGTGAAGGTATGGCTCACATGTAGTAATAATGATAGGGGTGCCAGTGACGGGGCGGACTCACAGGCCATGATTAAATGTCTTTGATTGGAGTCATCCAGATGGTCCGTCATTAGCCAGACCCAGCCCCACTTTCAATTATTTTTCCCATTTCCTCTCCACGACAGCCCTCTAATTACACATTGGTCAAGAGAGATGCACCCACCTGCCTGTCACAAACTCACACTCCATTATGGCTCCAACCATATCGATCTCCGGAAACTACCCGGCATACTCTTTTTCCACCCAGCCAACCAGCACCAGCCTACGACGGCCTTATACGTACGTAGTACATATTGTCACTCGCAGGTCACATCACCCGTAGTCAGCAACATTGTTGACAGCCAAAACGTCCAATTTCCTCCGATTGTTGAAAAGTAGTGAACAATTAGCTATAGCATGCGAACTACTACACAGACATACACACACACAAGCTTTCTTCCACAAATGACATGGCACGTTGCGTGTCTCTCTCTACCTCTTCTTCTACCTTCCTTCCTACCTCCAATTAGCCTCCGTGGCTCTAATGTCAACCCACCCTGCACACACAGAAAGCCCAATTAGTTCAAGGAAACTCGTTATTTACTTAACAATCAGCCCATTACTTATTATTATTATTATCAGCCAAATACGTCCGCACACACACACACACAAGACAGATAATAATAATATAAAGTCTTGTTGAACAAATGATGGTGAGGAGAGGGCAGCAGAAAACAACCCCCACTTATTACGACGACAAGGACTATTAAGACTTCAAGAAGAAGTTCGAGTTCTTGGAAGAAGAAAGGACGAGTCGCCGTGTAGCGGATCTCACGTTGCCCCAGGAGAAAGCGACAAGCGAAAGAAGTTGAGAGTGCTCCGTGTGGATTTTATTGCAGCATTAACGACCTCATGAAGAGTCTCATCATCATTGCCGTATTATTGGAATGGCAAGGTCGTCCCCTCTCCGTGATATGCGCCGGCTGTGAACGATGAACAATCAGACCTCATAACTCATCGTGAATTGACATCGCAGCCCGAACCCTCTCTCTCACAAAGATACATTATTTCTTCCTAGCACAATGTTCGCAACTGCTTTTTGTATGCTGGCCGAGCGTGCTGCTCAAGATGAGATTGCATTTCGTCTAATTGGAGGTGTTGAGAGAGGCTGTCACTGAGCCGTCCCAAAACTGCCGAGTCACCACTTCCCCTGTCATTACGACAAGACACCATCACAAAGGAACACTCCCCCTCTCCGCACTGACGACGAGGTCACTTCCAGAGATCTTCCAAAAACATCATCATGGCCAAAGGAGCCTTTATTGTGCGATGCCTTTATGGTCCATTGTCTCGCTCTGAAACAATGACACAATAATAATCCTTCTCAATGTTCTTGAGAGAGTGTGTGTGGAGCTTATAATGCTCGGGCATCCTTCGAATAATTCACTCTGCCACTCCATTTTTTCATCCTGAGAGAGAGACCTGCTTGCGATAAGAGAGAGAGAGATGAAGATAACCGTCCTTGCAGGAACTATTGGGCTCATCCTCATCCTTTCCTTTACAATTGTTCATGTGAGTAAGCAGCATGGAGAAAGGCATAGATTACTCTTAAGTAGTGGGGGTGTGGTTGACACTGACAGTTTGACAGGGAGCTAAGGAATCTTGGGAATCCAAGGGAAGGCACAATAATAAAGATGGGCTGGACGACTTGAAAGCGATGACGAAAAAGTGGAAGGAAGACCAAATAACACGATACTCGTCATCATCCTCGTATTCTTCATCGGATTCTTCTTCTTCTTCTTCTGAGTCGTCCGAGTCTTCGGAGAGCAATTCAGAGTCTTCGGAAGAAGAAGACGCAGGAGCTTATTCTGAGGAGGAATATGACGATGGCAAAAACAGCGGAGGATTGTCAACTCGAGTGAGACGAGAAGACTGAACGGAGGGTCGCAAAGAGGAAGACGACGACATTGAATGTAACAACTGGGAGGAATGGAATCTCTAATTGTTTATGATGATCATCTCAGTACATTCCATAACCGTTTGAGACTTGTAATTTGTTTCTTAATGAGAGTCACGTCGGCCGCATTCCATTCTTTTACGAGACTTTCTTTCCATCAAAAGTGCATCTCTTTCACTCGATTTACTTGCACAGGTTTCGCTCAACTTCTTTTGACGTGTCTTCGCGAGAGGACTAAAGGGCGAAATAGATTGTGTGGTGGTGGTGGGGAATAAGAGCCAGGGAAGATGACACGACTCTCTCTCTTCACGAGCATCTCATTTCTATTCATTCGCATAATCGTATCATTCGCATTCAATAATCATTTTGACAAGACGCGAGTTTACTTTTGAGACAGACAGACAACGACGAGGCTTTCATCGGATTCCTGTTTGTCTACAAAACACATTCTTCCCATTACTTTATAGTCTTTTGTGTCTCACTTCTTCACATAACTTGTAAATCATTGTCAGCCAGTATCATTTTTAGTAATCAGTTTGTGTGCTCCTACATTTGCTCCTACTTCACCTTCGCAGTCTTTATAGACAACACTGCCCCGATACACTCACACGTACGTACAAAATGAATAATAGTCTTTTCTACCCACAAATAGTCTGGAGATGAGAGAGCAAAGTCTATTTCCCGAGACCACAATCGCACACGGAAATGTACTTTTTCTTTCACACCTTTCTAACGAAACTCTAGACTTACACTCCATTGCCCTTCAGACACACACACACTGCCATTTTACGACTATTACTGCATTCAGTCGATAAGGGCAATTGAATACAATAGCAGTGTAGGAGCGCATTCGATTTCTCGTCTCGTCAGCAAGTCACACACACACAGGCTGCGTAACAATATTAAGGTCGAGTTACAGGAGAGTAATAATAATATTGAGAGACACGGCTTGTGACGGGAGTAAATAAAACTGCGGAGAGCTACAAATTGCAAGGAAAAAAATGGCAAAACAGCGAAACTTGCTGTGGATGAGATGAATGAAAGGAGGAGACCCTTGATGGGCCGTGTGGCATTCAATTTGGAAAGCTCATTCATCATTGAGCCTGGCGATCATTTGAAGCCTCTTTTTCCTCTGTCCTGTCAAACGCATTCCTTCCATCACTTCCAACGACTTTCTTTCTTGCATCTTTCACCCAAATCCTTCATCATTCACTTCACCTTTCACTCCTCAACTCTTTTAGACTTGCAGACAACCTATATGAATGAAGACAAGAGAGAGACACGTCCCGTTTATGTTCCCGAATGACAGCATCTTGACACTCAACGATACACAAACACAGACACACCGCCGACCAACTTCAAGAAGTTTGACTTGCTGGCAGCCTGACGAATGTAGACCGACAATCTTTCACTCTCCCGATCCATTTGACACGTCTCTCTTCACGTCACCCACAATGAAGTGACTGCAACGAACCTTTGTGCGACCTTTTCATCATCGGGAACACCGGGAGACGACGACGACACTTTCTTTCACTGGGGTAATTGGACATTGCGAAAGAAGTTTATCGCGTTAAAAGAGACGGAATAAGCTCATTGCACATTCATTCATCTCATTGGACGTGACGAGATGATCGTGAGACTCGATCACTTCGAATCTCTCCTGTCAAAAACACTCTCTCTCTCTTCTTCACTGCTGCACTTTCTTTCTTCCTCGTGTTGCATCCAATTTCACCCATCACTCAACTTCCTGTACACAATGGACTCTTTAGTATTATCGCCATCACCTAGTCCACGTGAGATCCCTTGATTCTTGCGAAACCTTGCGAATAAAAGCCACGCGACACAAGGACAGCACTCTCATAACCATTTGCCATTACCACTTTCTCTCCTTTCTTTTACGAGGCAGTTCACCCCCAAATCCCCCAATTTCCTCGAGTCTTTAATGCAATTTTACGAGACATCAAAGTCACCAAAGTGCTTGTTGTCTCTTTCATGCGTCCCATCGTGTAGGGCGACAAAATGATGGTGATGAGATGATACTCCCTGCAACTGCAACATCACCCGCGACACCCGACCATCCTGGCTCTGTAAAATTTTATTTCATCCCAGCTCATTCATCTGTGTTAAAGTGGAAATGCAATGCAGCGAGAAGAGCAAACGATCGTTATGACTTTATAATGAGCGTCATATTCTTCATCATGATCATCATCAGAATGTACGGAGAACTCTCTCTCGTATTATAATACATTTTTTAAACTCCAGCAGAGCTCTACTACTTTTGACCAATTTCCGTTGCTCAAGCTTCCATGCTTATTCAAACGCACCCATGAGTGAGTTTTAAAAATAAAGAGGCCAAGTGTGAAACATCCTCAAGTCCTGTCTGTTTTTGCAGGCTCATTGGACGGTAACGATCTCCCCAGAAAATACGAAGAAAATCAACCCTCTCTCTCTCCTTTTTCCCTTTTACTTAAGACTGACTTGTTGGTGGCTTCTGTTACTTAAGTATTAAAGTATTGGTTACCACACAGAAAAGAAATCTCCAGCATCTCACCCCCATTTGATAATATGACTCGGTCATCAGGGCAGACACTTAAAGAGAGACTTTCCATCAATCGAACAAATGACTATAATTCAGAGTGCAATTCCACTCCTCCCACTCCCATTCACCGATCCATTAAAAAGTCTTTCCTTCCCTTTGTCTCACACGATTTCACGGATCATCATCGTTCACACACATTTTTATAAGGGAAATGAATCCATTTAGACTCCTGTGCACATCCGCAGCAGTTGAGCAATACGGAATACACAATGTGCATGCTACGTATTATGGTCTTTCATCTGATTATGGGGGAAGTTCAGAAACAAACAAGTTATTTTAGGAAGGATGGAGAATCCCAACATTCATTGCACTTCCTTGTCATTCAATTCATTAAGGCAATGGCTATGAACGCATAATGACATTATTGACTTTGCCAAGGGAAAGACACTACTACAGCCTATAAATGTGTGTGCCTGTCTATTGTTTCACCAGCAATCGATACTTTTGTCCTTCCACAATCTACAGAGACATATGTGGCTCACGTATCGCACATAATGCTCAAAACAACTTGCATGCCCCATCATATATAGCACTACAGCATTATTTTTCTGTGCACACTCAAAAAAGTACGGATTGTTTAATCAAATTCGACCTTAATATTCATTTCACTCGTTCTCTCATGCGATTTCAATTGTTTTAACTCACGATTCAAACAAACTTTGAGTGTATGTACAATCATGCAGAAGAACTTTTTACCATTTCATGATTTTGTAAAACAACGACACATCTACGAATGTTTAGCTCCGTACCAATAATAATGTGATGATGAGCTCCTTCGCTAGATATTCGGCACTTTAATAATGCGATGAGGATGAGAGAGGGTTCGTTGCATTATACAATATTGAAGTGAAATTGACTCTGGGAGTCCGTCAGCATTCGAAAAGTATGATTGACTGGAGAGAATGAAATAATAAAAGGAAAGACAGAGGAAGACTATAAATTAATCATTGTAAATGAGTTATGTCCCCGATCGCAATCTGAACATTCTTAACTTTACGACTACGCCAATTTTATTGACTTTGTTATTTCATCCCAAGTGGATGCCGAAAGTGTTAATTAAAGCGTTTTAATGTTATAATCATGTTTTCATAATGGGATTACGCTATACGCACACATTCATCGGAGCAACGAGCTTTGCATCCAAGGCACACGAGGGGCAAGGGATTAAAAGGATTAGCAACAATCCTTTCCTGCTCCATGAGATGCAACGACTACACAAATATGAAATGATACCCCAGCAGACGTGAAACAGATAGAAAATGAGTCTCACATCGAATTCACCATGCATCTCAGGAATCAGGGAGTACAATACTTTGCTATGAATGGACAACCACATTTTGTTGCATGAGATAAACAGACTACCCACCTACCTAATTTTTTCCTCTTTAATTGCTCCCATTTGTGAAGCTACAAAAAACTTCTATAAAAATTCCTTTTGAATTAACGAAATAAATTGCTTCAGTTTGACCACATACTACACATCACAATAACAGTCCGTGAAGAAGAATGTTCGATGAATACGTAAAAGGACCCTATTATACAGTCAGAGATAATTCACCAACTACTTTCCCTATTTCACTCAGATGAACATTCCAAATTCCGTGTCCTTTAATCAGTCGAAATGACCTGATGAAACGGCCAATTTTAGACTTAACAGGAATTGAATTGGATTTTATACGAGCATGAACACTGTGCGGACTTCTCATCATGTACTATGGTGGTGTTTTAATCATAGAAATATCGTGTATCAGATAATTAAGTTAAGCTATCCTTTTACAGCACGGACAAGGTCTTAAAAATAGTTCGAGATAAAGATAATTAATTTTGCAGCTTGATTATGGCTTCTAAGGTTTAATTAGGACTCGATAGCATCTGATTGTTTGATTACAGATTCTGAGTGCGTGATGTGCGATTTGTATTCCAAGCGAATTCTCATTTTCTCCTCAAGAAGGTATTCGCTAATTCGTTAATCGTTTAGTGCAAGACAGAGAAGTGCAGGCAGACTGCAGTGCAAATAGCCAAACTTTGAGGCAAAAGTAATAATAAATGCGATGAGACGATTGGAATAAGCATGAAATATGAGATTTGTAAGCAAGCAGGTTCGATTGAAACCCAAAGGTTGAGTTAGAAGAAGCAGGATCGCCAGATACAGAAAGTCTCACATTGCCCTTTATTAACTCTTGTTCTTGTTTTACTATGTTGTAAGCAACTGTTGGATTGCAATTTCACATTGATTATCTATGTTATCACCCGGTTATCGAATTCCAGTTGTTCCAGGCTCCATACAGATTAGGGAAGTTGGTGTTATCAAGCGTAATCATAAGAATGACATATACAGAAGCTTGTCAAGTCGTATCACCTATCATCGTGACATGATTCATTACTGTTTACAATATGTAACTGCTGTGAATTTTATTTGGTACATATTATTATGCCATCGATTAAGCCTTTCGATAATGATTTCAGATGTTAACCATGACTTTGGATTTACTGGTTACGACATAGTAAGTATGAACTGCAGTTAAATATGAATTTTAGTATGAATATTATGTAGCATTGTATGTTTGCGAATTTCAAATACTAGTCGGGTGACTCCTGTTAGTACATTTTATTTTAACTCGTATGAAATTGGTAAATTAATCTTTGGAGATTACTTTGTTGTTGTAATGATACTCTTGTTGATCGAGTTATGTCTGTATTTTGTTTATTGGAACTGACTGAAACTGTGGTACATACATATTGTTCTCCTAGTTTTATACAGCTACGAGTGTATCATACACGCTTTTTCTTCAAAACTAGAACTTTAGGTTCAGACTTGATAAGCAGAGGAGGAACTCGTTTAAACTGGAAATCCAATCCAGTGTATCCTTCCTGGGATAGAAGAATATCGTGCGTATTGAAATATATCAGTCGTTGTTCAACGTCTCCTGTTCCAACAAACAAATGGGTAAATTGGCGCAATTCACCGTCTCCCGTTTCTAATCCTTCAGTTTTGTTGTATTTCCACCCAGGGCATAGTTGAATAAACCTACACAATTAAATTGTAAAAATTTAGTTGAAAAGGTTGCAAAGAATACATATACGAGACCTTATGAAACCACATGAAGCTCACCTGGACACACCAGTTTGAGCAGAAAATACATCGATATGCACGTTAACATGAGAAGACGTGCAATCTTCCAATTGCTGCATTTTGTACAACGCACTACCACCGGGGTAGTTTTTGCTGGAAACCACTAGCATTGCTGTTGACACAGTAGCATTAAAAACGACTAGAGACATAACTCCGACAGCAACTAAAGCCCGGTAAAAGTTTTTCCCTCTTGCTTTCCACATAACATCCGCTGCAACTGATGCGGCTATGTTTAGCAGTGGAATGGCTGGGAAAATAAAGCGCAGTTCCTTATGTGGAAGGAATGAAAATAAAAAGATAAATCCCAGTGCAGGAATGAGGACAACACGAACTCTTCTGTTTAGTAAACACCCAATAGGAATTAGGCCTATAGATGTTCCCAGAGCACGAGGTAACGCAGAATAAAAGTACCACCAAAATGGTTCCGTCTGCAAACACGAAATATTGCCAATTTAGATTCAATTTTGCTTTTTAGACAGACTGGCACTGGAAGTTCAGTAATTTTTAAAGTATATGAACCTACTCCCCAACGATGGCTCTGGTTTTCAACTGCATTAAACCACCACACTTCTCCCTCAGGCCACACCCAGCGTCTCCAAAACAAAGAATCCACTACGACTGTGAGAGCTATGCAACCAAGTCCAGCAGGAACTGCGTACTTGATAGTCCTTTAAAAAGACATAATTTGAAAACTATCCAACACAGTTTTGGTTATTATCATGAATCATCTTACTTCCAAATCGATATTCTTCTGTACAAGAGTTCAATTAGCAGGATGATGCCAAAGAGCATAGCTAATTCTGAACGGAACACAATTGTATCAAATGCCGAGAACAAAATGAACATTTTGTGATTTCCTTCCATCCAATAGTGAATCGCCATGATAGCTACACAATAGAGAAAAGCAGAGTTAGATAAACTGTATAAAGATAAAGATTCGACGGACATTCTATAAAATGGAAAACATTTAACCAGCAGGAAGAGCAAAGACATTTGGTAAGGGACGGCCCATATAAAACATAATATGGAACTGCGATGCAGTAATCACAACCAACCATATTCCTACGGAATGTCCGAAAACAGTACTGATGGTGCTCCTTAGCCGAGTAAATGCTCGAATGATAAGCTCACTTATTGTTACACGAACTAGAAAAACACATAATATTATGATTACATGAACTGTAGTCCAATGAAACGAACTCAAACAAGAAATCTATGTATATTGTATTACCAATTATAAGAGCCACATACTTCGTGAAGAAATATTGAGAGAGACCTACCACAGGTCCTGAGAGTATTGCAACCACAATGGGTCCTATGAAAGACCTCGGAACTACTCCAGGGAACTCCAGATGATCATACTAAAACACACACACACAGACAAATGTTAGACGCTGAAATCTTCTGAAATCTAATAACTTAATTTCTGAGCAGGAATACCAATAAATACCTTGAACAATTTGGTTCGATGGAAGAGAAGGTCGTGCGTGGCTTGGAGGTTGAAACTCTCTTCGACTTTAGTGAAGGGAGCGACGACGATGTGAATGATGGCGACGAGTCGCAGAATGACTTCGGGCGCCCATTCTTCCTCTTGATCCATGAAACGAACTTTCTTTCCTTCTTTCTTTGAAGAGGCTACCATTAAATTTGATCGTCGACGGTGTTGACAGTGTCGACACTGCGCAACATTTGTTTACAAACACAATTTAATATTCCGGTATAATATTTGTTTGTGTACCTCATTTGACGGCCATTCAAATTTCCCGCGAATTTTTTGGCGCAGAATTTAGTGACTGCTCGTAAACAAACAAAGATGTATTTTGTTATATGCCGCCCAGGGTTTTTGAGAAGTTTGTTTACTTAATGCTGAAACCCTCTTCACCGCCTCTCTAGTTCGAAGTCATTCAACTTAAATTGATAACCCGACGCAGCTTGGCAAGATAAGTTTACGTCTTATTTGGCTATTTATTCATTTTACTCGAGAGATTCAGAAGTATGCCTGGCGCAATGACTGCTGCTGCGAAAAGAGGGGCTTTAATTGTCTTTGAAGGTTGTGATAAGACAGGTAAGTCGACGCATTCCAAGTTGCTGTGTCAAGTACTTCAGTCTAAGGGAGTGCCTGCGACGCATATCAACTTCCCTGGTAAGATTATTATGAGCTGCAAGAACTTAATTATTTGGGATTTTTAGGTAAATCGCACATTCACTGAATTTTTTAAATTTTATTTAGAGAGAACTACGCAGATTGGGAAGATGATCAATTCGTATTTGAAGTGCGAGAAGGATCTTAAAGATGAAACTATTCATTTATTGTTCTCAGCCAATAGATGGGAATTAGTGTGAGTATAAATATTTGCTATTTGTCTATGTGAAGAGTGTAAAGTAAGGAAAACTAATTAATTGGTTGTTCAGTCCTAGCATCGAAGAATGGCTGAAAGAAGGAAAAACCGTTGTTGTAGATCGATATGCTTACTCTGGAGTTGCGTTTTCTTCAGCTAAAGTAATCACCTATTACACATGTCAAAATTGCGGAATGAATGCGGAAACCTAATATATATAATATATTGTTTTGCTTCAGGGAACATTAGACGTAGACTGGTGCATGAGACCGGATGTCGGGCTACCACAGCCAGATCAAGTGCTGTATCTAGACTGCAGTTCTACAGAAGCATCTCAAAGAGGTGATTACGGGTCAGAACGCTACGAAAACACTGAATTTCAAAAGAAAGTAAAAGAAGTATTCCACCATCTGAGAGATGACGCCTACTGGAAGGTAGTATGCATAAATGTGTTTAATAATGTCGTGCTTCCCACGTTAAAGACATCTAAAGAGCTTCCATTATTTCTAAATTGACAGATCGTGGACACGAGTCGTGCGAAAGATGAAGTCCATAGAGAGATTTTGGAATCCGTCTTAAGCACAATTAAAGAGAGTGAAACCAAACCTATTCTACCTCTCTGGGCGGATTTAAAAAAATCTTCTACATAACAATATTTATGCTTAGCAAAATTTCAAACAAACAGAGTCAAACTATTCTAATAATAACCGTAACCAAAAAATCCTTAAGTCTTCTGTGCTAAACCATCTAGACTCCAACCGAAACAGAACCAATTCAAACATGGATTGCATCAAAATATCATCGTGAGAGTATTAGTACTATTGTAGTAGTATTGAACTTGTGTGTACACAAGTAAAATCACAGCCTTACAGATTTAATCACTTCCCTCAAAATATGTTCACAGAACACAATAACCTGTCTGGTCTCGCTCACCTGTCCATATTGCCTAGCCTCGTACATTCAACACTCGTTAATGGGATCTAACGAGTATGACTCTCCGAGTGATCAAAGCCTAATGCAGCTTGCACCGCTCCATTTCATAGAACACGCTGTCCTGATGAGTGTGGTTGTCTTTCTATCAGTGCAAATGAAGAATTGAGAGTGGTAGAGGGGGTCAAAGTTGGTGGTTACCATGTTGGCTCATAGTAACTGGCTTATCAAAGATGCGTCAGGAAGGTAGTAC
>Ga0194135_10000575_pt1 | contig 21686 bp, 18 predicted proteins | sample LitLau_LLRF_2013_FD_134024 | JGI IMG/M metagenome (GOLD analysis project Ga0194135, IMG submission 134024) | Freshwater sediment microbial communities in response to fracking from North America - Little Laurel Run_MetaG_LLRF_2013 (version 2) | ecosystem: Environmental > Aquatic > Freshwater >...
CGTTAGCGGGAGGCGAATTCTACAGCGTTACACGCTGCTGTCAACACCTCTTTTCAACCGCTTTCGACCGAGACGATCGAATCGTTAACAAGGCGACCACACACTGCCTTATCAACTGCTTCTAGCTTCGATGAACTGAAGCGTAACCGCTGCCGAAAACTTCGTAACTCGTTGAATTTCAAGGAGTTTTCCGCTTCGACTGCGCCGGAAGTGGGGCGAATTATAGGCCTATAGAATCTGCCGTCAACCTTTAATTTGAATTTTCTATGAAAAAGTTCAAACGAACCCATAAGGAGCGCTCCGGCTGGCTACGCATAGATAGCTCCGCGCACCCCTCTATATAGAAGAGAAGGCCTACAACACCCCCGACTGCTTCAACACCTCTACGGCCTCGCCGCTCATTCCCAGGACCTGCTGCAGAACCTGCGCCGTATGCTCACCCAATAGAGGAGGGGCATTGCGATACTCAACAGGCGTCTCGGATAGGCGAATCGGGCTCGCCACCTGAGGCACCATCCCCGCCAAGGCATGAGGCAACTCCACAGCCAGGCCTCGAGACACCACTTGCGGATCAGCAAACACCTGAGCCAGATCATTGATCGGGCCACAGGGCACACCAGCCTGCTCCAACTGACTCACCCACTCGGCAGTGGTCTTGAACACCGTCGCCTGGCGAATCAACGGAATCAATACAGCCCGATTGGCCACCCGCAGCTTATTAGTGGCAAAACGAGGATCGTCCGCCCACTGGGGCTGACCTGCCACCTCGGCAAATTTGCGGAACTGCCCGTCATTACCCACGGTGAGGATGAAGTCACCATCTGCTGTCGGAAAATCCTGATAAGGAACTATGTTCGGATGAGCATTCCCCAAACGCTTCGGAGCAGCCCCCGTCGTCAGGTAGTTCATCGCCTGGTTGGCCAGACACGCAACCTGCACATCCAATAGCGCCATATCAATGTGCTGCCCGGCGCCACCCTGATCCCGATGAGCCAAGGCAGCCAGAATCGCCACCGTCGAATAAAGCCCCGTCAGAATGTCGGTCAAGGCCACCCCCACCTTCACCGGCCCGGCTCCGTCATCACCCTCAGGCCGACCGGTCAGGCTCATCAGCCCGCCCAACCCCTGGATCATGAAGTCATAACCGGTACGCTTGGCATACGGACCCGTCTGCCCAAACCCGGTGATCGAGCAATAGATCAAGCGCGGGTTGATCGCCCTGAGCGACTCATAGTCCAACCCATAAGCCGCCAGCCCACCCACCTTGAAGTTCTCGATGACGATATCCGACTTGGCCGCCAGCTCACGCACCAACTGCTGCCCCTCAGGGCGGGTGAAATCTATGGTCACCGACTGCTTGTTACGGTTGGCCGACAGGTAATAAGCAGCCTCCGTGGTGTTCTCGCCATAGGCGTCCTTCAGGAAGGGCGGTCCCCAGGCGCGAGTATCGTCACCATTGCCCGGACGTTCGACCTTGACGACTTCGGCCCCCAGGTCCGCCAGGATCTGCCCGGACCAGGGCCCGGCCAATACCCGCGATAAATCCAGTACCCGCAGATGCGATAACGCGCCCATGGCCGCTCTCCTATTAATAGAACGCCTGGATGCCGGTTTGCGCGCGCCCCAGAATCAGCGCATGAACGTCATGAGTACCCTCATAAGTGTTGACCACTTCCAGGTTCACCAGGTGCCGGGCAATACCGAACTCATCGGAGATGCCATTGCCACCCAACATGTCACGAGCCATACGGGCGATATCCAGGGACTTGCCGCAAGAGTTGCGCTTCATGATCGAAGTGATTTCCACAGCCGCCGTCCCTTCATCCTTCATCCGCCCCAGACGCAGGCACCCTTGGAGGGCGAGGGTGATTTCGGTCTGCATGTCCGCCAGCTTCTTCTGGATCAACTGAGTGGCGGCCAGAGGGCGACCAAACTGCTGACGATCAAGGGTGTATTGACGCGCCGTGTGCCAGCAGAACTCCGCAGCACCCAATGCCCCCCAGGAGATGCCGTAACGGGCCGAGTTCAAGCAAGTGAATGGACCTTTCAGCCCGCGCACATCCGGGAAGATGTTCTCTTCCGGCACGAACACGTTATCCATGACAATCTCGCCGGTGATCGACGCACGCAGACCCACCTTGCCATGAATGGCCGGGGCGCTCAGGCCTTTCCAGCCTTTCTCCAGAACGAAACCGCGGATATCGCCGGCGTCATCCTTGGCCCAGACCACAAACACATCCGCGATCGGACTGTTGGTGATCCACATCTTGCTACCGGTCAGGCTGTAGCCCCCATCCACTTTGCGCGCACGGGAAATCATCGCGCCCGGGTCAGAACCATGGTTCGGCTCGGTCAGGCCAAAGCAGCCAATCCACTCGCCGGACGCCAGCTTCGGCAGGTACTTCTGTTTTTGTGCCTCGGTCCCGAACTCGTTGATTGGCACCATCACCAGGGACGACTGCACGCTCATCATCGAGCGATAGCCGGAATCGACACGTTCCACTTCCCGTGCGATCAGGCCGTAACACACATAGTTCAGGCCACTGCCGCCGTACTGCTCGGGAATGGTCGCCCCCAACAAGCCGACTTCACCCATTTCGCGGAAGATCGCCGGGTCGGTCTGCTCATGGCGGAAAGCTTCCAGAACCCGTGGCGCCAGCTTGTCCTGGGCGAACTGCTCGGCACTGTCGCGGACCATGCGCTCTTCTTCGGTGAGTTGCTGGTCCAGCAGAAGGGGATCGATCCAGTTGAAGCTTGCTTTGCCGCCCATGAGTGAATCCTCGTGAAGTAGGTCAACTATCGTGGACCGATCCTAGGCCCGACGGAAGCTCGCGGGCAAACGAGGATTTCGCATGTTGTTGTGCTAATTTCTCACTCCGAGATGGTCATAAGCACCCTTTACAGCCTCCATTAGTGAGATAGCCGTACATGCGCAGGAAGATCCCCAGCACCGCCGCCCTGATCAGCTTCGAGGCCGCCGCCCGTCACGAAAGCTTCACCAAGGCGGCGCAGGAGCTTTCCCTGACCCAGGGCGCCGTCTGCCGACAGATCGCCAGCCTGGAAGAGTTTCTCGGTGTGGAACTGTTCCGACGCTCGCGGCGGGGCGTCAAACTCACCGAAGCCGGACTTTCCTACAGCCGTCGGGTAGCGACGCAACTGGATGCGGTGGAACGCGACACGCTCTCCGTGATGGGCCAGCAGGGCGCCAATGTCATCGAGCTGGCGGTGGTACCGACCTTCGGCACCCAGTGGCTGCTGCCGCGCCTCAAGGATTTCCAGCAGCAACACCCCGAAGTCACCGTCAACCTGACCAACCGCACGCGCCCCTTTCTGTTTGCCGACACACCTTTTGACGCGGCCATCTACTTTGGTGATGCCGACTGGTCAGGCACCCAATCCCACCGCCTGATGGGTGAGCACCCGGTACCGGTGTGCAGCCCGACCATGCTGGGCAACCAACAGCAACTGAGTGCCGAGTCCATTGCCGAACTGCCCCTGCTGCAGCAGACCACTCGACCCTATGCCTGGCGCCAATGGTTCAACTCACAGCAGTTGAACGTCCCCCGCGACATGACAGGCCCGCGCTACGAGCTATTCTCCATGCTCGCCCAGGCAGCCATGCACGACATGGGCATCGCACTGATTCCAGCCTTCCTGATCCAGCGCGAGCTGGCGGAAAAACGCCTGGTCATTGCCAACCCCCAGGCCCTGACCAGCATCAAGGCGTATTACCTGATGATTCCCGAACGCAAGGTGGAATCTGCCTCTTTACGGGCCTTTCGCGACTGGCTGGTAAATCAGGCACACAGCTACAACCTAGAAAGGTAAAGGCTTTCAGCGATTAGCTGACCCCGTAGTCAGGAAAGTAAAAGCCCTACAGATATAAGTATTTGTCGCATTTCGACAGACTGTACCGACACCTCGGACAATCGTCCTACAAGCGCCTAACCACGCGGCCTGTAGGGTTTATTTGACAGTAATGTAAGACTATTCACACAGCGCATGAGAAAAATCTTATTTAGACCCTAAAAGCCTTGAAAGGCACGGCTTACAAGGGTTTACCCCTGCCCCTTGCGACATTCGGTCACGGGGTGACTTGTAGTTAATTTTCCGTCACTAGTCAGAATCCCTTGAAGGCCTCAAAGTTCGCCTGCAAAATGCCGCGCCCCGCTGCGATTTCAGCGGGATCGTGCTGATCGGCCGCCCCAGTCGCACCCTCCGCAGTGCGCTGGCCTTCTAAGAAAGATCGAAAGCAATAAGATCAAGCAGGAGATTTGACGTGCACATTGGTGTTCCTCTCGAAACCCAGACGGGTGAAACACGGGTTGCTGCAACCCCGGAAACCATCAAGAAGCTGATCGGCCAGGGTCATAAAGTCACTGTGCAAAGCGGCGCCGGCATTAACGCCAGCGTGGTCGACAGTGCCTATGAAGCGGCAGGAGCCACCATTGGCAGCGCCAACGATGCCTTTGGCGCCGAACTGATTCTCAAGGTCGTGGCACCCAGCGATAGCGAGCTGACGCTGATCAAGAGCGGCACCGTTCTGGTGGGCATGCTCAATCCGTTCAGCAATGAAACCATCGCCAAGCTGGCCGAGCGCGGCATTACCGCCTTCGCCCTGGAAGCGGCGCCACGCACCTCACGGGCCCAGAGCCTGGATGTGCTGTCGTCCCAGGCCAACATCGCCGGGTACAAGGCCGTGCTGCTGGCGGCCCACTACTACCCGCGCTTCATGCCGATGCTGATGACCGCCGCCGGCACCGTCAAAGCGGCCCGCGTACTGATTCTCGGCGCCGGTGTGGCAGGGCTGCAGGCCATCGCCACGGCCAAGCGCCTGGGTGCGGTGATCGAGGCTTCGGACGTGCGTCCGGCGGTGAAAGAGCAGATCGAATCCTTGGGCGCCAAGTTCGTCGACGTGCCGTACGAAACCGATGAAGAGCGCGAATGCGCGGTCGGTGTCGGCGGTTATGCCCGTCCCATGCCGGCCAGCTGGATGCAGCGTCAGGCGCTGGCGGTGCACGAGCGCGCCAAGCAGGCGGATATCGTCATCACCACCGCACTGATTCCGGGCCGCAAGGCGCCAACCTTGCTCAGCGCCGAGACGGTGGCGCAGATGAAGCCCGGTTCGGTGGTCATCGACCTGGCAGCCGCCCAGGGCGGCAACTGCCCGCTGACCGTAGCGGACCAGGTAGTGGTGGAAAACGGCGTGACCATCGTCGGTCCGACCAACCTGGCCGGCGCCGTCGCCGCCGACGCCTCGGCGCTGTACGCCCGCAACCTGCTGGACTTCCTGAAGCTTGTCTTCACCAAAGAAGGGCAGTTCGAAGTCAACCTAGAAGACGACATCGTCGCTGCGTGCCTGATGTGCCGCGACGGCCAAGTCATCCGCAAAAACGCCTAAGCAGGGATTCAGACGATGGAAGAGCTTATCTCCCCCGGTATCTACAACCTGATCATCTTCGTGCTGGCGATCTATGTCGGTTACCACGTGGTCTGGAACGTCACACCCGCACTGCATACGCCGCTGATGGCGGTGACCAACGCCATTTCCGCCATCGTCATCGTCGGCGCCATGCTGGCCGCCGCCCTGACCGTGACCCCGCTGGGCAAGACCATGGGCACCCTGGCCGTGGCCCTGGCCGCGGTCAACGTGTTCGGTGGCTTCCTGGTGACCCGTCGCATGCTGGAAATGTTCAAGAAGAAAGCGCCCAAAGCCGTGAAAGAAGAGGTGCAGAAATAATGAGCATGAACCTGGTAACAACCCTCTATCTAATCGCCTCGGTGTGCTTTATCCAGGCGCTCAAGGGGCTTTCGCACCCGACCACGTCCCGACGCGGCAACCTGTTCGGCATGCTGGGCATGGCCCTGGCGGTACTGACCACCATCGGCCTCATCTATAAGCTCGGCGCGGAGCTGGCGACCGCCGGTATCGGCTACGTCATCGTCGGCCTGCTGATCGGCGGCACCGCCGGTTCGATCATGGCCAAGCGCGTCGAGATGACCAAGATGCCGGAACTGGTGGCCTTCATGCACAGCATGATCGGCCTGGCCGCGGTGTTCATTGCCATTGCCGCCGTGGTCGAGCCGCAGTCCCTGGGCATCGTCAAGCACCTGGGCGACGCGATCCCTGCCGGCAACCGCCTGGAGCTGTTCCTCGGCGCCGCCATCGGTGCCATCACCTTCTCCGGTTCGGTGATCGCCTTCGGCAAGCTGTCGGGCAAGTACAAGTTCCGCCTGTTCCAAGGCGCACCGGTACAGTTCGCCGGCCAGCACAAGCTCAACCTGGTGCTGGGCCTGGCCACCCTTGGCCTGGGCGTGACCTTCATGGCCACCGGCAACCTCGGCGCCTTTGCCCTGATGCTGGCCCTGGCCTTCGTCATGGGCGTGCTGATCATCATCCCCATCGGCGGCGCCGACATGCCGGTGGTGGTGTCGATGCTCAACAGCTACTCGGGCTGGGCAGCAGCGGGGATCGGTTTCTCCCTGAACAACTCGATGCTGATCATTGCCGGCTCCCTGGTGGGCTCCAGCGGCGCCATCCTCTCGTACATCATGTGCAAGGCAATGAACCGTTCGTTCTTCAACGTGCTGCTCGGCGGTTTCGGCAACAGTGCCGACGCTGGCGGCCCAGCCGGGGCTCAAGAAGCACGTCCGGTGAAGTCCGGTTCGGCGGACGATGCAACCTTCCTGCTGACCAACGCCGACACCGTGATCATCGTTCCCGGTTACGGCCTGGCCGTGGCCCGGGCCCAGCACGCGCTGAAAGAGCTGACCGAGAAGCTGGTGCACCGCGGCGTGACCGTGAAGTACGCGATCCACCCGGTGGCAGGGCGCATGCCTGGCCACATGAACGTGCTGCTGGCCGAGGCCGAAGTGCCTTACGACCAGGTGTTCGAGATGGAAGACATCAACTCCGAGTTCGGCCAGGCCGACGTGGTGCTGGTGCTGGGCGCCAACGACGTGGTCAACCCGGCGGCGAAGAACGATCCCAAGTCGCCCATCGCTGGCATGCCGATCCTCGAAGCCTTCAAGGCCAAGACCGTCATCGTCAACAAGCGCTCCATGGCCAGCGGCTATGCCGGTCTGGACAACGAACTGTTCTACCTGGACAAGACCATGATGGTGTTCGGCGACGCGAAGAAGGTCATCGAAGACATGGTCAAAGCAGTCGAGTAAAGCTGCTGTAGCGCAATACCCAAAACCTCAGCCTTTAGTAGGCTGGGGTTTTTTATTGACCCCATAAAGCCGACAGAAGGCTCTAAATCAGGGCCTTTCATTCGACCTTTGTCGCGCGGTGTTTTTTTTTGAAATCACTAGACTGCGCTTCTTGCTTCCGTTGCCCGAGATAACAATCCATGTACCGTGATCGTATCCGCTTGCCTTCGTTGTTGGATAAGGTGATGAGCGCCGCCGACGCTGCCGCTCTGATTGAGGACGGCATGACCGTCGGCATGAGCGGCTTCACCCGCGCCGGTGAAGCCAAGGCCGTGCCCCATGCCCTGGCCGAACGGGCCAAGGTGACCCCGCTGAAAATCAGCCTGATGACCGGCGCCAGCCTGGGCAACGACCTGGACAAGCAACTCACCGAGGCCGGCGTGCTGGCCCGGCGCATGCCGTTCCAGGTGGACAGCACCCTGCGCAAGGCGATCAACGCCGGCGAAGTGATGTTCATCGACCAGCACCTGTCGGAAACCGTCGAGCAACTGCGCAACCAGCAGCTCAAGCTGCCGGACATCGCAGTGATCGAGGCGGTCGCCATCACCGAGCAGGGGCACATCGTGCCGACCACCTCGGTGGGCAACTCCGCCAGCTTCGCGATCTTCGCCAAAAAGGTAATCGTCGAGATCAACCTTGCGCACAACCCGAACCTGGAAGGCCTGCACGACATCTATATCCCGACCTATCGCCCGACCCGCACGCCAATTCCCCTGGTGAAAGTCGACGATCGCATCGGCAGCACAGCGATTCCGATCCCGGCGGAAAAGATCGTCGCCATCGTCATCACCAACCAGTCCGATTCGCCATCCACCGTCTCCACCCCGGACAGCGAAACCCAGGGCATTGCCAACCACCTGATCGACTTCCTCAAGCAGGAAGTGGATGCCGGGCGCATGAGCAACAAGCTCGGCCCGCTGCAGGCCGGTATCGGCAACATTGCCAACGCGGTGATGTGCGGCCTGATCGAGTCGCCCTTCGAGAACCTGACCATGTACTCCGAAGTGCTGCAGGACTCGACCTTCGACCTGATCGACGCCGGCAAGCTGAGCTTCGCCTCGGGCAGTTCCATCACCCTGTCGAGCCGGCGCAACGCCGATGTGTTCGGCAACCTGGAGCGCTACAAGGACAAGCTGGTGCTGCGTCCGCAGGAGATCTCCAACCACCCGGAAGTGGTGCGCCGCCTGGGCATCATCGGCATCAATACCGCGCTGGAATTCGATATCTACGGCAACGTCAACTCCACCCACGTCTGCGGCACGCGGATGATGAACGGCATCGGCGGCTCCGGCGACTTCGCCCGCAACGCGCACCTGGCGATCTTCGTCACCAAGTCGATTGCCAAGGGCGGAGCGATTTCCAGCGTGGTGCCGATGGTCAGCCACGTGGACCACACCGAGCATGACGTCGACATCCTGGTCACCGAGATCGGCCTGGCCGACCTGCGTGGCCTGGCACCACGGGAGCGGGCGCGGGTGATCATCGACAACTGCGTGCACCCGTCCTACCGCGATGCGCTGAACGACTACTTCACCAAGGCCTGCGCCCTGGGTGGTCACACGCCGCACATCCTGCGTGATGCCCTGAGCTGGCACATCAACCTGGAAGAAACCGGGAAAATGCTCGCCGAGTGATTGATACAGTTGGCAGCTGACGCAAACACAGTTTCGTCAGCTCGCCGACCGCCCGCCAATTAGCGTCAAAAACTGTACTGCTGTACCGGTATTTTCCCCGCCTAAAGCCGCTTACCTCCCACTGAAAAGCGCCTAAATGCACCATAAAGGTGCTGACAGGTACAGTTGCGCCATTTCTGAACAGTACAGCCCCTATAAACAGTTAACTGGTCCCTCACAATACAGGTGAACTGTATCTACAGAGTCTTGCGCGGGAAGAGGATCATTGGCATCAGTTAAACCACTACCTGATCCCGCCACAAGCGGAAGGATGTCAACCATGGAACGTACACTCAGTTCCGAACTGTTCTTCGAAGACAAAGCTGCAAAAACCCAGGCTTCCCTGCCTCTGCGCGTCATCACCAACCTGATGCTGTGGCAGCGCCGCATCCCAAGCCGCCCCCAACTGGCTCGCCTGGATTCGCGTCTGCTGGCCGATGCCGGGATCAGCGAAGCACAACGCTACGAAGAGCTGAGCAAGCCGTTCTGGCGCTAACTCAGCGTCGCTGGCTCTGACCCACCGGGTCCACCGCCAGCACCCCGAATTGCACACACAAGACCCGTCGCGGGAAACCGCGACGGGTCTTGTCGTTATGGCCTGGAAAAACCCTTCGCAACACAAATACAGCTCAGTTGATTGCGACAGGTACAGTTTTATAAAACATAACAATCAACCAGTACAATTTTGCCCTGGTGTATCTGTATGGCTGTCTCCAACCGTCGCACCATGAGGCTGCAGCACGCCCATCGCCCGGCGGCTCAAGGAGGAAAGCACCATGGACTCATGCCCTGGCAAACCCGGCACCGACCTTCAGGCAACCTCACGCCGCACGGCCCTCAAGCGCTGGATCAAGGCTCTCGCCAACATGATGGAGCGCGCCCGCACCCGTCAGTTGCTGGCCCAAATGGATGAACGACAGCTCTCGGACAGCGGCATCAGCCATGGCGAACGGGCAGCAGAACTGCACAGGCCCTTTTGGCGCTAGGGCCTGATACAACCCTGTGCGAATGCAACCGCTCAGCCTAATATCTGCAGCGACGTAGCGATTTTCGCCCTGGCTGCGTCAGAACAATCAGACACAGCACCTCGCAGTGGCTGCCCGGCGTCTCACTCAGCGCCCTTCCTTTGTCTGTCCATTCACAGGAGTTCCCTATGTCCCGTCTTCGCCTGCTCGGCGCTGCCGCACTGCTGGCCCTGGCCGCCAATGCCAACGCCACCAGCCTGATCGTGACCACCGATGCCATCGTCGGCGCGCTCAAGGCCACCACCGACGCTACCTCCGACGCCACCTCCTCGCTACGCGACAACAAGATCGTACGCGCCGCTCGGGATGACGCCGCCAGCTTCGTCGCCACCGACGGCGCCATTCGTGGGGTGAAACTGGAAAGCGCCTTCGACCACATTCGCCAACAGGCTCCGCAACTGCAGGCCACTGACGCGCAGCTGGCCCAGGCAATCCTGGCGATCTGAACGAAGATTTCAGGTGCGCCCACGCACCTGAAACCCTCTGCGCTGGCCCTGTCCGGACCATTGCGCTAGCCTTGGCGCTGATTTTCAGCTGTCGAGACTCATGGGTTTGTTCCAAATTTCGCTTTTTGCTCCAGTATTCATCGCCGTCTGTTGGGCCGGCTCGGTACAGGCATTCGACCTGACCACCCAAAGCTCGGTCGTCACCGTTTACGCCACAAGCCAGGTGACCTCGGCGCCCTTCGACCATAAACTGCTGCTCGCCGCCCAGGATGACGCCGCCGCCTTCGTGGCAACCGACGGCCAACTGCGTGGCGCGCGCCTGGAGTCCGCCCTGAACTATCTGCGGCAGCACCGGGCAAAACTTCATGCCAGCGACCTTGAACTGGCGCAGGCAATTCTCGTCCAATAGTCACCCCTGTTATTCCGGAGTCGTTCCATGCGTAGCCCGCTGATTGCCGCCACCCTTGGCCTGCTGTTGTTGGCCGACGTGGCCCAGGCACACACCCTGGTGGCCACCAGTAACATCATCGTCCGTGCCTCCGGCCGCACGATCGATTTCACCTCGGACACCACCACCTCGATCCGTGACTCCAAAGTCGTGCGCGAAGCCCACGACGATGCCGCCAGCTTCGTCGCCAGCAACGGTGATATCCGTGGCGCGCAACTGGAAGCCGCGTTCACGGCCCTGCGTACCCAGCTGCCGGAAGCCCGTGACGCCAGCGATCAGGTTCTCGCCGAAGCCATCCTCGCTCTGTGAAACCATTCCTCGCCTGGCTGCTGGCCGGGACCCTGGCGCTGCTCTGCGGCACCGCCCAGGCCGACCTGCAACTGCGCCTCAAGACCGATGGCTTGAGCCCGGCGCAACAACACGCCAGCCAGGCGCTGCTGGATGAAGCGATGCAGGCACTGCCGCCGCGCTTCATCCAGCAACTGGATCGCACCATCGATGTCGGCTGGACCGACCAGATGCCCGACAACGCCTACGGCGAGGCATCCCTGGTGTCGGAGTTGGACCTCAATCGCGCCCTGCTGCCGAGCCTGACCGACGGTTCCGCCGCCACCCAGAAGACCAGCCGTCCCCACGGCACCGTACGCCGGGAAATGCTCGCCACGGTGCTCCACGAACTGACCCACATCTATGACCGCGCGCGCCTGTGGCCCAGTGCCGAACGCAGCCTGATCCAACGCTGCACCCGCAGCAACAGCAGCACCGGGCTGATCGGCCTGCCGGATGAGTGCCGCGGCCAGAACGACCGACGCTTCACCCTCAGCGATGACCCGCGCCTGCTGGACCTGGCCGGCTGGCCGCAATATGTCGGGCGCCGCGGAGAACGGGAGCAGCACAACCGCCAGATCGCCCGCAGCCCGGACCTCTACGAGATCACCAACCCGAAGGAATTCGTCGCGGTGAACATGGAGTACTTCCTCCTCGACCCGAGCTACGCCTGTCGCCGCCCGGCGCTGTACCGCTATTACCAGGCGCATTTCGGCTGGGCCCCGGCCGCCAAGGACCACTGCACCCAGTCCTTCGCCTTCCTCAATGCCGGCAACGACTTCGCCAAGACGCCGCTGGGCAAGGTGGATCCGGAACGGGTCTACGCGGTGGACTACCTGCTGGCCGAAGCCAACCAGAACTGGGTCAGCCGCTGGGGCCACAGCATGCTGCGCCTGGTGATCTGCGCCCCGGGCCGTCCCCGCGGGCCGGATTGCCGCCTGGACCTGGACCAGCACCTGGTGCTGTCCTACCGCGCCTTTGTCGGCGACGTGCAGCTGTCCAGCTGGGACGGCCTGGTGGGCAAGTACCCGTCGCGGCTGTTTGTCCTGCCGCTGTCCCAGGTGATCGACGAATACACCAAGACCGAACTGCGCAGCCTGGCCTCGGTGCCCTTGAAACTGTCGCGCAGCGAGATCGAGGAAGTGGTGGAGCACGCCGCCGAGATGCACTGGAGCTACGACGGCAACTACTACTTCCTGTCCAACAACTGCGCGGTGGAAAGCCTCAAGCTGCTGCGCAGCGGCAGCAACAACAAGCAACTGATCGGCCTCGACAGCATCATGCCCAACGGCCTGCTGGAAGTGCTCAAGGGCAGGGGACTGGCGGATACCAGCGTGCTCGACGACCCACGCGAGGCACTGCGCCTGGGCTATCGCTTCGACTCCTTCCGCGACCGCTACCAGGCCATGTTCGAGGTGATCAAAAAGCACTTGCCGATCAAGCAGGCCAGCGTCGAAGACTGGCTCTCGCTGAGCGCAGGCGAGCGCCGCCAGTGGTTCGACCAGGCCGACCTGCGCACCAGCGCCGCCTTGCTGCTGCTGGAGCAGGCCAGCTATCGCCGGCAACTGTTGCTGGCCCAGGACGAGGTCAAGCAGCGCTACCTGGGCGCGCGCGAGCTGAAGAACGGCGGCATGGAAAAGGCCAACAAGACCTTGCAGGAAATTCTCGCCAACAGCGGCTTCCTCAGTCGCCCGGCGGAACTGCTGGGCAGCAGCGGCTACGGCTTGCCGCAACCCGGTGAATGGCAGCGCCTGGAATCCGAAAGCAGCGAGCGGCAAAAGCAGCTGCAATCTTTGACCGGTGAACTGGACAAGGAAGTGCGAGCCCTGCTGGAGCCGGAGCGGGCCGCTGAGATTGCCGCCAACGAGGCCAACTTGAAGCTGGTGGGCGAGCATCTGCGGGCTCTGCATAAGGCGGCAGGTGGGTTGGAGCTGCCTTGAACGCTTCGCCGGCAAGCCGGCTCCTACAACCCGTCCGTAGGAGCCGGCTTGCCGGCGAAGAAGCCACCTACAGTGTTTCCTCCGACTCCCCTGGCAACTGCTCATCCAGATGCAGCCAGGGCAGGCGGCTGTCGGTCCAGATGTGCCGGTCCGCCGGGGCCAGCTCCGGGTGGTCCAGGGTGGCGATGGTGACATCGATGCTGTCCGGGCTCAGGTGGGTGACCAACGCCAGGTGAGCACCACAGTTGTCGCAGAAATAGCGCGCACAACTTGCAGAAGAGTCGTAGCAGGCGGGAACCCCTTGCAGCCACTTGAAGGCCGAGGCGGGCACGGTGATCCAGGTGGTCACCAGGCCGCCACTGACCCGGCGGCAGATCGAACAATGGCAGTGGGCAATATCCCGCAGTGGCCCGCTGAACTGGTAGCGCAGCCGCCCGCAGTGCAACTCACTCATGTGCATGCCTCCTGTGGGCCCATGCCCGTCACTTTATGCCGCTGGTCGCCTGCGGCAACATCCGCCGGTTCCTTTCAATGGCGAAAGCTGGCTGAAAGCTTCCCCGATTAGGATCGCCTCCACTACCGGCAACAGACCGGTTGGCCACAGCGGGCGTTTCTCGCGCTCCCGGCCCTATTAACAACAACAATGGTGATTCTGATGTCCGCTCGTACCCGCCTGTTCGCTTCGACTCCTCCCGTGCGCCTCGTGCTTGCCGTTCTGCGCTGATCCCACCCGGTTCGCCATTCCCTAGCCGCGCTACGCCTGGAGTATTCCCATGCTGACTTTCCTTGGCTTTGCCATGGTCATCACCTTCATGTTCCTGATCATGACCAAGCGCCTGTCGGCGCTGATCGCGCTGATCATCGTACCCATCCTGTTCGCCCTGTTCGGCGGTTTCGCGCCGAAGATCGGCCCGATGATGCTCGAAGGCATCACCAAGCTGGCGCCCACCGGCGTGATGCTGATGTTCGCCATTCTGTATTTCGCCCTGATGATCGACTCCGGGCTGTTCGACCCGGCGGTGCGCAAGATCCTCAAGCTGGTCAAGGGCGACCCGCTGAAGGTTTCGGTGGGCACTGCGGTGCTGGCCCTGGTGGTGTCCCTGGACGGTGACGGCGCCACCACCTACATGATCTGCGTGGCCGCCATGCTGCCGCTGTACAGCCGCATCGGCATGAGCCCGCGGATCATGGCCGGGCTGATCATTCTCGCCGGCGGGGTGATGAACATGACCCCCTGGGGCGGCCCCACCGCCCGGGCCGCCAGCGCCCTGCACGTGGACCCCTCGGACATCTTCGTGCCGATGATCCCGGCGATGCTGGCCGGCGTGGTGGCGATCCTGGCGATCGCCTATCTGTACGGCAAACGTGAGCGTGCACGCCTGGGTGAACTGCACCTGGCGGGCGACGAGATCGACCACAGCGAAATCAGCGTCTCGCAATACCCCGACGCCCGTCGGCCGAAGCTGATCTGGTTCAACGGAGCCCTGACCTTCGCCCTGATGTGCGCGCTGATAGCCGGACTGCTGCCGCTGCCGGTGCTGTTCATGGTGGCCTTCAGTATTGCCATGATCGTCAACTACCCCTGCCTGCAGCAGCAGAAGGACCGGGTCGCGGCCCACGCCGGCAGCGTGCTGGCGGTGGTCGGGCTGATCTTCGCCGCGGGTATCTTCACCGGCATCCTGTCGGGCACCGGCATGGTCGATGCCATGTCCAAGAGCCTGCTGGCGGTCATTCCGGACGCCCTGGGGCCGTACCTTGCGGTGATCACCGCGCTGGTGAGCATGCCGTTCACTTTCTTCATGTCCAACGATGCCTTCTACTACGGCGTGCTGCCGGTGCTGGCCGAAGCCGCCAGCCACTACGGCATCACCGCGGTGGAAATGGCCCGGGCGTCGATCGTCGGCCAACCGGTGCACCTGCTCAGCCCGCTGGTACCCTCGACCTATCTGTTGGTGGCCCTGGCCGGCATCGAGTTCGGCGACCATCAGCGCTTCACCCTCAAGTGGGCAGTGCTGGTCTGCCTGTGCATAATGTTCGCCGCTTTGCTGATGGGGATCTTTCCGCTGTTCAGCACGTTGTAAAGGCAATGATTCCCCGCTCGGGCCGGCTCTACGGCCCGGGCCATAACACTCGCGCAAAGGACTACACATGGAATGGCTGACCAACCCGGAAATCTGGGTTGCCTTCTTTACCTTGACCGCCCTGGAGATCGTCCTGGGCATCGACAACATCATCATGATCTCGATCCTGGTCAGCCGCATGCCCAAGCACATGCAGGCACGCACCCGGATCTTCGGTCTGGCGCTGGCCATGGTCACGCGGATTCTGTTGCTGCTGTCGATCACCTGGGTCATGCGCCTCACGGCCGACCTGTTCGTGGTCTTTGGCCAGGGCATTTCCGGGCGTGACCTGATCCTGTTCTTCGGCGGCCTGTTCCTGCTGTGGAAAAGCTCCCAGGAGATGTACCACGCCCTGGAAGGCGAGGACGAAACCCTGGACGAGCCCAAGGGCGCTGGCGGCAAGTTCCTCTACACCATCATCCAGATCGCGATCATCGACATCGTCTTCTCCCTGGATTCGGTGATCACCGCGGTGGGCATGGTTTCCCACGTGCCGGTGATGGTGGCGGCCATCATCGTCGCCGTGCTGGTGATGATGCTGGCGGCCGGGACCATCAGCGAGTTCATCGACAAGCACCCGTCGCTGAAGATGCTCGCGCTGTCGTTCCTGCTGGTGGTGGGTACGGTGCTGATCGCCGAAGCCTTCGACGTACACGTGCCAAAAGGCTACGTCTACTTCGCCATGGCCTTCTCCCTGGCGGTGGAAGCCATCAACATCAAGATGCGCACCGCCATCGCGAAGAAGAAAAAACAGCAGGATCCGGTGAAACTGCGCAAGGACGTTCCCGGTCAGTAACCGCGAATCTGCGTAAGGAAAAAGGGGCTTTCGAGCCCCTTTTTCACGTCTGCAGCCGGTTGTTTTCATGACGGTTTTGTTTCAAACGCCGGTTGAGCTATGCGATGCTGGCGCCCCGTGCGTTAGCCAACTACAGCTTAGATACATAACCTAGAACCGCGCGCGACAACGTCCACTGGCCCCGCTTGGGGCTCTTCACCCCAGGGGGGCCGTCTCATGCTGACCCTGCTCAATCTGCTTTCCGCCGTGGCCCTGCTGATCTGGGGCACGCACATCGTCCGTACCGGCATCCTGCGGGTCTACGGGTCCAACCTGCGCCATGTGATCGGCCAGAACATGGCCCGGCGACCGCTGGCCTTCGTTGCCGGCATCCTGGTGACGGCCATGGTCCAGAGCAGCAACGCCACGGCGATGCTGGTGACCTCCTTTGTCGGCCAGGGCCTGATGGCCCTGACTCCGGCGCTGGCGACCATGCTCGGCGCCGATGTCGGCACCGCGCTGATGGCCCGGGTGCTGACCTTCGACCTGTCCTGGCTGTCGCCGCTGCTGATCTTCCTCGGGGTGATCTTCTTCCTCTCGCGCAAGCAGACCCGCGCCGGCCAGCTGGGCCGGGTCGGCATCGGCCTGGGCCTGATCATCCTGGCCCTGCAACTGATCGTCGAAGCCGCCGCACCGATCACCCACGCCCAAGGGGTGAAGGTGCTGTTCGCCTCGCTGACCGGCGACATCCTTCTGGATGCCCTGATGGGCGCGGTATTTGCCATGGTGTCCTACTCCAGCCTGGCGGCGGTGCTGCTCACCGCCACCCTGGCCGGGGCCGGCGTCATCAGCCTGCCGGTGGCCATCGGCCTGGTGATCGGCGCCAACATCGGCAGCGGGGTGCTGGCCTTCCTCGGCACCAGCATGCAAAACGCCGCCGGTCGCCAGGTGGCCCTGGGCAGCCTGCTGTACAAGCTGATCGGCCTGCTGCTGATCATTCCGGTGCTCGACCCCCTGGCCCACTGGATGGACAGCCTGGACTTCAGCCCCCAGGAAGTGGTGATCGGTTTCCACCTGCTGTACAACACCGCGCGCTGCCTGTTGCTGCTGCCCAGTGTCGGCCCCATGGCCCGGCTCTGCAGCTGGCTGCTGCCGGAGCGGCCCCAGGACAACGGCCGCGCACGCCCACGGCACCTGGACCCGGCCGCCCTGGCCACCCCGAGCCTGGCCCTGGCCAACGCCGCCCGGGAAACCCTGCGCATCGGCGATCTGATCGACAACATGCTGGAAGCCATGCGCGATGTGCTGCGGGGCAAACAGACCGCCATCACCCAGGAGCTGCGTGCCCTGAGCGACGACGTCGAAGCGCTGTACAGCGCCATCAAGCTGTACCTGGCGCAAATGCCCCGGGAAGACCTCAGCGAGCAGGACAGCCGGCGCTGGGCGGAAATCATCGAACTGGCGATCAACCTCAAGCTGGCCAGCGACCTGATCGAGCGCATGCTGCGCAAGGTCCAGCAGCAAAAGACCTCGCAACGCCGCTCCTTCTCCGAAGTGGGCCTGGAGGAGCTGACCGGGCTGCACGCGCAACTGATCGCCAACCTGCGCCTGGGGCTCTCGGTGTTTCTCAGCGCCGACCCGGAAAGCGCCCGGCAACTGCTGCGGGAGAAACGCCGCTTCCGCGCCCAGGAACGACGCCTGGCCCACGCCCACGTCAGCCGCCTGCAGCGCAAGATCGTGCAAAGCATCGAGACCAGCTCCCTGCACCTGGAGCTGATCGCCGACATGAAGCGTCTCAACTCACTGTTCTGCAGCAGCGCCTACGTGGTCCTGGAAACCTCGGACACCGGGGCGCTGGAAGTCGAGGACATGACTGACATCACCCATTCACCCTGAACGTCCAGAGTTATCTGAAGTCTCTAAAACTTACGCACGCCGTAAGGAAGCTTGTTATGCGTTGTCTGTTATTCGCCTGCCTGTTGCTGGGCAGTGCACAAGGGTGGGCCCTGGATCGTTTCCAGGTCGAAGGCTACACCCTGCCCAACGGCCTGCAGCTGCTGCTCAAGCCCGGTAGCGAACGCGGCCACGTGGCGATCCGCCTGGTGGTGGGGGTCGGCCTGGACGATTTCCCCTGTGCCGACAAGGAGCTGCCGCACCTGTTGGAACACCTGCTGTTCAGTGGCATCGACGCCAGCGGCGAAGGCGGCCTGGAAGAGCGCATGCAAGCCCTGGGCGGCGAGTGGAATGCCTACACCAGCAACGCCGATACCACTTTCGTCATCGAGGCCCCGGCGAGAAACCAGCGCAAGGTCCTCGACCTGCTGCTGTCGCTGCTGACCCGCACCCGCCTTGACGACCAAGCCGTGGCCGCCGCCAAGCAGGTGGTGGAGCGTGAAGACGGCGGCCATTACTCGCACTTGCAACGCTGGCTCGACCGCCAGGACCTGGGTCACAAGGCCAGCAACCAGCTGGCGGTGGAACTGGGGCTCAAATGCGCCGAGCGCGCCGAGGTCGGGCACCTGACCCTGGCCCAGCTGGAGCAGGTACGTAAGGACTGGTACGCGCCCAACAACATGACCCTGATCGTGGTCGGCGAACTGGATCGCCTGTTGCCGGCCTACCTGGAGCGCACCTACGGCGCCCTGGTTCCGGTGGAGCCCAGCGAGCACCCCGACTTGCCGCAGATCCAGGGCACGGCCGCCGCCGAGCGCAACCTGATCCATGGCTGGGTAGGGCAGAGCGCACAGTTGCACTGGCTGTTTCCCGAGCCCCTGCTGGAGCAGCAACACGACGAGACGTTCGACCTGCTCAAGGATTACCTGGACTGGGCGCTGTACCGCCAACTGCGCCTGGAGCACGAACTGTCCTACGGCCCCTGGAGCGATCGGGAAGTCTTCGGTGGGGTAGGGTTTCTCAGCCTCAACGCCGACCTGGAACGCGATGCGCTGCCCCAGGCCCGGCAGGTGGTCGAACAGCTCAGGGCGCGCCTGCTCAAGGACGGCCTCGACCCGGCCACCTTCGAGCGCCTGAAACAGGCCGCCATCGACCGCCAGACCTGGGCGGTGCAAGGCAACAGCGCTCTGGCGGACTACTACTGGAGCGCCCTGGGAGACTTCGACAACGGCCGTTTCAGCGACCCGGCCAAGCGCCTGCGCGCCGTCAGCCTGGAACAGGCCAATCAGGCCCTGAGGCAACTGCTGCAACAGCCGGGCTACCTGCGCATCGAAAAGCCGCTGCTGGGCGACGAACAACTGCTGTGGCTGGGCGCGGGCCTGCTGGGCCTGATCGTCTGCGCCAGCCTCGGCGCCTACCTGTGGCACCGCCGGCGTCCCGCACCTGCGCCGTAGCAGCAACCCAGGCATTGGCCGCGCAGCTTGCGGCCGACGGCGCGGCCGGCTGTGTTGCACGCTCCAGCCCAAGCCAGCTCCCTCGCCACGGGCAGCGGCCAACGGTATCCTGTCGCGGTTTTTTCCTGCCCAGACTGTGACCCCGCCCGATGCCTAACCTGACCCTCTATATTCAGCGCGTTCTGGAACTGATCAAGCGCTACCCGGGGGTCATTGCGCTCGGCGGTTTCATCTCCGGAGTCGGCAGTTTCATCCTGGTGGACCGACAGCAGAGCCTGGCCTCGTGGATCGCCGTGATCCTGCTGGTGAGCTGGGTCTGGCTGATGCTGGAAAACAGCCTGACCCAGCTGTTCACCAAGGTCTTCAAGCGCGAGATCCCGCAGCCGCTGCTGCGTTACGCCACGCAGATGATCCACCAGGAAAGCCTGTTCTTCGTCCTGCCGTTCTTCTTCATCACCACCAGCTGGAACAGCGGCCAGCTGGTGTTCACCGGCTTGCTGGGAGCGGCGGCGCTGATTTCCATCACCGACCCGCTGTACTACAAATGGCTGGCCCCGCGGCGCTGGCTGTTCCTCGCCCTGCACACCCTGACCCTGTTCGCCGCCTTGCTCACCGCGCTGCCGCTGATCCTGCACCTGACCACGGCCCAGAGTTTCAAGCTGGCCCTGGGCATCGCCATGCTCCTGTCCTTCCCGAGCCTGGCGTCGATCCTGCCGATCCGCAGCCTGCGCAGTGCCCTGGCGGTGCTGGGCATCACCCTGGCCATCGGCAGCACCGGCTGGCTGCTGCGCTCCTGGGTGCCGCCGGCCACCCTGTGGCTGACCGAGGACGCCATCAGCACCCAGCTTCAGGACCGCACGCCGGGGGACAGCCTGGAACAGGTCAGCAGCCGCCAGGTGCGCAGCGACGGCTTGTACGCCTACACCGCGATCAACGCGCCCCGGGGCCTGGACGAACGCATCTATCACGTCTGGCAGTTCAACGGCAGCGAAGTGGACCGCATCGCCCTGGACATCCACGGCGGGCGCAAGGAGGGCTACCGCGCCTGGTCCCACAAGCAGAACTTCCCGGCCAACCCGGCGGGCAACTGGCAGGTCCGGGTCATCACCGAGGACGGGCAGGTGATAGGCGTGCTGCGTTTCGAGATCACCGATCCAGATCAAGATACGGCCAAGAGCGGCGAGGCAAAGTAACGGGGATCGTGCTATTACGTAGCACTGCGCAATCGCCCCACAAGCTCGGAGCTTATGAATACCCGCATGACGCCCGGCACCGCTCAACTGGACAACGCCCACTCTCCGGCGCAACTGCGCATCGGCGGCGACTGGACGCTGGCCCACTACAGCGACCTCAAGCGCCTCTGCCAGAGCCTCGACGGCCACTACGACAGCAGCACCCACATCGACCTCAATGGCCTGGGAGCCCTGGACACCGCCGGTGCCTCGCTGCTGGTGGAACTGCTGGGCGCCGAACGCCTGGGCCAGTCCGCTGAACACCCGGGCTGCACCCTGTCCAGCGCCGATCGCGCGCTGCTGCACACGGTCTACACCTCGCTCAACGACTTCTGCGTGCCGGTCAAGGAAGCGGAAATCTCGGTCAGCGTGCAACTGCTTTCGCGCATTGGCAGCGCGGTCTACACCGTCTGGCAGGACACCCTGAAGGTCCTGGGCTTTATCGGCCTGATCCTCGAAACCCTGGCCCGCGGCCTGCTGCGCCCCAAACGCTGGCGCATCACCCCGGTGGTGGCGCATATCGAACAGACCGGCCTCGACGCCGCCCCCATCGTCGCCTTGCTGACCTTCCTGGTGGGGGCGGTGGTGGCCTTTCTCGGGGCCACGGTGCTGGCCAACTTCGGCGCCAGCATCTTTACCGTGGACCTGGTGGCGTTTTCCTTCCTGCGGGAATTCGGCGTGCTGCTGACCGCGATCCTCATGGCCGGGCGCACCGCCAGTGCCTTCACCGCGCAGATCGGCTCGATGAAGGCCAACGAAGAGATCGATGCGATCCGTACCCTGGGCCTGGACCCGATGGAGCTGCTGGTGTTGCCCCGGGTCCTGGCGTTGCTGGTGGCGCTGCCGATGCTGACCTTCCTGGCGATGCTCTCGGGGATCATTGGCGGCGCCGTGGTCTGTGCCCTGTCCCTGGACATCTCGCCGGCGATGTTCCTGTCGCTGCTGCATTCGGACATCGGCGTTAAGCACTTCCTGCTGGGCCTGGTCAAAGCGCCGATCTTCGCTTTCCTGATCGCCGCCATCGGCTGCCTGGAAGGCTTCAAGGTCAGTGGCAGCGCCGAGTCGGTGGGCGCCCACACCACCTCCAGCGTGGTGCAGTCGATCTTCGTGGTGATCGTCATCGACGCCGTGGCCGCGC
>Ga0194135_10000576_pt1 | contig 21671 bp, 17 predicted proteins | sample LitLau_LLRF_2013_FD_134024 | JGI IMG/M metagenome (GOLD analysis project Ga0194135, IMG submission 134024) | Freshwater sediment microbial communities in response to fracking from North America - Little Laurel Run_MetaG_LLRF_2013 (version 2) | ecosystem: Environmental > Aquatic > Freshwater >...
GCAATCCAGCGCGAGCAAGCTCGCTCGCCACAGGTGACGGTGGGCGGAATGCCTGTCGTGGCGAGGGAGCTTGCTCCCGCTCGGCCGCGCAGCGGTCGTCAAGCCGGTTGTCGCGGTGTATCAGGCAGAACCGGGGAACCGCCCCTGGGCTTGCTGCGCAATCCAGCGCGAGCAAGCTCGCTCGCCACAGGGAGCGCGGTTCCCGTTCTGGATGAGGGTCAGGTGCCGGACTTGATCTTGGTCCAGGCCCGGGTTCGCGCCCGCTCTGCATCACGGGGCAGCGGTTGCAGTGTGTACAGGGTGCTCATCGCCGCTTCTGTCGGGTACAGGTTGGGGTTGTTGCGGATCGAAGGGTCAACCAGTCCGGTGGCGTCCTTGTTCGGGTTCGGGTAACCGACAAAGTCGCTGACCGGGGCAATCACCTGAGGTTGCAGCAGGTAGTTGATGAAGGTGTAGGCATCTTCCGGGTCCTTGGCGCCCTTGGGGATCGCCAGCATGTCGAACCAGATCGGCGCGCCTTCCTTGGGCAGGCGCATGTCCACGATCACGCCGTTCTTGGCTTCCTTGGCGCGGTTGGCGGCCTGGGAGAAGCTCCCCGAATAGCCCACCGCCACGCAGATGTCGCCGTTGGCGATGTCGGCCATGTACTTGGACGAGTGGAAGTAGGTGATGTAAGGCCGGATCTTCATCAGCAGCGCTTCCGCCTTCTCGTAGTCCGCCGGCTTCTTGCTGTTGGGGTCCAGGCCCAGGTGCTGCAGGGCCAGGGGCAGGATTTCCGACGGCGAATCCAGCAGGGCCACGCCGCACTGCTTGAGCTTGCTGATGTTCTCTTCCTTGAAGATCAGGTCCCAGCTGTCCACCGGCGCCTTGTCGCCCAGGGCGGCCTTGATCTTGTCCGGGTTGAAGCCGATCAGGATGGTGCCGTACATGTAGGGCACGGCGAATTGGTTGCCCGGGTCGTTGGCTTCGATCAGCTTCATCAGCTTGGGGTCCAGGTGGTTCCAGTTGGGCAGCTTGCTGCGGTCCAGGGGCTGGAACACCCCGGCCTCGATCTGCTTGGCCAGGAACACGTTGGACGGCACCACCACGTCATACCCGGAGTTGCCGGTCAGCAGCTTGGCTTCCAGGGCTTCGTTGGTGTCGAAGATGTCGTAGACCAGCTTCACCTGGCTGTTCTGCGCCTTGAAATCTTCCAGGGCCTTGGGGGTGATGTAGTCGAACCAGTTGTACACCCGCAGGGTGCGTTCCTCGGCGTGGGCGGCGGTGCCCAGCAGGCTGGCGCACAGGGCGGGAGCGATAAAGCGTTGGAGTCTGTTCATGGTGCGAATCCCTCACTGGGCGCTTTGAAAACCTTCGAGAACGTTGACGGCGTTGATGCCGATTTCCTCTACCGCGTAACCGCCTTCCATGACGAACAGCACGGGCTTGCCGAGGGCAGCGATGCGCTTGCCCATGGCCAGGTAATCCGGGCTGTCGAGTTTGAATTGCGAGATCGGGTCGTCCTTGAAAGTGTCCACGCCCAGGGACACCACGATGATGTCGGCGTCATAGCGCTGGATCTCGTTGCAGGCCTGCTCCAGGGCCGCGCTCCACACATCCCAGCCGCTGCCGGCGGCCAATGGGTAGTTGAAGTTGAAGCCTTCCCCGGCGCCTTCGCCGCATTCGTCGGCATAGCCCAGGAAGAACGGGAACTCGGCTTCCGGGTGGCCGTGGATCGAGGTGAAGAGCACGTCGCTGCGCTCATAGAAAATCGATTGGGTGCCGTTACCGTGGTGGTAGTCGACGTCGAGGATCGCGACTTTCTTGTGGCCCTGGTCGAGGAAGGCCTGGGCGGCGATGGCGGCGTTGTTCAGGTAGCAGTAGCCACCCATCAGGTCGCTGGCGGCGTGGTGTCCCGGTGGCCGGCACAGGGCGAACGCGCTGTGGGCGCCATTCTGGATATGGGCCTGGGCGGTCAGCGCCACTTGCGCCGCGCTGTAGGCCGCCTGCCAGGTGCCGGCGGTGATTGGCGCGCCGCCGTCGAAGCTGTAGTAGCCCAGCTGGCCATGGAGGCTGGTGGGAATCACGCTGCGCAGGGTGCGCGCCGGCCAGGTGTAGGGCAGCAGGTCGCCGTCGATGCCCTGGGCCGCCCAGCGTTCCCAGGCGCCTTTGAAGAAATCCAGATAGGCGCGGCTGTGGATGCGTTCGATGGGCTCCAGGCCGAAATCCTTGGGCGCCTGCACCGGCCCCAGGTTTTGATGTTTCACCCGATCCAGCACGTGGTCGGCCCGGGAAGGCATTTCGAAGCAGGGCATCAGTTGCCCGTCGATGAGTTCGCAACGGCCGTGGTGCAGGTGGTGATCGTCCGAGTAGATCGTCAGCATTTTCTTGTTCTCCGTAGGCTGATTCGGTGGATCACAGTCTTGCGGGGCGCGGGGTTTCGGAGAACGGCAGGAGCGGCCAAAAGGGGATTAATCTGGCCAAAGTGTTTGACCGAAATTCGCCCCTTAAAGAGGCGCGGCGCCCCATTGCGGGGCGCCACGGGTTTCAGCCGGCGGGCGGAGTGGGAACGTAGCGCTGCAGCACCTGGAGCATGTCCTCGCGCTTTTTCCGGGCGATGGCTTCCAGCAACAGCGTGTAGCCCTTTTTCTCGCAGTGCTGGCCGACATTCGGGTCGGCGCCTTTTTCCAGCAGCAGGGTGAACAGTTCCAGGGTGTCCTGCTGGCTGACGGAGGGCGCCTTGGCGTCGGCGGCGGTCTTGTCGGCCACCAGGGTCAGCAGGCTTTCGCCAACGGGCTGGTTGTAGCAGGTGCCACGGCCGTAGCTCAGATTGAGGTTGGCGCCGGCCGCTATCAACTGCTTCATGGCCACGTAGTTGTTGCCCGAGAAGGCCCGGTACAGTGCGGTTTCGCCGTCATTCTTGTTGCGCAGGTCGAGGTTTTGCGGGTACTGCAGCAGCCAGCTGAAGCCTTGCAGGCTGCGCTTGTTCTCGGCCATCTGCATCAGTGGTGTCACGCCCTGGCTGTCGGGTTCGTCGATGGCCACGCCAGCCTCGATGAGGAACTTCAGGCGCCCGCCCTGGCTCAGGTCGGGGCTGTCGCCCAGGTCGCGGCGCATGGCCAGGGTCGCCAGGGTGGTCCAGTTGTACAGGCCGCTGGTGTGGGCGCCGTGCTCCAGCAGCAGCCGGGCGATGTCCAGGTGCGGTGCGTCCAGGGCGTGCAACAGCGCGCTGCGGCCATCGTCGGCCATGACTTCGCCGCTGATGCCACTGGCCAGCAGGCGCTGCACTTCGCTCAGATCGCCGGCATCCGCGGCGGCCACCAGCGGCCAGAAGGCCTGGCAGTCCCGGGGGTTGGCGGTGCTCAAGCCCAGGCGCTGCAGCACCCGGGGCGGGATGCTCATCTGGCGCTTCAGGCGCAGGCCGCAATACACCCGATAGCCCTCGATGGCCCGGCCCTGGTGGATGTTGTCCTGCGTGCGTTGTTGGTAGATCGCCCAGTCCAGGTCCGCCAGGTTGAGGTAGGTCGGCATGCGCCCCGGGTCGCGGCGCAGCACTTCCTTGAGCCAGGGGCGGGCGGTTTGCAGCTGCCCGGCTTCGCTGGTCCAGTAGGCGATGTCATTGAGCAGGCCAGCGTATTCGCGGCGCTCGGTGGCGATGCTGCGAAAGTCATGGGTGACGAAAAAGTCTTCCACTTTGCGGATGCCCGGCAGTTTGTCCTTGGCCGTGCGCAGTTGCTCGTGCAGCGCGCGGAACTCTTTCCAGAGGCTGTCCGGGGTCGAGGCTGGCGCTGGCACAAAGGCGTTGACGGTGATCGGCCCGCTGCCTTGGGTGAAAGGGCGGAACCACGGCGGGAATGTCTCCAGGGCCTGCAACCACTGCCGCGCGGTTTCCTCGCTGATGGGTTGCAACGGGGTGAATTCCATCTGGCTAAGGTCCTGGCGGTGACTGATGGCCAGCAGCGGGTGCTGCGGATCGCGCTGGTCGATCAGCAGGTAGCGCCCGCTAAGTTGCCACTCGGATGGCTCCTTGCACTGAAAGCCCAGGGGCGTCAGGGTGATGCCGGGGGCCAGGCTGTTGCTCGTGGGCCAGATATCGCTGACCTGGATGTCATCGCCCGGGGTCACACAGGCCCGCAGCTCTTCAGGGCTGAACAGGACCATCGGCGGCGACTTGTAGACCCGCTGCCGGTACTGCAGGTCCTGATAGCCATTGAAGTAGAACAACCCGCGGTACTGGCTCAGGACAATCCGCAGCGGCATCCGCGCCAGGCCCGGCAGGGGGAAAGGCTTGAGCTCCAGGGTGGCGGTTTCCGGGGAGTCGAGGACGAAGTTGCGGCGCATTCCCGACCATTTGAACCAGGCCAGGTCCACGTCGAAGGCCTGGGCCGCGGGGGCGGCAACCAGCAGTGCCAGCGCCAGGCCAAGCCCGCGAATGCCGTTGCGCCGGGCGATGGCGGTCAATAGGTTCACGTGTGCAGTCCCTTGCCGGTAGAAAGCCCGGCAATGTAATGCAATCGGCGCCGTTGTGCCGGGCTTTGTTGCAGGGGCGCAGCGGGTTCGGCGCCACGCCTCAAAGACGAAACGCCGTCGCCGGCGGTGGCGGCGCAAAGCCTTGCAGCACCTTGAGCATGTCGTCGCGCTTGCGCCGGGCCATGATCTCCAGCAGCCAGGTGTAGCCGTTGTTCTTGCAGTAGCGGCCGACGTTGGGATCGGCGCCTTTTTCCAGCAGCAGGGTGAACATGTCCAGGCTCTGTTGCTGGCTGACCCAGGGATTGATGACCTCGGGCGAGCCCTGTTCGGCGACGATCATCAGCAGGCTTTGGCGACTCGGCTGCTGTTCGCAAACGTAGCGGCCATAGCTCAGGTTGAGGTTGGCACCGGCCTCTATCAGTTTTCTGGCAGCGGCGTAGTTGCCGCCCCTGAGCGCCAGAAACAGCGCGGTTTCGCCGTCTGGCCCGCTGCGCTTGTCGAGGTCTTGCGGGTGTTGCAGCAACCAGTTGAAGCGCTCGATGTCGTCGCGTTCCTTGGCCATGGCCTGCAGCACAGTGCCGCCCTGGACATCCTGTTCATCGATGGCGGCGCCGGCCTGGAGGAGGAAGTTCAGGCGCTGGGCCTGGCTCAGGTCCGGGTTGTCCTTGAGGTCGCGGCGCATGGCCAGGAACACCTGGGTGCGGCCGTTGTACTGGCCCTGTGGGCGGGCGCCATGGGCCAGCAACAGCCGGGCGATCTCCAGGTCGGGCTTATCCAGGGCGTGCAACAGCGCCGGGCGCCCATCGGCGGCGATCACGTCGCCGCGCAGGCCGTTCTCCAGCAGGCGCCGGACTTCGCCCGCGTCACCCTGGTCCACCGCCGTCACCAGCGGCCAGGCGCTTTGGCAGGCCTGTTCGCTGGGTGCCTCAAGGCCCAGGCGCTGGGTGACCCTGGCGGGGACCCCGAGCTGGCGTTGCAGGCGCAGCCCGCAATACAGCCGATAGTTCTCCATGGCCCGGCCCAGGTGCCTGGAGTCTCCCGGCTGCTGCTCGTACAGGCGCCAATCCAGGTCCGCCAGATTGAGGTAGGTCGGCATGCGTCCCGGGTCGCGGCGCAGTACGTAGGCCAGCCAGGGCCGGGCGCTCTGCAACTGGCCGGCCTCGGTGGCCCAATAGGCGATGTCGTTGAGCAGGCCGGGGTAGGTGCTGCGCTCGGGGGCGATCGCGCGAAAGTCATGGCGGGTGAAGAAGGCTTGCACCCGGACGATGCCCGGGGCCTTGTCCTTGGCGTCGCGCAGTTGCGCGTGCAACTGGCGGAACTGCGCCCAGACCTGCTCCGCGCCGAGCTCCGGCGCATAGGGCTTGACGCTCAGCTGGCCGCTGCTGGCGTCAAAGGGTGCCAGCAGCTTCGGGTACTTCTGCAGGGCTTGCAGCCATTGCTGCTGGACCTCGGCGCTGATCGGTTGCTGCGGGGTGAAGTCGATCCGTGCCTCGCCCTGGCGCTGACCGATGGCCAGCAACGGCCGCTGGGGATCGCGGCTGTCCACCAGCAGGTAGCGATTGCTCAACTCCCAGCCCGGGCTCTGGCAGTCGAAACTCAGTTTGGTCAGGCTCAGGGCGGCTTCCAGCTGCTTGCTCGGTGGCCAGTTGTCGGTGGCCGTAACGGGGAGCTGCTCGGGCACGCAGGCCTGTAGTTCCTGGGCATCGAACAGCGGCAGGGGTGGCGACTTGTAGACCCGCTGCCGGTACTGCCCATCCGTATAGCCATTGAGATAGAACAGCCCGTGGTATTGGCTGAGAATCACCCGGGCCGGCGCCTGGGCCAGTCCGGGCAGGGGAAAGGGTTCGAGTTGCAGGGTGGCGGTTTCCGGATCGTCCAGAAGGATGCTGCTCTGCAACTCCCACCAGCGGATTTTCGACAGCTCGAAGGCCTGGGCGACGGGGCCGCCGGTCAGCAGCGTCAGTGCCAGACACAGCCCGCGAATACCGATGCGCCGGGCGATGGCGCCTGTGATTGGGTTCAAGCTTGCAGTCCCTTGCCGGTGTCAAAGGTCGGCAATGTAATGCAATCGGCGTCTTTATGCCTGGGTTTGTCTCAGGGTCGGAACTGGCTCGGCGCCACGCCGCTCCAGCGGATGAAGGCATGGCGAAAGCTCGCGGTTTCACTGAAGCCCAGGGCCTCGGCGATGCGGTAGATGGGCAGCTGGTCTTCGCAGAGCATCTGCTTGGCCCGCTCGAAGCGCAGTTCGTCCAGCAGCTCCTGATAGCTGCAGCCCAGGTCGCGCAGATGGCGGCGCAGGGTCCGGGCCGAGCAGTTCATCTGCTCCGCCAGCCCCTCCAGCCCCGGCGCGGCGTCCAGCTGCGCCGCCAGCAGCTGGCGGATGCGCCCCAGCCAGGCCTGGCGCCCGGTGAACTCGGTGTTCTGCTTGCGGCAGCGTTCGGCCATGGCCTGGTGGGTGATGGCGTCCGCCAGGGGCAGGGGGTGTTCGAGCCATTGCTGGTCGAAGGCGAAGGCGTTGCTGCGGGCGTTGAATTGCAGCGGACAGTCGAAGGCTTCGCGGTAGCGCTGTTGATAGTCCGGCGCCGGGTAGTTGAAGCGCGCCCCCAGCAGCGGCAGCGGGTGGCCCAGCAAGTCGTCGCAGATGACCTTCAGCGACACCAGGCAGAACTCGGTATTGAACGCCGCCAGGGCCGGGCTTTCGCGGTAGCCGGCGGCGGTGAACCAGATGCGCGGGCCGTCGGCTTCCAGGCTCAGTTCGAAAAGTGTTCCCAACAGCGCCGGATAGCGCATGGCCAGGCGCAAAGCGTCACCTAAGGTGGCACTGGTGAGCAGGGCATAGCCGAGCATGCCGTAGGAGGAAACGTGCATGCGCCGGCCCAGTTCCAGGCCGATGTCCCGTTGCAGGGCCACGGCATTGGCACAGACCAGCATCTCCTGGTTGGTGGTGATGCGAGTGTCGGCGCGGCTCAGGTCGGCGGGGTTGATCCCGCTGCCGGCCAACAGGGCTTCACTGTCCTGGCCCTGTTCCTTGAAGGTGTTGAGCACCAGGGAAACGGCGTTGAGGGTGGTGAGGTGCGAGTGCAGCATGCGCAGATTCCAGCCTGGGAAAGACCCTTAACCGGAGCAAGTTGCATGCCGCCCGCGATCTGACCTGCGGTTTGCCGGCACGCTGCACGGGGCATTCCGAGCGTTGTGTGGCTAGTGACTTGGCGCTTTGATTGGTGCAACCTGCCTGCCATTCATCGCCTGAAGTGGCGGTGCAGCAACCTCGATAAAGGACTATGTATGACCCTCATCCCTGCGCGTTCCCTGCTTCTGGTCTCCGGCTTGCTCCTGAGTTCGCTGTGCCTGGCCGAGGCTGAGCCAGGCAGCGAAAGCACCATCAAGGACTCTGCCAAGTCAGCCGTCTCATCAGCCATTTCGGCAGGCAAGAACCTCTTGGGCGGCGTCAGCGAAGGTGTGCTCGATGGTCGCCAATCGGCGCAAGGCGTCGACGGTGCCTCGATCATTTCCTCCCGTGAGCAAATGAAAGGCCGCGTCGAGGTCCAGGTATTGAAGACCGAAGCCGTCGGCGACAGCTTCAACGTCACCCTGGGTTTCAAGAACAGCAGCGACAGCCAGTTGCGGCTGATCAACCTCAAGCAGACCGGTGCCCTGCTGGCGATCGACCAGGACGGTTACGCCAACAACCTGACGGTCAGCCTCGACAACCCGGACGAAGTCACCATCCCGGCCAAGGCGGCAGTGCGGCAGAAGTTCGTGTTTGAAGGGCCGATCGAAAGTTCGAGTTCGGTGCGGGTCTGGGGCCAGGATTACTCGGTCAAGAAGTAACCTGGCCGCCATCCTCTGCTCGCCGTCGAGCCGGCGGCTACCGCAGTAGCGGCCGGCTCCCGAGCGCGAGCTTCAGTTCAGCTCGCCGCACAGGTCCAGTTCCACCAGGCGCCGCACTTCGCTGTTGGCCAGCCCGGCGCCAAGCAGGGCGTTGAGCTTGCCGAACGCCGCTTCGCGAGTCATGCCGCCACCGGACAGCACGCCCACGCCGCGCAGGCGGCTGCCGGCTTCGTAGATGTCCAGCTCCACACCGCCTTCATGGCACTGGGTCACCGCCACCACGACGATGCCTTGCTCCTGGGCGCGCTTGAGACTGGCCAGGAACGCCGGGTTGTCGCTGGGCCCGGTGCCGCTGCCGAAGCATTCCAGGACCAGGGCCTGGATGCCGCTGTCGAGCACGCCGTCCAGCAGCTCGGCGCCGATGCCGGGGAACAGCGGCAGCACGCCGACCTTGGCCAGTTGCCTGGCCTGGCGGTAATCCAGCGCAGCAGGAAGCGCTTCGGCCTTTGCGCCGCCGCCATTGCGTTGCAGGGCGGCGAATGGGTGGCGGCCGAAACTGCGGATCTTCGCGCAGCGGGTCGGTGCCAGCAGTTCGCCGTGGAAGTACAGGTGCACCCCCGGTGCCAGGCCCTGGCCCAGGGCCAACAGGGCGCCGCTGAGGTTTTCCCAGGCGTCGCTGTCGGGCACGCCGGCCGGCAGCATCGAGCCGGTGAACAGCACCGGCGCCGGCAGGCCCAGCAACTGGAAGCTCATGGCCGCGGCGCTGTAGGCCAGGGTGTCGGTGCCGTGGAGGATCAGCACGCTGTCGCAGCCCTGGTCCACGGCTTCGACCACCGCTGCCCGCAGGCGCTGCCAGTAGTCGGGGGTCATGTTGGCGCTGTCGATCAGCGGTGCCATCTCGCGAAAGCGCCAGGTCGGCACCACCAGTTCGGGCTGGCTGTCGAGGTAGGCGCGCATGCGCACGTCGAAACCCGAAGCCGGGGTCAGGCCGTCGGCGCTGGCCTGCATGCCGATGGTGCCGCCGGTGTAGAGCACCATGACGTGCTGGGCGGCAGGGTAGGTCGAAGGGTTCATGGGATTCTCCGAAACGGTGAGTACCTGTGGCCGCGGGCAAGCCCGCGGCCACATTTATCGCACTGTAACCGACGGGCGCAGAGGACGCGCCCGTCGTTCACCCGTCAGCGTTGCGCTGCGGGCACGCCTTGCGGCTCGGCCTGGGTGGCGGCCGAAGGTTCGGCAGGCCAGGCCTTCAGGTCCAGGTCCAGATCGGCGAATTTGCGCGAGTCGAACACCGGCTGGTCGACCCCGGCGCGGCGCTGTTCGTCGTAGTCGCGCATCACCCGCAGGCCGACCTTGAACAGCATGGCCAGGGCCACCAGGTTGACGAAGGCCAGGCAGGTCATGGTGATGTCGGCGAAGGCGAACACGGTCGAAAGGTCTTGCATCGAACCCCAGACCACCAGCGCCAGCACCAGGCCGCGGAACAGCATCAGCACAGCGCGGTTGCGGGTGAGGAACTGCAGGCTGTTCTCGCCCAGGTAGTAGTTGTAGAGGATGCAGGTGAAGACGAACAACGACAGCGCGACGCTGACGAACAGGCGGCCCCAGTCACCGACCACGGCGGCCAGCGAGTTCTGGGTCAGGACGATGCCGTCGCCTTCGAAGCCCGGGGTGTAGAAGCCCGACAGCAGGATCAACAGCGCGGTGCAGGTGCAGATCACGAAGGTGTCGAGGAACACGCTGAACGCCTGGACCACGCCCTGGGCGCCCGGGTGCTTCACCGCGGCCACCGCGGCGACGTTAGGCGCGCTGCCCAGGCCCGCTTCGTTGGCGAACACGCCACGCTTCACGCCCATGACGATGGCGCTGCCGAGCAGGCCGCCGAAGGCCGGGTCGAGGCCGAAGGCGCTCTTGATGATGGTTTCCAGCATGGCCGGTACGTGTTCGATCTGGGTGCCGATTACGTACAGGGTCACGGCGATGTAGGCCAGGGTCTTGATCGGCACCAGCAGGTCGGACACCGCGGCGATGCGCTTGATGCCGCCGATGAAGGTGATGGCCAGCAGCACCGCCAGGACGATGCCGGTGTGGCTTGGGGCGAAGGCAAAGGCGTCCTGCAGCGAGTGGGTCACGGTGTAGGACTGCAGGCCGATGAAGGCGAAGCCGTAGGTGACCAGCAGCAGGATCGAGAACACCACCGCCATGCCTTTGAGCTTCAGGCCGTGCTGGATGTAGTAGGCCGGGCCGCCGCGGTACAGGCCGTCGCCGTCGGCGCGCTTGTAGACCTGGGCCAGGGTGCATTCGAAGAAGCTGCTGGACATGCCGACCAGCGCGGTCACCCACATCCAGAACACCGCGCCCGGGCCACCCAGGGTCACGGCGATGCCGACGCCGGCGATGTTGCCCGCGCCCACTCGGCCGGCGAGGCTGAGCATCAGCGCCTGGAACGAGCTGAGCTGGCCGCCGCTGCTTTTCAGGCTGTCGCGGAACACCGCGAACATATGGAGGAAATGGCGCAATTGAACGAAACGCGAGCGGATCGTGAAGTAGCTGCCGAGCCCGACAATGAGCACGATCAGTACTTTCCCTGAGAGGAAGTCGTTGATGACTTCGAGCATGGATTATTCCTCGCTGTTTTTTGTGTAGGCAAAAGCAGAGCGGACGGAAACATTCTGTTACACCGCTGATTGCACGCACGGCAAGGCGGTGGGGCGAGCGTTCGTCCCGGTTCTATATTTCGCGGGTTGTTATTAGTTCGGGTTTCCCGTGGGGTTGAGCCTCGTTACCGACGGCTGTCCACGTGAAGAGGGGGCGCACTATACCGGTGCGCGGGCTCGCCGTCTGCATGTTGCGCGTCGAGCCGAGGAACGGCAGGTCGGGCGGGAGGCTGAAACGGTTCTTGTCATGGCCCGCAAAGCCCCGCGAGCAGAGGCCCGCATCATCCCCTCGAAATCGCCGCCAAGCCGTAGGAGCTGGCTTGCCAGCGAAGGGGCCCGTTTGAGCGGTGGCCGTCTTGAGGGCTTGTTCGCCGGCAAGCCGGCTCGGGATTACAGCCAGAATTGCTCTCGGCGCTCTTGGAAATCCTTCAGTTCACCTTGCTCCAGCAACTGCCGGATCCACGGCCCCAGCAGATCCAGCGAGCTGTCCAGAGGGGTGGGCCGCTGCCAGCGCAGCGGCACCCGGGCAAAGCGCTGCTGGTTGGCGCTGACCTGTTCGAGGATCTGCCGGTCCTGCTTGAGGATCACCTTGAACAAGGGCTGCAGCACCGCGCGCTTGAGCCAGCCCGGGGTGCGGCCGCGGGCCGTGGCGATACGCGCGAACAACCGCAGTTGGCCCTCGGCGGCCGGGCTCAGCCAGGCGCTGACCAGCAGGTTGAGCCGGCCCTGGCGGTCGCGGTATTCGATTTCCGCCAGCCCCGGCAGGCGAAAGCGCCCCATGCTGAGGCCGCGTTCGCCTTCGAACAGCCGCGATATCAGCCCGGATTGGGTGCCTTCTTCGCTGTACTGCGCTTCAACCCCGTCTTCCAGCTGATGCACCCAGGCGTGAATGCGCTGGCGTTGGCGATCGTGGCGAATCCAGCCGGCGTGCACGAAATGGGTGTGGAAGCCGTCGAGGAAGTTCTCCGCGGCGTCCTGCAAGCTGCACTGCACCCGGTCGCTGATCCAGAACACATCCAGCGCCTGGGCCTGCTCGGCGGCGGCCACCGGCGGGGCATGCGGCCGCTCGCTGGCAAGACTGGCCCACACCAGCCCCTGGGCTTCGCAGCTGTGCACGGGTTGCAACAAGGGCTGGCTGCACCGCTGCTGCTCCTGGCCGGGCAGCTGAGTGCAACGGCCCTGGGGATCGAAGCGCCAGCCGTGGTAGGGGCACTGGATCTGCCCGTCGCGCACCCGCCCGGCGCTCAGCGGCGCAAAGCGATGGGGGCAGCGGTCCGGCAGCACCGCGGCGGCGCCGTCGGCATCGCGAAACAGCACCAGCGGCACGCCGTGCAGGGTGCAGGCCAGGGGCTGCTTGTGCAGCTGCCGGCTCAGGGCGACGGGCCACCAGCCCGAGTGACTGTTCACAGTTTGAGCTTCCTCATCAGCGGTACGCCGATCCGTTGCAGCAGCAGGCCCATCAGTTGCCACACCAGGCGCCTTGGCCAGGGCAGGTGGGCGACGTGGATCAGGCTGTATTCGATCTGCGGCTCACCGCCGCGCAGGCGCTTGAAGGCGGCGGCGCCGGAGCTGAAGTTGAGCACCTGACGGCGGTTCACCGCCTCTTGCAGGCACAGCCGGGTCAGTTGCCGGTACAGGCCGGCGCGCTGGGGCAAGGCGGTGTCGTAGCCGACGATGGGGGTGCTGATCAGCGCGCTGTTGGCGAACCAGCCCAGGGCGCCGTCGATGCGCCCTTCGGCGTTGCGCAGGGCGCGCACCTCCAGCCAGCCTTCGGCCTGCCCGCGTTGCAGCCATTGGGCGCTGTAGTGGGGGTTGAGGCGGCTGTATTTGTCCAGGTACAGCAGGTTGTACAGCTGTTCGATGCGCTGGAAGTCGGCCTCGTTAAGCTCGCTGCCGGGCACTACCTTATATGGGCTGCGGCGCAGCAGGGTGGCGTCCAGGCGGGTGTTGTGGTGACGCAGGAAGGCGGAATTCTCGCCCTCGCGGCCGTCGAACAGGTACACCTGGCGGCTGGGAATCGCCAGGTAGCCCAGGGCTTGCAGGCGCTTGCGCAGTGCGCGGTTGCTGAAGTCGTTGAGCGAGCGAAAGCCAAAGCCGTGGTCGGGGAACTGCCGGCGCAGCAGTTCGGTGATCGCCGGCAAATCCGAACCATCCCAATCGGCGGGGTAGAGGTTGGTCGACAACAGCCAGTTATTGACCTGCACCAAACGGTCGACCTTGGCCGCGCTCAGCAGCCGGTCCACGCCCTGGGTCAGCAGCTTCAAGGGCCAGGCCAGCCAGGGCCGTTGCAGGCGCTGCAGTTCTTCCCGGGCATAGCCGCTGTAGGCGGTCTGCGGCGACACCACGTAGCAGTTATCCACAGGGTCGTGGCCGTGGTTGATGCTCACCGGGAACTGCTGGCGGCCGGTGTCCAGCAGGGCCAGGGCGGTGCTGACATTGCCGATCAGCGCGCCGCCGGCGCAGGTGCGCACGTACTGCCGGGCGTGGCTGTCGCCAGTGCTCGGGGGCTCCAGGGCCAGTTGCTCGGGCAGCAGCAGCTTCATGGGCGCGGTGCTCCCAGGGGCTGGCCGTTCCATTCGATATCGGCGGTGGAGGCGGCCAGCAGCCCGCAGCGGCGGGTCAGGGCGCGGCCGATGATCTCGCTCAGGCTCAGCAGCTGGGCGGTCAGCGGGCCGCGATCGCCGTCCTGCACGATCACGTCCCGGGCTTGTCGGTAGTCGTGCCAGAACGTGCGGCTCAAGGCCCGTTGCGGCGCCGCCAGAAGCAGCATGGCCAGGGCGATCATCCGCGGTTCCAGGGTCGCCTCCAGCGCTGCGTCGGTTTCGCTGCCCAGCGCTGCCACCAGTTGCACCCGCTGATCGTCGAACAGGTGCACGCCGCTGGTGGCCCTGGGGTTGCATTCCAGGACATGGAAGCGGCCCTGGCGGTCCTCGATAAAGTCAAAACCCACCTGCCCGGTGTAGCCGGTGGCCCGGCCGAACTGTTCCAGAAACGCACGGATCGGCGCCGGGGCGCAGCTGTGGAAGTAGATCCCCGAGCCGCGCCCGACCCGGTAGCGCGGCTGGTAGCTGCTGTGGGCGCGCAACTGGCCGTCCACCAGCACGCTGAAGCTGCAGTATTCCTGGCCGGGGACGAACTGCTGGGCCACCCAGGGCGCATCACTACTGGGCCGGACCTTGGCCAGTTGCGCCGGGCTCGGGCGGATCAGGGTCTGGGAGGCGAAGCGCGAATAGGCCGGCTTGAACACCAGGGCGTCGTGCTCCGCCGCCAGCGCTTGCAACGCGGCCGGGTCATGCAGCACCCGGGTCGGCGGCGCGGCCACGGCCCAGCCCTGGGTCATGGCGGCGAAATCGCCCTTGTGATGCAGGCGGTGCAGCAGCTCGAAGTCGCTGGTGAACACCCGGCACAAAGGCCGCAGGCGCTCCAGGCCGTGGGCCAGGTAGAACACCTCTTCACAGGTCGGCAGCAGCAGGTCGATGGCCTGTTGGCGGATGACCCCGGCCAGGGCTTCGATCCAGGCATCCGGGTCGTGGCGGGGTTCTGGCAGGCGCACGAAGTGCTCGGCGGCGCGGCTGAAGCGGCTCAGGGGCTGGGCCAGGGAATCGGCCACGGTCACCGTCCAGCCGGCTTGGCCAAAGGCCCGGGCCCACTCCAGGCAGGCCGGGGCCCGGGCGCCGAGAATCAATACACGCATGGCAGTCCCTCGGGCAGTTGCAGCATCAGCAGGCGGCGTCTTTTCGTCTGTGGCGGCGGTGCCTGCCAGTGGCCGAAGCTCAGATCCGGCGTCTGCAGCCCTTGTTGCGCGCAGAGTTCGGCCAGGGCTTCGCGCAAGCGCTGGCACAGCCCGTGGTAGTCGCCCGAGGCACGCAGGTTGACCTGCCAGAGCAGTCCGCGCTGCTGGATCTGGTATTCCTCCAGTTCCGCCCCGAGCATCAGCAGGGCCCGGCGCAACACATCGGGATAGAGCGGCGCCAGCTGCTGGCCGTCGAGCCGCGGCAGCCAGAGGATCTCGTCGGCGCGGCCTTCCACGGCGGCGATGGCCCGCTCCGCACGGCCACAGGGGCAGGGCGCGCTGGCGACCCGCAGAATGTCGTTGAGGCGATAACGCACGATCAGCTGCGTGCGCCGGGAAAAGTCGGTGATGATCGGCTGGAAGCGCGTGCGCTCAGGGTCCAGCCACTGCGGCTCGATGTGCAGGTGGCTTTCATTCAGGTGCAGGGTGCCGGCCTCGCAGGTGTAGCCGAGAAAGCCTTCACTGGCCTGATAGATCTGCTGCGGCTTGCGCCCGAAGGCTTGCTGCACCAGCTCGGCGTCGGTGCTTTCCAGCACTTCGGCCACCGACAGGATGTGCCGTGGGCGGATCGTCAGCTGCCCGGCCAGGGCCGCCTGGGCCAGCCCGCGCAGCACCGTGGCCGGGGCCACCAGCACGTCCGGGTTCTGCTGGTTGAGGCGTTGCAGGGAGGCGGTCAGGCCCAGGGTCAGGTCATGAAAGGCGAAGTCGATGCGGCGGCTGGCCAGGGTGGTGTACAGGCGGCTGTTGGCCCGCAGGAAGAAGGCGATGCGCAGCGGCGCCAGCCAGGGGCACAGCAGCCGCGGCAGCAGCGCCCGGGGCAGGGTGCGCGCCAGCAGGATGCCGGCCCAGCGCTGGCGTTCCACGCTGCTGACCAGGAACACCCCCTGGGCCCCCGAGGTGCCGCTGGACAGGCCCACGGTGATGTCGCCCAGGGTCGGGCTGAAGTCCCGGGAACGCTCGGCCTGCAGGGCCACCGGCAACACCTGTTCCAGGCTCAGGGCGCGGGTGTTGAAGGCGGCGAAGTCGCTCATCAGTGCTGCCTTGTCCATGAGCGGCAAGCTGTGCAGGCCGTCGTGGGTCAGCCCGTTGAAGCGCTGGCCACGGGGCAGGACTTTGCCCATGAAGTGCTTAAGGCGCCGGGCCTGCCAGGCTTCCAGCCGCTCACGACGGCGAAAACGCAGAGCGTAGCGGCTGAACACGAAGGCGCCGATGCTGCGCAGGGTGCCCAGCAGGCGTTCACTGTTCATTGGCGAAGGCCTCCCAGGCCTGGGTGCAATGGGACGGCAGCACCGCCACCGCCGGTTCGCGGCGGATCAGCTGGCCCAGGCCGTGGTAAGTGCGCAGGTACTGCTGACGGTCGGCGCTGGCAAACCACAGTGCCGGGGAGGCCGGCAGGCGCTCGGCGCGGCAGGCCGGCACCGACCAGCAGGCGTCGGCCACCAGGAACACCGGCCGGCCCTGGGCGTCGGGGATGAACAGGCCCAGCTGGCCTTTGCTGTGCCCTGGCAGCGGCACGCCGATCAGGCTGCCATCGCCGAACAGGTCCAGGCCCTGCTCGAAGGGCGCCATCCAGCTTGGCAGCGCACAGCTGGGGCTGGCTTCGGCCAGGCGCAGGCGGGCGCTGAAATCGTCCGGCAGCAAGCCCGGCAGATGGCCGCCGAGGGTGGCGCGCCAACGCTGGCCGCGCAGGCTGTCGATATGCCGGTAATCGGCTTCCAGGGCGATGAAACGCGCATTGGCAAAATCCCGCAGCCCGGCGATGTGGTCGGCGTGAAAGTGGGAAATGATCACATGGCGGATATCCCCCGGGCCGATGCCCAGCTCATGCAACTGCGCGCCCAGTTGTTCGGCCACCGGCAACTGCACCGGCACTGCGCTGCGGTACAGGCGCTCGGGCAGGGTGCGTGTGGCCTGGAAGAAGTGTTCGGCGTAGCCGGTGTCGTACAAAATCCAGCCGTGCTCCGGGTGCTGGATCAGCCCGCACAGTGCCGGAAATTGCACCGGCGCCAGGCGCCCGCCACGGTCGGCCATGCATTCCAGGTGCTGGCACCAGCCGGCCCGGAGGATCTTCAAGCTGACGCTGCGGCTCATGGTTTTTGTCTCTGTTGGGCCAGCCACCATTGGGCGTGCTGGGCGATGCCCAGGTCCTGGGTGATCACCGGGTGGTAGCCCAGCTCGCGCTGGATGGCGCTGATGTCCAGGGTCTGGCTGAAGGCCAGGACGCCGGCGCCGTAGCGGGTGATCAAGGGCTCGGCGCCGTTGCCCAGGCGTGCCTTGAGCTCCAGCAGGCGCGCCACGCCATGCACCAGGGGCCAGGGCAGGCGACGGGTGCGCAGCGGCAGTTGGAAGTGCTCGGCCATCTGTTGTAGCAGGTCCTTGAAGGCCAGCGGCGTGCCGTTGCTCAGGTTGTAGACGCACAGCGGGCGCGGCAGGGGCCGGGTCAGGGCCAGCCACACCGCGTGCACCAGATTGTCGACGCAGGTCAGGTCCAGCTGTGCCTGGCCGCCGCGCATCAGCGGAATCGCCCCGCGTTGCATCACCCGCAGCAGGCGCGGCATCAGGGTTGCGTCCCAGGGGCCGAACACCGCCCGGGGCCGCAGGATCACGCATTCGGGCAGCTTGGCGTCTGCCAGTAGGGTTTCGGCCTGGGCCTTGCTGCGGGCGTAGTCGTTCACCGGTGGTGGCAGCGGCTGGTCTTCGCGGATGCCCAGGCGGTCGCTGAAGTTGAAGTACAGGCTGGGGGTGGAGATATGCACCAGCCGCGGGATGCGGTTCTTGCCGCAGGCGTGGATCACCTCGGCGGTGGAGTCGAGGTTGGCCTGGGTAAACGCCTGGGGCGAACCCCAGGGTGACGACAAGGCGGCGCAATGCACGATGGCGTCATGCTCGCGGCTGGCATCGGCCAGCAGGCGCTTGGCCAACGGGCTGCCGTGCTCCAGGGGCAGCCAGCGCACGGGTGCCGGGCTGTGGGCAATCACCTCGGCCGCCGCCTCGGGGTTGCGCCCGCTGAACTGCACTTCGCAGCCTTCGGCGGCCAGCTTCCAGACCAGATGCCGACCGATAAAACCGGTGCCGCCGGTGACCAGGATCTTCATCAGTACTCCAGGATCAGGCCGCCGAGGGACAGGCCCGCGCCGGTGCCGATCAGCATCAGGGTTTGTCCGCGTTGAATGCGCCCGTCGCGCACCGCGATATCCAGAGCGGTGGGCAGGGAGGCCGCCACCTGATTGCCATGCTGGGCAAAGATATCGATGACTTTCTCCGGCCCCAGGCTCAGGCGTTTGGCCGCATGCTGCATGGCCTGCTGGCTGGCTTGATGGGGGATGATCCAGTCGATCTGCGCAAGGGAGACCCCGGCTTGCAGCAACAGATCGTCCATCAGGTCCGGCAGGTGCTTGGCGGCGAGGCGGAACACGCCTTTGCCCTGCATCGCGAAGCTGGTCAGGGGCTCGAACGGCACCTGGATGCGCCGCGGATGAAAGCGCGAACCGCCGGCGGGGATCTGGCACAGCGCGGCGCCTTCGGCGTAGGTCCTGAGGCGCGAGGCGAGGATCTTCGGGCCGCCGTCGCCGGCTTCCAGCACCACCGCTGCCGCACCGTCGCCGAAGATGCCGCAGACTTCCACCTGCTGCCAGTCCAGGCCGCAGGAGGCGATGTCGGCGCACACCAGCAGCACGCGCCGGTAATGCCCGGCCTGGATCGGCCAGGACAGGGTGTCCAGGGCGGCAATAAAGCCCAGGCAGCTGGCGTTGATGTCCATGGCCGGGATGCCCGACTGCCCCAGGCCCAACTCCCGTTGCAGCAGCGCGGCGTTGCAGGGCATGCCTTGGTCCTGGGTGCCGCTGGCGCAGACGATCAGGTCCAGCTGATCCAGCGCCAGGTCCGCCGCGTCCAGGGCCCGGCGCGCGGCACTAGCACCGAGGCTGGCGGCGGTGTCCGCAGGATCGGCGACGTGGCGCTGCTGCACTCCGCTGATGCGCGCCACGCTGCCGGCTTCCAGGCCGAGCTGGCGGTCCAGCTCGGCACTGGTGACCACCCGCTGCGGCAGGGCGTGGCCGGTGACGAGGATGGCCAGGGCGCGGGCCGGGCGGGGGGAGGACGCTGATGTGTGCATGCAAATTCCGTGTGTGTGGGCGTCGGGGGAGGCTTGGTCAGGTGGCGGACGGCGCGACCGGGCAGTGGCTCAGAAAGGCTTGCAGCCCTTGCTGATATGCCTCGTCGTCCATCAGTTCACTGTGTTTGGCGATGCGGCAGGCCTGGCCCTTGCGCTGCATCTCGGCGCTGGCCACGTCATAGAAGTGGGCCGCTTCACGCAGGTACACGACCTGCTCCCAGGTCAGGCTGCTCTTGGCTCTGGGAGGTTTGCTCAGGGTGAAACCCTGGTCGTCGAATGTCAGGGTGTAAGTGCCTTCTGTAGCCTTCAAGGGCGCCCGCAGGCGGGCTTCGATCAGGCGCTGGTTCAGGCCGCGCAGCGGCGCTTGGGGTTTGATCGGGGTGGCGGCAATCCGGGCTTGCAGGTGCTTGATCCAGCGTCCGGAAAAGCGCCACCACAGGGGGATGAAGATCAAGGCGAACGCCACCATGGCGATGACCTTCTCCGGGGTGAAGGTCCGCTCGGGGAAGTAGATCGACAGGCAGCCGCCGATCAGGCACAGGGTGAACATCACGGGACCGATCAAGCGGCTTTGCCACCGGGCAAATGTGCTCATGACCCGGACATGCTGTTGATCATCCTTGAGCAATTCCTGCTTCAGCGGTTCGGCAATCCAGGCTTCGGTGTGGGCGGGGGTGATGCGGTAGTGCAATTCCATGGGGGCTGAATCCGAGGTCCGTGTTCGGTGAGGGCGGCAGTCTACCGGCTTCTGGGGTGTGGTGAGCAGCGGCGTGTGCGCCAACGCCAAGCGGCTGTTCAGGTTGGAAACTGCTTCAGATGTTGCTCCACCCACTGGTACAGGCGCTCGTCCAGTTGCGGCCGCTGCTGGTTGAAGTGGTCCTGGCAGCGGTTGAAGAACGGGTCCTGGTTGATGCGCAGGGCCAGCTCGATGGGGCTTTCGCCCTCGGCATGGGCGGCTCGTAGTTGCTGCTGGCGCTGATCGGCCTGCTCCAGGGTGTCCGCCAGGGCGTCCAGATGCAGGAGCCTGAACTGAGCGATGGCCTGGGGCAGATGAAAGTGCAGGGCGCTGTCGAAGCCTTCCCAGTCCTCGAAGGCCAGCCATTCGTGCAGGACCATGAAGCAGCGCAGTGCCGGGGGCAGTTGCTCCAGCGCTGCGAAATCCAGCCAGTACTGACGCGGCAGTTGCTCGGCGGTTTCGATGGCCTGGGCGATCAGGTCCAGGGCCTGGCCCTTGTCCCGGTGATGCTTGCGCAGGATGCGCTGAGTCAGGGTGAAGCGCGCTTCTTCTATAACGTGCAGGGCGCGGTTCAGGTCGTAACCGGCGTTGAGCAGGTGTTCCCGGGCTTGCTCGGGGGGCAGGCCGGATTTGTCTACCAGCACTTGTAGCAGTTCGGCTTGGTAGAGCTCGGCGGCTTGCTGCGGATTATTGGCGCAACGGGCGAGCAGGGCCTGGGCATGGCGCAGGCCGATGGGGATCAGCTTGCGTAGCTGTTGCAGGGCCTGGGTGTGCGTCGGGTCCATCGACAGGGTGCCTTGATAGTCATTGCCGGCTGCGGCGGGAGGCTGATTATCCACCGCGCCGAGCAAAACCTGTAGCCGCTGCCGCAGGCTGCGAACGGCCCGAAGGGACGCGGGGTTCTCAAGGTCGTTGAAGGTCCTGCGGACCTTTTCGCAGCCTCGCGGGCTCGGCAGCGGCTACAAATGAGGTCGCGGTCGCAGTTCAGGTTGGGGGGTGTAGCCGCTGCCGCAGGCTGCGAACGGCCCGAAGGGACGCGGGGTTCTCAAGGTCGCTGAAGGTCCTGCGGACCTTTTCGCAGCCTCGCGGGCTCGGCAGCGGCTACAGGGCGTCAGGGGCCGGGGCGGGCGCCGTCGAGCAGGGCGTCCACCACGGCGCGGGCCATTTCCACGGAATGCACCATGGACCAGATCAGTCCGCGCTCGATGCCGCTGGCCCGTTCGGTGATTTCATCGGACACCTCTTCGGCGCATTTGAGCAGCAGGGAAACGTGCATCAGCGCGTCTTCGGCATTCACCTGGGGTTGCACGGCGAACAGCGGGTGGCCTTGAGCGTCGCGCAGGCCGAAGGGGCGATGGCGGGTGCCGTGCAAGGCGGCCAGCAGGTTGGCGTTGGCGCGGTCCAGCTCCGGGTCGCGGCGCGGACGATCGGTGGGCAAGGGTGGATCGGGGACGAGCTTTTTCATGACGGTCACTCACTCAGTAGTTAACGGACTGCCGAGCTCACTTCCACATGAGGGGTGGCAGTTGTGCGAGGGTGTGGAAGACCGGGACTGAGTAACCCAGCACACCCGAAGGTGTCCCGCGCACAACCGCCATAAAGCGATGCCAACGAAAATACGTCGAGCCATGCTCATGAGCGCTCATGCTTACCCAGGTCCGAACTTCCACATCCGGGCCGCTGATTTGGCAGCGGCACCGGGAGACTGCCTGATCATTCGAAGGGGTACAAGGCGCTCAAAGGCGTGGGGGATTCTCTCGGATTTGCCCTACAAAACAAAGCGAAACGGCTCTGGCACTGGGCGGTATTCCCTGACAAATCGGGTGCTGGGCAGGGGGGATAGGGGCTTTGTTGAATGTGCGAGTGGGGTAGGGCAGTCAGCGTGTGCTGGCAGGTTTTGCGGCCCCTGCGGTGCCGTTCGCAGCCTCGCGGGCTCGGCAGCGGCTACAAATGAGGTCGCGGGTGCAGTTCAGGTTGGGTGGTGTAGCCGCTGCCGCAGGCTGCGAACGGCCCGAAGGGACGCGGGGTTCTCAAGGTCGCTGAAGGTCCTGCGGACCTTTTCGCAGCCTCGCGGGCTCGGCAGCGGCTACA
>Ga0194135_10000577_pt1 | contig 21575 bp, 21 predicted proteins | sample LitLau_LLRF_2013_FD_134024 | JGI IMG/M metagenome (GOLD analysis project Ga0194135, IMG submission 134024) | Freshwater sediment microbial communities in response to fracking from North America - Little Laurel Run_MetaG_LLRF_2013 (version 2) | ecosystem: Environmental > Aquatic > Freshwater >...
CACCAGCCTGTCCTTATTGGCTTCCAAAGTGTTATTGCCGATTCCAAAAAAATCAAAAGGCATACTTTTGAACCGGAGTTCGCTGATCAGGTGATAGTCATTGTGTTTGGTCCATACATCACCCTTCAGGCTGACGTTATATTGTTTCTTGGTCGAAAAGGAGAGTACAGTAGAAAAATTAGAGCTACGGTTCAGGGTGTCGTTTTTATCCACGTAAGTTGAATATAATCCACCGACGCCAAACTCCAGGCCGATTTCCTGTGAATATCTCAGTAAAGGTAATGGCATGAAGCTCGCTTTACGCGTGCTGTCCACATCTTCTGATAACATCCGTTTGATCAGTTTCATTTGTCCGAATCCATGAAGCGTTGAGAGCAGGAGGGTGGTGCAAATTAAAAATTTTCTCATTATGCGTGTCTGGCGCGTAGCTAATCTTATAAAATAAAGGCGCTAAAGTAAACAATTTATAAAGAAAACCCGGTGAGGTTAAAGTTATTATTGTGCGGATAAATCTTATACCTATATATAATAGGTATGGGGCTTCTGCATTAGCTAAAATATAGCATGCCCATTTTTTAAAAAGATATACCTATTTTTGCGCCCATTATACAAAACAGAATAATCTTACAAAAATGAGCGTAACAAGAGGACCAATATCAAAATTCATGGAAGGGCATTACCTTCATTTCAATGCAGCAGCGATGATGGATGCGGCTAAAGGCTATGAGACGCATCTTGATGAAGGCGGTAAAATGATGATAACCCTTGCTGGTGCAATGAGTACTGCAGAATTGGGTATTTCATTAGCTGAAATGATCCGTCAGGATAAAGTTTCAATAATCTCCTGTACAGGTGCAAATCTGGAAGAAGATATCATGAACCTTGTTGCACATTCTCACTATAAACGTGTACCTAATTACCGTGACCTGAGCCCGCAGGATGAATGGGATTTGTTAGAAAACCATTATAACCGCGTAACAGATACTTGTATTCCTGAAGAGGAAGCTTTCAGACGTCTGCAGAAACATATTCATGAAATCTGGTCAAATGCTGAAAAAGCCGGCGAACGTTATTTCCCGCATGAATACATGTACAAAATGTTATTGAGCGGTGTACTGGAACAATATTATGAAATTGATCCTAAAAATTCATGGATGCTTGCAGCGGCAGAAAAAAATCTTCCGATTGTTGTTCCTGGATGGGAAGATTCAACGATGGGAAACATCTTCGCTTCTTATGTAATGAAAAGTGAACTGAAAGCTTCAACCATGAAAAGCGGAATTGAATACATGGGTTACCTTGCCGACTGGTATATTAAAAACAGCGCAGGAAAAGGAATCGGTTTCTTCCAGATTGGTGGTGGTATTGCCGGTGACTTCCCAATTTGTGTAGTACCGATGTTATATCAGGATATGGAAATGGAAAATATTCCATTCTGGAGCTACTTCTGCCAGATCTCTGATTCAACCACTTCTTATGGGTCTTATTCCGGTGCTGTACCTAATGAAAAGATCACCTGGGGTAAACTGGATATCAATACGCCTAAGTTTATTGTAGAGTCTGACGCGACTATTGTAGCTCCGTTAATCTTTGCATGGATATTAAAAATGTAAATTAAATATCCAAATCCTTTTATGGATTTTAGTCGTACCAAAAATCAGCAAGTTGAAAAATTTGCTGATTTTCTTCGTTTAAAGCAGTAAAAACACGAAGTTTAGAATGATTATAAATTGTATTTACTGTCATTTCTTTGTCATTGGTAACTTAATAAATTTTACTTTTGTGGACGTTTTGGTGTAGAACAAGAGTTTAAACATCATTTCGTTCATTACAGTTTTTTAAAATAAAGCATAAAATACTCATTATGAGGAATATCTCATTGATCATTAGAAGAGTTTGGAAGTCGGCATTTATGTTTACGGCTCTATCTGTTTTAATCGTTTCTGGTACACAAGCACAAGACCCAGTAGAAGGTAGAAAGATCTTCAAGGAAAAATGTACTTCATGTCATGCACTGGACCGCGATTTAATCGGCCCTGCATTACAAAAGATTGTACCTACCAAAAGCGAAGCGTTTTTGTTAAGATGGATTAACAATGCTCCGGCATTTATCGCATCTGGTGACAAAGAAGCTGTAGAGGCTTCGAAATTTAATCCGAATGCGGATATGACGGCTTTCCCTTCATTGACGCCTGAGCAGATTAAAAGCATCCTTGCTTATGTTAAAGTAGGTGAGCCAAAGAAAGCAGAAGTTGCTGGTGCTGCCAAAGGTTCTGATGAAGTTTCTAACTTCTCTATCGTTAGGGTGATCGCAGTTATTCTGATCTCTATTATTGTATTGGTGATTCTGGCCAGAGCAATTAAAATGCTGGAACGCCTGATCCTTAAAAAACAAGGTGTAGAGATTGAAGAAGACGAAGAGAAAGCTTCGATGGTAGCTGGTATCGGTCAGCTATTCAAAAACAAGAAATTTGTTTTCTTCGTGATCCTGTGCTTAGTGATAAGTTTAGGTTCATTCGGATGGATGGGAATGTGGAACACTGGTGTTGCTACCGGTTACCAGCCAACTCAGCCAATTAAATTCTCTCACGAATTACACGCTGGTGTTAACCAGATTGACTGTCAGTACTGTCACGCTGGTGCATTTGAATCTAAAAATGCAACTATACCTTCGCTTAACGTTTGTATGAACTGTCACAAACAGGTTCAGGCAAGAGACAGCCATGATGGAAACATCTCTCCTGAGATTCAGAAAATCTACAATGCATTGGGTTACGATGCAGATAAAATGACTTATGACAAGTCTAAAGAAAAACCAATTGAATGGGTACGTGTTCACAACCTTCAGGATTTCGCTTACTTCAACCACTCTCAACACGTAGTTGTAGCTGCTGATGCAATCCGTAAGGAAAAAGGCTTGAAACCAAACGAACCAGTTTGTTTTGCTTGTCACGGACCGGTTAATACCATGGAAGAGATTTATCAATATTCTCCTCTGACTATGAAATGGTGTATTAACTGTCATAAAGACACCAAGTTAGAAGTTAAAGACAACGCATTCTACACCAAAATTATTGAGGCTCATGAGAAAATCAAAAAAGGTGAGAAAATTACACCTGCAGCATTAGGTGGAATTGAGTGTGGTAAATGTCACTATTAATAGAGTTTAGTAAAAAGAACGTTCGATAAACAGTAATATAGCTTAAATGGAAAGCAATAAAAAATACTGGAAAGGCTTAGAGGAATTTAACAAGACCTCCGATTTTGTTGAGAACAACAAAAACGAATTCGCAGAGCCGCTTCCAATAGAAGATGTTTTAAATGAAGCAGGATTAAGTACAGTAACTCCTCGCCGTGACTTTTTAAAAGCCTTAGGCTTTGGTCTTGGTGCGGTAACGCTTGCTGCTTGTCAGCCTGCTCCGATTCACAAATCAATACCTTATCTGGTTAAACCTGAAGAAGTAATCCCGGGCATCCCGAATTACTATGTTTCAAGTTATAACGGTCAGAGTGTTCTGGTGAAAACCAGAGAGGGACGTCCTATCAAGATTGAACCAAATCCTAATGCAGGATTATTCAATACTGGTACTGACGCTCAGGCTCAGGCTTCGGTGTTGGATTTGTACGATGTTTCGAAACTTAAAGCACCTGTATTAAAGAATGATGAAACTACCTGGACCAAGGTGGATGCTTTTGTAACTGCAGAGTTAGCTAAAGCAAAAGCTTCAGGTAAGAAAATCCGTATTGTCTCTTCTTCTGTATACAGTCCTTCGACTAAATCAGTAGTAGCAGACTTCACAACTGCATATCCTTCTACCAAACATATACAGTATGATGCAGTTTCTTATACTGGTATCATCAAGGCAAATGAAAATAGCTTCGGTAAAGCTGTAATCCCTAAGTATAATTTCGACAAAGCTGACTTAATTGTAAGTTTTGCGGCTGACTTTTTAGGTGCATGGATCAGCGGAGAAGAATTCACTGCCCAGTATGTTTCTAACAGAAACAACAAATCACTGGCTAAAGGTAAAATGTCACGTCACTTCCAGTTCGAAACCGGAATGAGTCTGACAGGTACCAATGCTGATACACGTGTTCCAATTAAATTATCTGAGCAGGGACCTGCACTGATTACCTTATATAATGCAATTACCGGTGGTAATTTAGCGGGTGGTTCTTTACCTAAGAATGCTACTGCTGAAACAGCACTGAAACTGGTAGCTAAGGAATTAACCCAGCAGAAAGGTAAAGCTTTGGTAGTATGTGGTTCAAACGATGTTTCTACACAGATACTGGTAAACGCGATCAACTCGGCTATCGGTAGTTATGGTACAACGATTGATCTGGATAATCCAAACAAACGTTATGCTGGTAACGATGCTGAATTTGCAGAATTCTTAAATGAGATGAACAGGGGCGAAGTTGCTGCTGTATTCTTCCTGGACAGTAATCCTGCGTATGATGTCATCAATGTGAAATCATTTACTGACGGATTAAGCAAAGTTCCATTGAAAGTTTCTTTCTCAGACCGTAAGGATGAGACTTCAACTTTATGTGATGTGATTGCAATCAATCAGAACTATTTAGAGTCATGGGGTGATGCAAACAGCTATGAAGGATCTTACTCGATCATTCAGCCAACAATCAACCCGGTATTCAATTCACGTCAGGCAGAACAGAGTTTACTGATCTGGTCTAACGCACCTGTTAAAGATTACTACCAGTATGTACGTAACAACTGGGAGAAAAACATACTTCCTGCATTAGGTAAAAACTGGAACGAATTATTACAGACTGGTGTATTTGCTTCGGCTCCTAAAGCAGCAGGAACTTATAGTTTCAAACTTTCTTTAGATGCAGTTGCTCCTTCAGTATTGAAAAGCAGTGCAGCTTTAGCCAAAGACATCGAGCTTCAGGTTTATGAAAGTATGGCAATGCGTAATGGTAGCCATGCAAACAATGCATTTTTACAGGAATTACCTGACCCGGTTTCTAAAGTAACCTGGGATAACTATATCGCTCTTGCACCTAAATTTGCAGAAGCACAAGGGCTTAAAGAATTTGATGTTGTTGATGTAAAAGGCAGCAACGGCTATACAATTTCTTTACCAGTTCTGATTCAGCCGGGACAAGCTGTAGGTACTGCTTCCATTGCCTTAGGTTATGGACGTACTAAAGCTGGTAAGGCTGGTGATAATGTAGGTAAAAACGCTTATCCTTTTGCAAGTTTCAGCAATGGAACACTGCAATATGCAACTACGGTTACTATTTCTAAAACAGGTTCTACTTACGAACTTGCGCAGACTCAGACTCACCACTCTTTTGAAGGCAGAAATATCATTCGTGAAGCTTCTTTCAAAGAATATGTGAAAAATCCGTTTGCTGGTACTGGTAAACAGGAGGAAGGCCATAAATCATACGATTTATGGGATAAATATGAGAAACCAGGAAATAACTGGGTAATGGCAATCGATCTGAATGCTTGTACTGGTTGTGGTTCTTGTATTGTTGCCTGTAACGTAGAAAATAATATTCCTGTAGTGGGCCGTGATGAGGTTCGCAGACGCAGAGAGATGCACTGGATCCGTATTGACCGTTATTATAGCTTTGAAGATGGCGATAAAAGCGTATCAGAGGAGAAAGAGATTGCGCACCTGGAAAATCTTGACCGTGTATCAGTTGTACATCAGCCAATGTTATGTCAGCATTGTGATCACGCTCCTTGTGAGACTGTTTGTCCGGTACTGGCAACTACACACTCTTCGGATGGTCTGAACCACATGGCTTATAACCGTTGTGTAGGTACACGTTACTGTGCGAATAACTGCCCGTATAAAGTTCGTCGTTTCAACTGGTTTAACTACTGGAATGATTCACGCTTTGATAATTACCTGAACAATGAATTTACGCAGCTGGTGCTTAACCCTGATGTAACTACACGTTCAAGAGGTGTTATGGAAAAATGCTCAATGTGTATCCAACGTATTCAGGCTGGTAAATTAACAGCTAAAATGGAGAAACGTCCATTGAAAGACGGAGATATCAAAATGGCATGTCAGCAAGCTTGTTCAGCCAATGCAATTATATTTGGTGATGGCAACGATCCGGAATCGGAAGTGTCGAAAGCATTACGTAGTGAGCGCGTTTACTATGTATTGGAAGAGATCAATACACAACCGGGAGTAGGTTACATGACAAAAATTAGAAACACAGATTCATTACCAACAGTACAAGCGTAAGCTGATATTAAAGAAAACACATTATGTCAGGACATAACGAATCAATATTAAGAGAACCACTAATCACCGGCAGTGATATCACGTATGCAAAAATTACGGATGATATCTTAACGCCAGTCGAGAATAAGCCCAACAGGGCCTGGTGGATAGGTTTCATTGTTTCCCTAATGGGAGCAACCTTATGGTTAGTTGCAGTAAGTTATACTTTCTGGAACGGTATCGGAGCATGGGGACTAAATAAAACTGTAGGATGGGCCTGGGATATCACCGGTTTCGTATGGTGGGTAGGTATTGGTCACGCAGGAACGCTGATTTCTGCAGTACTATTACTTTTCCGTCAGAACTGGCGTAACTCCATTAACCGTTCGGCAGAGGCGATGACGATCTTCGCCGTTATCTGTGCCGCAACCTACGTCGTATCACACATGGGAAGGCCGTGGTTAGCTTACTGGGTATTACCACTACCGAATCAGTTCGGGTCACTTTGGGTAAACTTTAACTCACCACTGGTTTGGGATATGTTTGCGATCTCAACTTACTTCTCTGTATCCTTATTATTCTGGTACACAGGTCTGTTACCGGATATTGCAACTATCCGTGACCGTGCTACAGGTTTACGCCGCAGAGTTTATTCTATCTTCTCTTTCGGATGGAGCGGTAACGTTAAAACATGGCAGCGTTTTGAGACCGTGTCTCTGATCCTTGCCGGTATCTCTACACCACTGGTACTTTCGGTACACACGATTGTATCCATGGACTTTGCGACCTCGGTAATTCCGGGATGGCACACTACCATCTTCCCTCCATACTTTGTGGCTGGTGCGATCTTCTCTGGTTTCGCCATGGTGTTAACCTTATTACTGGTTGCCCGTAAAGTATTAGGTCTGGAAAACTATATCACCATGTTCCACATTGAGTCGATGAACAAAATCATCATCTTAACAGGATCTATTGTAGGTGTAGCTTATCTGACAGAGTTTTTTATTGCCTGGTATTCAGGTTCAGAATATGAAGCATATGCATTCGTCAACCGTTCTACTGGTCCTTACTGGTGGGCATACTGGATGATGATGACTTGTAACGTAATTTCTCCGCAGTTACTGTGGTTCAAGAAAATCCGTCTGAGCATTCCTGCAACATGGATCTTATCTATCGTGGTAAACATCGGTATGTGGTTTGAGCGTTTCGTAATTATCGTAACCTCTTTACACCGTGATTACCTTCCTTCAAGCTGGGCGATGTTCTATCCTACATGGGTAGATGTAAGTGTCTTCGTAGGTTCAATCGGTGTATTCTTTACTTTATTCCTGTTGTTCTTAAGAGTTCTGCCTTCAATTGCGATTGCTGAGGTGAAGCTGTTACTTAAAACATCAAGTGAGCAGGCTAAACTTGCACAGATTAAAGAAGGTCATTTAGATAAAGATCAGGTAAAGGAATACGTTGAATCTTTAGAGAAATTTGATAGTGTTAAACAAGAAGAATACGCAAAAATATAACAATGAGTAATATCAAATATATTTTAGGCAGTTTTGGCGATCCGGACGAAATGATGCATGGCATCGAAAAGTTACAGGAGAACAACATTAAAATCCATGATGTTTATACGCCTATGCCAATCCACGGCATCGAAGCCAAACTAGGAATTAAAAGATCAAGATTAGATATCCTTGCATTTTTCTGCGGGATCACTGGAACAGTGTCAGCATTTGCGCTGATCTATCTGACCTCAGTCGTAGACTGGAGACACAATATTGGTGGTAAGCCAGCATTCGCATTACCGGATTTTATTCCGATTATGTTTGAGCTAACCATTTTGTTTTGCGCATTTGGTTTAGTTGGATCTTATTATGCATCTACTCACCTTTTCCCAGGAAGAGCACCAAGAGTAATGGACTTAAGAGCAACTGATGACAGATTTATTATCGCTGTAGATGCTAAGGAAAATGCTGATCACAGTAAAATTGATGGATTATTAAAAGAAGCTGGTGCTATAGAAGTTAAGCACAATGAAAGGAAGTATATTAGCTATGAATAAGAATAAAATAGTTGCAGCCTCATTTGTTGTTTTTTCCATTGTTGCAACACTTTCGTCTTGCAGGGATAAGAATAATCCAGGTTTGGAATATGCAAGGAATATGTATGATCACATCGCTTATGATCCTGATCAGCCTAACAAAAACTTTGCAAACGGTCAGACTGCGCAGACTCCTCCTGCAAATACAGATCCGATAGGGTTTGTAAAGTATGAGTATGCAAATACTAAAGAAGGTTATGAAGCCGCTGGTGCGAACCTGCACAATCCTTTAGCTAAGACTCCTCAGAATTTATTATCCGGTAAACATTACTTTACTGTATTCTGCGGTCCTTGTCATGGTGAAAAAGGTGATGGTAAAGGTCATTTGGTTCAAATTGAGAAATTTACAGGTGTTCCGGCTTATCATGGTGATGCAGCATCATCACGTGGTGGTTTAATGAAAGATTTAACCGAAGGAAAAATCTATCATACTATCATGTACGGTTTAAATAACATGGGATCACATGCTTCTCAGCTTACTCCAGATCAAAGATGGAAAGTAGTGATGTATGTTCAACAATTACAAAAAATACAATAGAAAAGCAGATATAAATGGGAACTCACAATTATAATTTAACTGAGCAGTTTGAGTTTACAGGGAAAGCTAAAAACTTAAGCATTGCAGCGATCGTAATCGGTATCGCGAGTATAGCTTACGGTTTTTCTGATCATGGACTTCATGAGCGGACTTTTGCCAACCTGTTACTTATGGCGTATTACTTCGCCTGTGTATGTATGTCAGGTGCATTCTTTTTAGCTGTTCAGTTTGTCGCACAAGCTGGATGGTCTGCATCTATATTACGTGTACCTCAGGCAATGGCAAAAACACTGCCTATTGCAGTAGTGATCCTGATCGCTATTATCGGTATGGGTTTATATACGCATAACCTTTATCATCACTGGAATGCCCCGGGACTAACTAATCCGGCAGATCCTAACTACGATAAATTAATCGATGGAAAATCGGCTTTCTTAAATGTACCTTTCTTTTTAGGACGTCAGGTTATATTTTTAGGTCTGTATTGTTTCTTCGCTTTATTACTTGCTAAATTATCGAATAACGAAGATTTAGAAGGTGGTTTAAATTCTTATACCAAGAGTTTTAAATACTCTTGTATATTCCTGGTTATCTACGGATTTACCACACCGATATTTGCATTTGATACCGTGATGTCATTAGAAGCACACTGGTTCTCTACGATGTTCGGCTGGTATAACTTCGCAGCAATGTGGGTGAGCAGTTTAGCTACGATGGCAGTGATCATCATCCTGTTGAGAAAAGCTGGTTACATGCAATGGGTTAACAATAGCCACCTGCATAACTTGGGTCAGTTCATCTTCGGATTCTCAATTTTCTGGACTTATGTATGGTTTGCTCAATTTATGTTGATCTATTATGCCAACATGCCGGAAGAAACTGTGTATTTTTACAAACGTTTTGAGTTTTACAAGTTCTGGTTCTTCCTGAATTTAGTGATGAACTTCCTGGCTCCGGTTTTATTACTGATGGACCGTGATAACAAAAGACAGGAAAATATCATGCTTGGCGTGTGTATAGTTGTATTGTGTGGTCACTGGGTAGATTACTACCAGATGATTATGCCAGGAACTGTAGAATCACATAATGGTTTTGGTATTATTGAAATAGGAACAGCTATAGGTTTTGTAGGCTTGTTTACCTTTACAGTATTAACTGCATTAAGTAAGAAACCACTAATTGCAAAGAATCACCCTTTCCTTCAGGAAAGTTTGAATCACCATTTGTAAGCAAAGGGTTAGAGAGTATATACATTAATTTATAGTAGAAGTACATCGTACTACTTTTAAGAAAATGAGTTTAAGAAAATATATAAGCAATAAGACAATAGCGGCTCTGGCAGTAATTGTTACTGTGTTTGGAACTACGAGCGCATTTGCACAAGAAGCTGCCGCCGGTGCTGCCGCTACGGCTAAACCTATTGATATGTTCCCGATCTACAAATCGGCAGCATTTTATACCCTGTTATTTTTACTGCTTTGCTTATTTATAGCAATAGTGGGTAAAGCAATGCGGGTATATGAATTGACACGTGAAGCTCAGGATAAACCTGCCGGAATCAACTGGAATACTATTAATGGTGTTCTGTTTGTGATTTTCTTAATCGTCGGTCTGTATGGTGTTTATTTCGAATATACTGTTCATGGAAACATGCTTCTTCCTGAAGCTGCTTCTGAACATGGTAAGAAGATTGACCAGATGTTTAACATCACGCTGATCCTGACTACTATTGTATTTATCGGAACACACCTTGTATTATTCCTGTTCTCTTATTTCTACAAAAACACTGGTAAAAGAAAAGCATATTATTATCCACACAATAATGCATTAGAGCGTATCTGGACGATTGTTCCTGCTTTAGTGCTTACTGTATTGGTATTAATGGGATTCTTAACCTGGAGATCAATCTTCTATAAGATCGAAGATCCGAATAACAAACCACTGAGCATTGAGATTACTTCTCAGCAGTTTGCCTGGACAATCCGTTATCCTGGTGCTGATGGGGTTGTAGGTAAGAAAAACTACAAACTGATCACCGGAACAAACAGTTTGGGTATGGACTTCAAGGATAAAAACAACCTTGACGATCAGATGGCTGAAGAAATGGTTATTCCTGTAAATAAGCCAGTAAGATTAATTCTGACCAGTAAAGATGTTCTGCATAGTTTTTATATGCCGCATTTCAGAGTTCAGTTAAATACTGTTCCGGGTATGACTTCTTATTTTGAATTCACACCTACAATTACTACTGCCGAGATGCAGACTAAAGTAAATGATCCAGCATTTAAATATCTGTTCTATTGCTCGAAAATTTGCGGATCTGGTCACTATAACATGCAAAAAGTTGTTAGAGTTGTTTCTCAGGCTGAATATGATGCATGGGTAGTTAAACAACCTAAGTTTATCAATAACGATTTGAGAAAACAATTTGGCTTGCCAACAGTACCGGATGCAGCTGCACCAGCAGCAGCTCCTGCTGATAGTACAGCTAAAAAACCTGCGAAGGATTCTTCTGCTGTAGCAATGAACAAACCGGCTTTAAAAAAATAATTATACTGGAATAGCGCATTATGTCAACTATAACATTACACGATACACATAACAACGATCACCATGACGGTCACGATCATGGGCATCACGAACAATCTTTCATAACGAAGTACATATTTAGCCAGGATCACAAGATGATCGCTAAACAGTTTTTAATAACTGGTATCGTTATGGCTGTTATTGCCATGGGATTGTCTATCTTATTTCGTCTGCAATTAGCATGGCCGGATAAGAGTTTTCCTATCCTGGAAACATTTTCAGGAAAATGGGCTGAAGGAGGAAGGATTAAACCTGAATTTTATCTTGCCCTGGTTACGATACACGGTACCATCATGGTATTCTTTGTACTGACCGCAGGATTGAGCGGTACCTTTAGTAACCTGCTGATTCCGCTTCAGCTAGGGGTACGGGATATGGCATCTCCATTTATGAATATGCTTTCCTACTGGTTATTCTTCATCGCCTGTGTGGTGATGATGAGCTCTTTCTTCATTGAATCGGGACCTGCAAGTGCCGGATGGACAGTATACCCTCCGTTATCTGCCTTACCGAAAGCAATCCCGGGATCGGCTCTTGGTATGACATTATGGTTGATAAGTATGGTTCTTTTTGTAGCTTCTCAGTTAATGGGTGGTATCAACTATGTAAGTACTGTATTAAATATGCGTACTAAAGGAATGGATCTTTGGAAAATGCCTTTGACTATCTGGGCTTTCTTATTAACTGCAATCCTTGGTATTTTATCATTCCCTGTTTTAGTTGCAGGTGTTGTATTATTAATCTTTGACCGTAGTTTCGGTACAAGTTTCTATTTATCTGATATTGTAATGGGTACTCAGGTATTGCCTAATGAAGGTGGTTCACCGATCTTATGGCAACACTTGTTCTGGTTCTTAGGACACCCAGAGGTATATATTGTAATTATGCCGGCATTAGGTATCTCTTCGGAGGTGATCTCGGTAAATTCAAGAAAACCAATTTTCGGTTACAATGCAATGGTTTCCTCTTTAATTGGTATTACTATTCTGTCATTCATCGTGTGGGGTCACCACATGTTTGTAACCGGAATGAATCCATTGCTGGGTGGTGTATTTATGATCACTACGTTAATTATTGCTGTTCCTTCGGCCGTTAAGACGTTCAACTACCTGGCTACCTTATGGCGCGGTAATATCAGGTTCACACCTGCTATGTTATGTGCTATTGGTATGGTTTCATTCTTTATTTCAGGTGGTTTAACAGGTATCTTCTTAGGTAATGCATCACTGGATATTAATCTTCACGATACTTACTTCGTAGTTGCCCACTTCCACCTGGTAATGGGATCTGCTGCGATCTTCGGTATGTTGGCTGGTGTTTACCACTGGTATCCAAAAATGTTCGGTAGAATGATGAATGCTAAATTAGGCTATCTTCACTTCTGGGTTACATTTATCTGTGCTTATTTAGTGTTCTTCCCTTTACACTTCTTAGGTCTGGATGGTGTTCCACGTCGTTATTATGCCTTTACTGAGTTTGAATTCATGCAGAAATGGGTTACAGTAAACATCTTTGTAACATGGGCGGCAATCGTTGCAGCTTTAGCTCAGGTGGCTTTCTTGTTTAACTTCTTCTATTCTATATTCTTCGGTAAAAAATCTGTTCAGAATCCTTGGGAATCAAATACATTAGAGTGGACTACACCTGTTGAGCATATCCATGGTAACTGGCCAGGAGAAATCCCTACAGTATACCGTTGGCCATATGATTACAGTAAACCAGGTGCTGAACATGATTTCATCCCTCAGACTGTACCTTATTCTCAGACCATGAGCTCTAACATGCCACATGACTTTGAAGGAAATGCTGAATCTGAGCGTATCCAGAGAGAATGGGTTGAAAAACAAGCAAAAGAGAAAACAACACAGGATTAATATATCCGCCTTTTAATATACAATGAGGTTATCTGCTTGAGTATATACTTAGAACGGTAACCTCATTTTTTTTAAAATCAAACCAATGGTTCCTAAATCTGAAAAGAGATTTATCCGGTTAAACCTGATTACTATAGTAGTGACGTTAATACTCATCTTAGCTGGTGCAGTAGTACGTAGTACTGGCTCAGGTATGGGTTGTCCGGACTGGCCAAAATGTTTTGACCAATATGTCCCGCCTACTTCGGTTGATCAGCTTCCGAAAGATTACAAACAAAAATATGTTGCCGGAAGATTAGCAAAAAACGAAAGGTTCGCGAAATTGCTGGATAAGATGGGTAAAAGTAATCTGGCTGACAGTATCCGTCATGATCAGACTATCAGTGTCCCTGAGTCCTTTAATGTAGCCAATACCTGGACAGAATACATCAACAGACTGGCAGGAGTAACTACTGGATTTTTATTGATAGCTATTGCGGGGTTTTCACTGATCTACAGGAAAAATGCCAAAAGGATTATTATACTGAGTATATTCAACCTTTTTGTGGTTGTCGTTCAGGCCTGGTTAGGCTCAATAGTGGTTTCCACAAATCTGACAGCCTGGGTAGTGACTGTACATATGTTACTGGCCCTGGTTTTACTGGCGGTACTGGTTTACACCTACTATTATGCACAGACCCTTTATAAAGTAGATACGGTAGTTATCTCAAAGGTATTCTGGTTAAAGGTACTGATCCTGGTTTCTTTGATCCTGAGTGTATTACAGATCGTATTGGGAACAGAGGTGAGAGAGGCGATTGATGCAGTATCCAAAAGCCTGTTATATCAGGAAAGAAATACCTGGATTGCGAAGATAGGGGATATCTTTTCCTATCACCGGGATCTGGCGATTGGTGTTGTCGTGCTCAATGCATTTATTTATCAGTTTGTGATGAACAAGTTCGGAGGGAAGGCCACTGAATTAAAATTGGCTAATTCAATCGTTCTGGTATTACTTGTACAGATTGCGAGTGGGATTTTATTGTCTACCTTTGCATTGCCGCCTGCAGCTCAGGTGGTTCATTTAGTGTTCTCGACAGTTCTGTTTACAATCCAGTTTTATTTATATCTGCTGGTATACAGAACAAGTACTTATAATCAATAATATTAAAACATATAGAATTGAAATTATTTTTCTCAGACCTATCTAAACTCATCAAATTCAGACTTACTTTTCTGGTTGTGTTTTCTGCGTCAGTTACTTTTTTAATTGGTTCAAGGATGCAGGTTGCCAGGGGGGAAGTTCCGTCTATTGACTGGGGAAACTGGCTTATTTTAGTTGCCGGTGGTTTTTTGGTCACTGCGGCAGCGAACTGTTTTAATGAGATCATAGAAAAGGATCTGGATAAACTGATGACCCGTACGATGGACCGTCCGATGCCAGCGGGCAGAATGACCACAGGACAGGGGTTGGTACTGGGACTGATTATGGGTATGCTGGGTACCTGGTTATTAGGTAAACTGAACCTGGAAACCGGGCTTTTGTCTGTGTTTTCTATCTTATTATATGCTTTTGCATATACGCCATTAAAAAGAAAATCTCCTATAGCGGTATTTGTAGGCGCAATTCCAGGTGCTTTGCCGCCGCTGATTGGCTATTTAGCTGCATTAGGGCATACCACGAATTTTACACATGTAGATTACGAAGTTGCAGGGATTTTATTCCTGATTCAGTTTGTATGGCAATTTCCGCACTTCTGGGCAATTGCATGGGTTCTGGATGATGATTATAAAAAGGCGGGTTTCAGATTACTGCCAACCAAGAAAAGGGATAAGACCAGTGCAGTTCTTATTTTCTTAAGTACATTAATATTGATTCCGGTAAGTTTATTGCCAACGGTATATGGTTTTGGTGGTTATTATATTGCGGGTGTATCAATTGTTGCAGGAGTGATTTTTTCTTTAACAGCTTTTAAGCTGCTGGTTAAACTGGATGTGGAAAGTGCACGTAAAGTAATGTTTTGTTCATTCTTTTATATCCCTCTGGTGCAACTGATTTTATTGTTTGATTTTATAGGTAAATAGTTTTTATATGGTACATACATTGAAACAGGAAGAAGTGAGTCAGGATAGGATGTCTGCTTCTTTAAAAGCTAAGAAATTTGTTCTTTGGCTTTTTGTGGTTTCCTCGACTATTATGTTTGGAGGATTTACAAGTTATTATATTGTTTTTGCTGCATCAAAGGGTAAAGGACATGGATTGGTTCTTCCGGATGTCTTTATGTACAGCACGGCAGTACTGGTATTAAGCAGTATCTGTTTATTCTTTGCAGCAAGAGCGGTTCGTCACCAGAATATACAGACGCAAAAAATATTTCTTTGGTTAACCATGCTGTTAGGTATTGGTTTCGCCTATCTTCAGTTTGATGCCTGGTCGGCATTATATCAGAGTGGTGCTACCCTGGTCAACAATAATGCAGCGATTTCTGTGATTTATATTGTTTCAGGTATGCACTTACTGCATATTTTAGCCGGTCTTTGCTTTATACTAAACAGCCTTTGGGGTGCATACAGCAAAGTTCAACCTGAAAATGCGGTGTACCGTATAGAAATTGCCTCTATATTTTGGCATTTTATAGATATATTATGGATATATCTCTATGTTTTTTTACTTTTGAACAGTTAGACTTTTTAACAAACTATTACAATTTTTAAAATGAATTCATTATCACAATTAGATCAGGTAAAAACTACTCCATGGAGTGGCGGCCGTTCACCGTGGTCGGTAGAGTACGGAAAAATAATGATGTGGTTTTTCTTGCTATCAGATGCATTTACATTCTCTTCATTATTAGTATACTACGGGGCGCAACGTTTCACTAAATTTACATGGCCTGATCCGGATTTGGTATTCCAGTCTATCCCGGGCGTACTTGATAAAGGAGCACCGTTGGTGTTCGTAGGTATCATGACTTTTATCCTGATTATGAGTTCTGTAACAATGGTACTGGCTGTTGAAGCTGGTCACAGACGTTATAAAAAAGGAGTTGTTATCTGGATGATTCTGACGATTATCGGTGGTTTCATGTTCCTGGGCTGTCAGGCTCTGGAATGGTCTCACCTTCACCATGAAGGTTTCTGGTGGGGATCTATCCCTGGTCCGGAAGCATTACAGGAATTCTTTGTTGGTCCGGTGTCTAACGTAGCGGCCCAGCAATTTGCTAACCTGTTCTTTACCATTACCGGATTCCACGGATTCCACGTATTCACAGGTGTGCTGTTAAACATCATCATCTTATGTATGACAATCAACGGTACTTTCGAGAGACGTGGTCATTACCTGATGATCGAAAAAGTAGGTTTATACTGGCACTTTGTTGATTTGGTTTGGGTATTCGTATTTACCTTCTTCTATTTAGTTTAATTCCTCAAAAAATATTATTATGTCTGAACATAACTTACAAAACGCAGATGAGCATGCACACGATGAGCATGCTGGCCTGAGCAAATCAAAAATATGGCATGTATTCTTTATCTTATTAGGGATTACTGTTGTAGAGTTTATTATAGCGTTGGTTATCTTACCTAAACATCTGGTTCCTCATACTGCTGGTAATATAGCTTACATCCTATTAACACTTTTAAAAGCATATTATATTGTCGCTTACTTTATGCACCTTAAGTTTGAAAAGACCGGGCTGCAATTGTCACTGGGGCTGGCATTTATATTCATTGCATACTTTATTACCCTGATGCTGATCGAAGGCGGCTATTTGCATATACACATGACCGTTTAATTCATGAAGTTAGCTTCAATAAAGAAAATATTAATCCTGGTATCGATTTTAGCGGTACCGGGATTTTTATATTATGAACTGGTTGAACAGGGCAAAAACAGATATAAACCTTTGCCTTTCTTCGGACCTAAAAAAGTAGCATCTACTTTTCACTCCAAAAGGGGTAAACAGATTCCGGATACTATTTATCATCAGCTGCCGGATTTCAGGTTTATCAACCAGCAGGCTGATACTGTGAAATGGAAGAACTATGAAGGTAAAATCATTGTCCTGAATTTATTCTATACTACAGGAAACAACTATGCAGTAGAATTTGCGAATAAAGCGATGAATGTGTTTGCGCATACTTATGGCAAGAATCCGCTGATTCACTTTGTGGGCTTAAGCATAGATCCGGTAAATGATACTCCGGCGAAATTACTTCCTTATGCAGCTCAGCTGAAAGCGAAAGCTGGTAAATGGGACCTGCTGACAGGCGATAGTACTGCAGTATATGACTGGATTAATAAAGGGCTGTATATCGATGCGCAGCAGCATTTTGAAAAAGGGGAACGGAAGTTCATTTACAGTAATTTATTCGTTCTGCTGGACCCGCAGCACCGTATCAGGGGCTATTATGATGCAACCAATCAGGAGGCATTGTCTAAACTGGATGATGAAATAAAAGTTCTCGTTGCCGAAGAACTGAGAAATGTAAGAGACGGAAGGTAAGCCGGATTTGCCGGTACCTGAAGCTGAAAAATAAATACACCATGAACATTAACGATAAATTCTTTTTACGTCTGATCTGGATCGTTACCGCAGTAGTACTTGTTGTGGTAATTGCCCTGAAGATTGTACCTCCACCAGCGGTAAAACCGTCATTTATTTATTTATTACCGCATATCATCGGTGGGATTAATGCAACTTGTGCGGCATTACTGATCCTTTCACTGATTTTCATCAAGAAGAAGAACATACAGGCGCATAAAGTAACCAATGTGATTACTTTTATCCTGTCTGCACTTTTTCTTGTTTTTTATATCCTGTTCCACTTATATGAAAAGGATACTAAATATGGGGATATAGATCACAACGGAATTTTATCTACTGCTGAACTGGCAGCTGTAAGCGGAACCCGGATGATTTATTTCTTTATCCTGATTACGCATATTATGCTTGCTGTAATCGTACTGCCATTAATCCTGATCAGTTTTCTCAGAGGATTCAGTATGCAGATTGAACGTCACCGTAAAATTGTAAGATGGGCTTACCCGGTATGGTTATATGTGGCTGTCACAGGTGTAATTGTCTACCTGATGATTTCACCTTATTATAATTTTTAATTCATAGCCCGGTATTTTTACATTGAACTTATGTAATGCCGGGCTTGTTTATTCGTTTAATCATATATTTGCATTACATAGTATTTAATCATAATCCAATGAAGAAAGCACTTATCATTTTTATTCTTTTGATCTCTGTATTTGCTGGTGCGGGTATACAGCCAGCTTCGGCACAGTGTGCAATGTGTACTATCAGTGCTGAGCAGGGGACGAAAAATGGGAATACTCAGGCTGTGGGGTTAAATACCGGTGTGCTTTACCTGATGGCGATCCCTTATCTGCTGATCGCGGGTATTGGTATTTTATGGTATAAAAAATACCGCCGTTCTCAAAACAACAATTCTATTCCTTCCTGATTTCTCTCTTTTTATCATGGAGAAAACTACAAAACTATATGCTTTAGTACATGGTAAATGTCCGCATTGCCGCAGGGGGGATATCTTTACGGGTAATTTATATGGGTTCAATCTGCAGCGTACCAATGATATCTGCAGTCACTGCGGACAGCGCTATGAAATAGAACCAGGTTATTTTTATGCGTCCATGTATGTCAGTTATGCGATGAATGTCATGGAGATGATTACTATCGGAATTGCTACCTATATCTTTTCGGGAGGTAATCTTGAATTTGATTCTTTATGGCTCTATGTGGGGGTTATCTTTAGTGGATGTTTTATCCTTGCTCCATTTAATTATCGTTATTCAAGAGTGATTTTATTACATTGGCTCTCGCCAAAAATTAGTTATAACGCCTATTACGACAGACCATGATCAAGCCGGAAACACTTGCTTTTTTAAGCGCAGTCACAGCAAATAATAACAGGGAATGGTTTGCCCTGAATAAGGAACTTTATGAAACGGCAAAGGCCGATGTAATTAGTTTTGTTGAAGAACTAATCCCTGTTCTGGCCGCTGTGGATCCACAGTTCCCGCTGGAAACACAGGCAAAGAGATGTGTGATGCGAATTTACAGAGATGTCAGGTTCAGCAAAAACAAAGATCCTTATAAAAATAATTTCGGGATTTCTTTTTCAGTAAAAAATACGAATGGAAATGGTCCTGAGTTTTATTTACATCTGCAACCGGGTAAATCTTTTTTTGCCGCTGGTTACTGGATGCCAGAAGCCTCTCTGCTGAAAAAAATAAGGGAAGAAATAGATTATAATACTTCGGAGTTTCTGGAGATCATTGAATCAAAGGACTTCTCATCTGTGTTTAAACTGAGCCAGGAAGATACCTTGAAAAATGCTCCGAAGGGGTATGACACAGATCATCCTCAGATTGGCTTGTTAAAACTTAAAAGTTATATCGCAACTTTCCCTATCACGGACGAAGAGTTAGTCAGACCGGGAATGGTTAACCGGTTAAAAAATGCTTTTACCGTTATTTATCCTTTTGTTAATTTTTTACGTAAAGCTATAGCACCATAATTATGAAGAGAGTAGTTTTGTTTTTAGCAGTTGGCTTGCTGGCCAGTGCATTCAGTTCATGTGTTGTCCTTTCTCCCAAGAAGTATAAAGCTTTGCTGGCTAAACAGGATTCATTGAGTAATGGCTGGACGGGGGCTCAGGGATCTATTGATAACCTGCAAAGCGCGATTGCAAAATTACAACGTGATACTGCGAATCTGAACGGACAGTTGAATGAGCTTAAAGGCAAATATAATGCGATAGACGGCAGTTATGCCAAATTGAAGAATAATAGCTCATCAGCGATTAGCAAGCTTTCAGAGGACCTTAAAAAGCGCGAGCAGCGGTTAAAGGAAGTGGAAGATATTTTGCGTAAACGTGACGAGGCTTCTAATCTGCTAAAAGAGAAATTGCAGCAGGCATTACTTGGTTTTTCTAAGAATGGCTTGACCGTAGAAATGAAAAATGGTAAAGTTTATGTTTCTCTGACGGATAAGTTATTGTTCCCTTCAGGTAGTATTGTGATTGATGAGAAAGGAAAACAGGCATTAACTCAGCTGGCGAAAGTGCTAAAAGAACAGCCTGAGATCATTATTGCAGTAGAAGGTCATACGGATTCACAAAAAATAACTAATCTCGGTCAGATCAAAGATAACTGGGACCTGAGTGTATTACGTTCTACATCGGTAGTGCGTTACCTGACAGAAACGGAAAAAGTACCAGGTGTACGACTGACTGCTACGGGGAAAGGTGAATTCCAGCCACTGGAATCGAACACCACGCCAGAAGGCAGGAGTAAAAACCGCAGGATTGAGATCGTATTATCTCCTAAATTGGATGAACTCTACGATCTGATTAAAAAGTAAAAAGATCTTTAATCAAAAAAGGGCTTCCGGGATTATCCGGAAGCCCTTTTTTGATAAGCATCAGTCTGGGTTAAAACGGGCTTACAAAGTCTTTAAAGGAGGAAAGGACAAGATCTTTATCAGACAATAAAAGCTCTTCTTTCGTCAGTTCTTCGCTCCAGTTGATATTCAGATCGGGATCATTCCAGATCACACCACATTCAGATTCCCTGTCATAGTAATTGGTCACTTTATAAGTGAAGATCGTATTGTCTTCCAGTGTCAGAAAACCATGTAGAAAACCTGGTGGAACCCATAATTGTTTGTGATTCTCTCCGCTAAGTACAATGCTGAAGTGCTGACCGTAAGTTGGTGAGTTTTTTCTTACATCCACGGCAACATCAAGGACTTTTCCTTGTATTACCCTAACTAGTTTTCCTTGTGCAAACGGGGCTTTCTGCGCATGTAAACCGCGTAATGTCCCTTTTTGAGAAAATGACTGGTTGTCTTGTACGAATTCTGCCTGTATGCCTGCCTCAGCAAAGGCACGGGCACTAAAGCTTTCAAAAAAATAGCCTCTGTTATCTTTCCATACTTTTGGTTCGATAACGAAAAGATCGGTTATAGGTGTCTGTGTTATATTCATAGTTTTAATTAGGCTATATATTCCATTACGGTGGTGAAAGAAACATACTTGTCTTTAAACCGGTTGTTTAATTCTGCGGATAATGCATCTGCATGTTTCAACTGATAAGTTTCATAATCTTCAATCGACTGTACGACATATTGTGAACAATAGGTTACGCCTTCATTGGGTGAGTCAATAACTTTTAACAGTCTGTTGGACACGAACAGCCCTGTAGCCATAACTTCTGGAATATGTTCTTCTTGCATCCATTGCAGCCA
>Ga0194135_10000578_pt1 | contig 21563 bp, 17 predicted proteins | sample LitLau_LLRF_2013_FD_134024 | JGI IMG/M metagenome (GOLD analysis project Ga0194135, IMG submission 134024) | Freshwater sediment microbial communities in response to fracking from North America - Little Laurel Run_MetaG_LLRF_2013 (version 2) | ecosystem: Environmental > Aquatic > Freshwater >...
CACTACATCACCTTCTTTAACATACCACACAATTCTTCTGGCTAAAGCTCCGGCAATCTGTCTGAATAAAACAGGAGTTCCGTTTGCATGTTCTACCACAACAGTTGTACGTTCATTTTCCGTAGATGATTTAGGGTTCCAGGCAGCCAGATATTTTCCAGGATGGTATTTGAAAAATTTAACTACTCCTGCAATTGGGTTTCTGTTAATATGTACGTTTACAGGGGACATAAAAATAGAGACCTGTAATCTTTTGTCTTTGAAATATTCACCTTCCTGAGTCTCTTCAATAACCACAACTTTACCATCAGCCGGGCAGATGACAAGATTATTACCGGTTACAAATGATCTGGAAGGATTTCTGAAAAACTGTAATACGATGATAAATAAAGCAAATGAAGCGATATATACAATCCATCTTAACCAGGCGACATCAGCAAATCTATAGTCGATAATGGCATTTAATATAAAGATAAAAAGGATTGAGAGTGCGATGGTTGTATAACCTTCTTTATGTATTGTCATTTAATTATAAATATGTTTGGTGCAAAATTGTGAAAAATTTACGGAAATCTGGCTAAGAGCCTGTCTAAAGAATCGAGATCAGGAAATTGTACGGTAAATATGTTTAAGGTTTCTGCCCAGTTCATCGTAATCCAGACCATAACCAACTACAAATTCATTAGGGATTTCAAATCCGATATATTCGAGTTCCTTAATAGGTGAAAGGATAGCCTCTGGTTTGTATAAAAGACTGCACACACGAACGGATGCCGGTTGTTGCAGGTAAACTTTTTCCAATATATATTTTAAAGTGAAGCCGGTATCGACAATGTCTTCAACTATAATCAGGTCACGGTCTTTGAGATTCTCCGGAAGTCCGAATATCTCTTTCATCTCTCCGCTGCTTGTGGTGCCTTTATAGCTGGAAACCTTCATGAAAGCGACTTCGCAAGGGATATTTACTTCCTTTAGCAAATCAGCCATAAACAAAAAGCTTCCGTTTAGTACTCCGATAAAAACCGGGCGTTTGTCTTCATATTCAGCGTTAATCTGTGCTGCTATTAATTTGATGCGCTCGTTAATGCGCTCATTCGTGATGGATATCTCGAACTTTCTGTCTCCAACTTCTATCGTGTTCATCATTTCTTTATAGCGAAGTATTTACTTCTTTGTCTTTGCGGCGTTGTTCTCTCCGCTCCCTTCGCAATTCTTTTTTTGTTTTTTTTACTGTATCCTGTGCTGATAATTGTCTTGCCGTTGTGTCTTTCTTCTCTTTCCTGGAATGGCCAAATAATCTGTCAAAAATATTTTTTGATTCGTCCTGCATTTTAACTGGTGCATCCGTATCTACATCAAAGGCAGCAGTATCGACCTTTGCCGAATCTGGCAGCAGATACTGACGTAGTCCTGGCCTCAGTCTTACATTGTAGAACCCATAACCACTAGTGTCCGCAGGCGTTAGGCCGCGTCTGGCCATTATTCTTCCCATATATCTGAAATAGGGCAGCATATAATCTTTCAGTCCGCCGTCTCCCCTGAATTTGAACATCGCTATTTTGGGACGGGGAACAATATTAGCGAGGAATATACCTTCACCGATATTCAGTTCCGCAGGGCTCTTACCGAAGTATTGTCTTGAGGCTTCTCCGATGCCATAGATGTTTTTACCCATCTCAATGATGTTGAAATAGACTTCCAGCATTCTTTGTTTACTGACCAGGTGATTATTCTCAATTAACCAGACAATCAGGATCTCCTCTGCTTTACGTGACAGGGTCTTCTGACGGCTCAGGAATACATTTTTCACCAGCTGCATAGAAATTGTACTTCCTCCCCTGACGAATTTTTTCTCCTTGAAATTGATCACAAAAGACTTGCGGATCGACTCTTCCACAAAACCTTTGTGTGTATAAAAGGAAGGATCTTCAGAAGTGAGCAGCGCATTTTTAAAATTGCTGGAAATCTGTGAAAGCGGAGTGTAATTTGGATTGGAGGGCCCGATCATAATATCACGCATTGGCTTCCCATATTCGTAAGGGGTATAAATGAAGGGTTCGTTGATCTTCTGCAGGTTTAATTTACCCCATTTTACAATTTTGAAACCAAAAGGGGTAAGCGTAGAATTGAATTTCAGACTATCCGGGTTTTTGCTGTCGAGGTAAAAATTAAGATCGTACTTAATTTTTCCTTTAACCTGTAAACCATCCAGTGATTCAAACAGTCCTTCAGGAAAAGCATTTAAAACAGCCTGGGCATCCTGTTCATCAGCATGAAGTTTTACTTCATAAATCTTGTCTGGTGACAAGGTATATTTCAGATAAGGATGTATAGCTGCATCTTTCAGAAAGACGGTAGATGTGCTGTCAAGAGCCACGAAGTTCGGGCCGATCAGCATATCTGCATTGATCTTTGCATCCTTTACAATGATATCATTAGAGGCGATTTTAGCATGGTTGATCAATAGGTTTTTGACTGACCATGATCCTGATATTTTGAAATTATCCCCGCTATATTCGGCACTTTTCATTTCAGTCCTTACCGTGTCAAAGCTAAGTTTCGCGTGCAGCTTGTTTTCGAGATAAGGCAATTCTACTTTTTTGCCATCAGCGAAGAAAAGGACATCCATTTGCTTTTTACCCGGCTTCAGTTTACCGTTCATATGCCAGGTTGCCTCATGATCATTGACCAGTATAGTAGATTTCAGTTCACCCCCATCTATAGTTGCCGTTGTCGTCAGGAAATTTAGTTTTGCAGTATCATTATCATTTAGTGTAAACAGCAGGTTTTTCATCTCCATATCATCAGGAATCTTATTTAATACCTGGTTGAGGATGTCGTGGGCAATATCGCTCAGATCAATTTTTGATTTATTGTCTGTTTTATCCTTCTTTTTCCGTTTCAGGATAAAGTCAAGATTGGTGAGGCTATCTTTCAGGACAACGCTTACTTTACCGGAGTTGAGGACAACTTCGGCCAGTTTTACATCTCCGAAAAGTAAAGGGAATAATTTAACGCCTACAGTCAGGTCTGCTACAGTAGACAATGTATCCCGGTCTTTTGGGACTACTGAGATATTTTTTAGATGAACTGTACTTAGTCCGTTGAAGCCTGCTTCACTTATTTTTATTGTCAGTCCGTAATCAGTATCTGCTTTTTTTATAGCCTTGGCTATCATTTGTTTAAGTAGAGCCTCTCTTTTGCTGTAAGCAACGGTACCCACAATAGCGATTAATACAAGAAATATTCCCAGAACCCATGCACCGACTTTGATGTATTTTTTAGGAATGTTAATTTTTGGAAGATGCATGCTGTAAAATAGGTGTTTAATTGCTTAACGTTAAATGCAAATGTTTATTTCGTGTTAAAATTACACTTAAAAAGCCTAAAATCAATTAATTGTACTGTCCTTTTGTTAATTTTGGGCAATGAATATTAGCAAGGAACAAGTTTTAGCAGCTTTGAGAAATGTCGAAGACCCTGATCTTAAAAAAGATCTGGTGACTTTGAACATGATCAAAGAGCTGAGCATCGAAGATAAAAAAATTACTTTCACTTTAGAACTCACTACTCCTGCCTGTCCGATGAAAGACATGCTTAAAAATGCTTGTCTGAACGCGATCAAGCATTTTGTTGATAAGGAGGCTGAAATAGAGATTAAAATAACCTCGAGAGTAACTAAACCAAACGATACGACCCAGCTGAAAGATATTAAAAATATTATTCTGGTATCTTCGGGTAAAGGTGGAGTCGGAAAATCAACGGTTGCCAGTAATCTGGCAGTTACATTGGCCGCAGAGGGGGCTAAGGTAGGTTTAATTGACGCCGATATCTATGGACCTTCTGTCCCTACGATGTTTGGTTTACTGGGCGCTAAACCCAGTGCAAGAGAAACTGCTGACGGAAAAACATTAATACTGCCCATCGAAAAGTATGGAATCAAACTGTTGTCCTTAGGTTTCTTTGCAGATCCTGATCAGCCCGTACCATGGCGTGGGCCGATGGCTTCGAATGCCATTAAACAGTTGTTCAACGATGCAGACTGGGGTGAGCTTGACTATCTGATTGTAGATCTTCCTCCGGGAACAGGGGATATTCATATTACGATTACCCAAAGTTTTCCGATTGCAGGCGCCGTAATTGTAACTACTCCGCAGCAGGTTGCTCTGGCAGATACAAGAAAAGGACTTGCGATGTTCAGAATGCCATCAATTAATATCCCGGTATTAGGAGTAATTGAAAATATGGCCTATTTTACGCCTGAGGAATTACCTGAAAATAAATATTACATCTTTGGTAAGGATGGCGGGAAAGTGCTGGCAGCCTCTTTTGATGTTCCATTTCTAGGTGAACTTCCTTTAGTTCAGGGTATTACTGAAGGAGGGGACAGTGGTACGCCCATTGCAATGGATAGGGAAAGTCAGACAGCTTTAGCGTTTTCGGAAATGGCAGGAAAGATTGCACAACAGATTGCAATTAATAATGCATTGCGAACAGATAGCTAAAAAATTAGTAAATTTATATTTTAAAATATATCATGGAATTATTAGAACAGGTAGAACAGGCATTAGAGACGATCCGTCCTTATCTTAAGGCGGATGGCGGAGATGTGGCTGTTGAAGAAATTACAGCAGATAATGTGGTTAAATTGAAGTTATTAGGTAATTGCGGGTCTTGCAAAATGAGCTTTATGACTATGAAAGCAGGAATTGAGCAGGCTATTATGAAAGCCGTTCCACAAATAACAGCAGTTGAGGCGATTAACTTAACCGAGTCAGTTTAATCCATTTAACATAATTTAACTAGCGGGCTAGAGAATTACAGTTATTTTTGTACGATGAAATACATTTTCACGTTGATTTTTGTCTTTTTTACGGCGGGGCTGTTTGCACAACAGGTACCTGCAGGGAAAAGACTGATTCAATTTTCAGGAATTATAACAGACCGGGACAGTAATTTTGTTGTCCCTTATGTCACTATAACAAATAAATCTAACCAGGAACAGCGCTATGCTGCTAATTATAAAGGTTACTTTTCATTTGTTGCCCATCCCGGTGATACTTTAGTTTACAACGCAATCGGATATACTGATAAAACAGTTATTATTCCATTGTCAGTGAAGGATGCAAAGTATACTGAGATGGTTAAGATGAAATCTGAGATTGTTTATCTTCCGGCTGTACGAGTTTATCCATGGGCTACTGTGGAGGAATTTACCAAGGACTTTCTCTCTATGAAAGTGGCAGATGATGATATGGAAATTGCGAGAAAGAATGTATCTGCACGCTCGATTAATGGAAAAATTCAATATCTCCCCAGAGATGCCGGAGAGATATCGTCAACGAATTTCCGTATAGACCAGGAAAGAGCGTTGAATAGAAATATGGTTCAAAGTAATCCTTTGTTAAATCCATTTGCCTGGGGTAAATTAATGCAACAGATTTTTAACGGAGATAAAAGCAGACAAACAAGCAGCAGTAGCAGCAACTAGCGCTTTTTATTGCGCTGTTGCGGGAATTTCATTTTATAATCTGCACGAACATCTCCCCTGGAAATTGAATCCAGTTTAGATTTCAGCATTCTCTTCCGCAGCAAGCTCAGTGTATCGGTAAACAACTTTCCTTCAATATGATCATATTCATGCTGTACTACACGTGCAGGCATGGCAGATAATGCTTCTTCATGCATTTCCCAGTTTTCATCATAATAGCGTACCAGAACATTTGGTTTACGCATTACATCTTCTCTGATTTCAGGAATGCTCAGGCAGCCTTCAGTAAAAGCCCAGGGCTCTCCTGATTCTTCGAGGATAACAGCATTGATAAACACTCTTTTGAACCCGGGGTTTCCGTCTTCATCAGCACCTGTATCTACAATAAAGAGTCTGATTGGCAGCCCGATTTGTGGAGCAGCCAGACCAACACCATATGCTGCATACATCGTATCGAACATATTGCTGATCAGTTTTGTTAAATCCGGATAATTTTTATCTATGTTCTGGCATACTTTCCTTAAAACAGGATCTCCATATGCTACAATTGGTAATTTCATCTGTATAATTTTTATTAACAATTTTAATACACAAACCGTGTATTTACTTGCTCTGCGATATAGCTATTACACGAAAGCAAGATACAAAAGTACGAATATTACCCTAAAGGGTAAAAGGTTAGGACACTAAGATTTTTTTCATCCAGGATTTCATTGGCAATTGAGGCCATTTCGGTAGTTTTTACGGCTTCTATTTTTTCGAAGACAGTTTCCAGGCTATCAATTTTATTGTAATCAATCAGGCTTTTGGCCATAGAGACGATTAATCCAATCCTGTTTTCTTCACCCAGAGCAATCTGGCCAATGAACTTATTTTTGGCTTTCTGCAGCTGTACTTCAGTCAGTGGATTTTCTCGGATTTTGCGGAATTCTTTATAAATCAATGACTGGGCACGGTCAACTTTTTCTTTATCTGTACCGAAATACAAAGTGAAAATACCAGTATCACTCAAAGGGCTGTAGCCGGATTCTATACTATAGGCAATGCCGTGTTTTTCGCGGATCTGTAAATTCAGAATAGAACTCATACCTGTACCACATAACAGGTTATTCAGCAATAATAGTCCTGTTTTAAATGGATGATGCAACGAATAGGCAGTAGATCCGATCATCGTATGGGCCTGCATAATTGGTTTCTGGTCTATTCTGGTAATTACCGGGGATGAAACAGGTGCTTTCCTGTTCTCCTGGTGCAGGTTCTCTGGAATCTCTTCGTAATACCTGGTGAAGATTTTAACTGCTTTGGACAAGCTGTAATTGCCCAGTACAGCAACAACAATTTTATCCGTATGATAATTGTCCGAAATAAAATCTTTGATATCCTGTCGCGAAAGCTTGTCTACACTTTCTGTCGTTCCTAAAATATTACGTCCTAAAGGATGATTTGCGAACACAATGTCTTCAAAATCATCATATATGGCCTCTTCTGGTTGATCCAGGTAAGAAGCAATCTCATCCAGAATAACTCCTTTTTCCTTTTCCATTTCTTCTTCAGGAAAGGTGGAGTGAAATACGATGTCATTAAACAATTCCAGTGTTCTGTCCAGGTAAGGATGCAGAAAAGAAGCATGGATACAGGTATACTCTTTTGTCGTATAGGCATTCAAATCTGCGCCAACACTCTCCAGTCTGTTCAGGATTTGATTGGTATTACGTTTCTCTGTGCGTTTAAAGATTAAATGCTCAATAAAGTGGGCAAGGCCAGCCTGATTCTCATTTTCGTCGCGGGAACCGCTGTTAACGATAATACAGGCATGAGAAATTGCTGATGCAGAGGGTACGTGAAGAAGACGAATGCCATTCGGCAAAGTGTGTACGTTATATTCCATTCTTTGCAAAGATACAGAAGAACATTGCTACCAAATTGTAATATTCTCTCTTAAAAATCAGAAGAAGACCCTCCTCCTCCAAAATTACCACCTCCAAACGGACTTTGTGTGCCTTTTGGGGTATCCTCCAATTGTGTTGAAGCAATAATCAGGGATTCGATATTAACTCCCCCGGGAATAGTTTCTTCTGCCAGTTCTTCATAAGTAAACCCGTGTTTTGGGGTTTTGAGGTATCTGATCAGCCAGTAAGAACCACCCAGTGTAACTATCCCAATTAAAACCAGGGTTCCTTCAATCGGTAGTACGTGATAATAATTTTTAAAAGTGACAGCTGCTATAGCGATCAGAATCAATCCGGTACGTAATAAAATTACATTTTTTTTATAGGCACCTGCCCCAGTATAAATAAAAGGAACCAGAATTGTCCATGGCCAGAAGAAAACGGGGTAAGGAACTTTATAAGGGCCAATTGTAGTATAACCATATAATTCTGTTCCCAGCTTCTGTACGACATAATAATTACCCGACAGGTATAGAGTAACCAGGCTTGTGACTTGCAAAAGACTAATACAATGCTGATAATAAACGAGTCCGGGGTGTTTCATTTGAGTCAATGAAAAATAATAGGTTATACCAGAGAGTAGAATGACCAGGAAAGGCAGCGTAGCGGCACCAAAAGCACTGGAGTTGTACCACAATACAGCAATCAAGAATACCAGGGAAAGGAAACTCACTATTGCCATCAGGCTGTCCGTAAACCGGAGGGTATAATAGCTGCTCAGCAGGAAAACAATTCCGGCTGCCCATGAAAGTCTGGTCGGCGAATCCGCGTCATAAAGTGGAAACTGATTAGCTAAAATGATTAAAAAACCTGTGAGGATGAGACCGGCTGAAATCCATGTCAGCGCATCGTCAGCACCAGATCTGAAATGATTTTTCCGCCTGACTATAAATTCGAGTGCAATATAGCTGAACAGGCCTAGAAAAAAGTACCATACCGGGCTTGTGATAAGGGCGGAATCCAGCAATATATAAGTCAGTAAACAGCCAAAAAAAACTGCAATGATATTGGTTAGAATGAACAAGCCAATCCTTATGAAGATATTGGGAGAATAAAATCCGACGGGATAGGCAGTTTCTATACTTTTAAATTCATCATTGGACATCTGTCCCGAATCAAGTGCAGGACGAAGCTGTTGTTGCGCAGCCAGATTTGCCAGCCAGACTTTATTATAAATGATCATGAGGCCTTTATTTTTTTATTTAAGTTAATGAGCACTGTTACAAAATAGATAGCAGAACCAATAAGATATAATAAGCTGATTACAAAAGCAGATGATGAATCCATCTTGATAAGCCAGCTTATCACAAAGGTGCTGGCAGCGATGTAGACATATAAAATGATCATCAGCAGAAAATAGAACGATTTATCTTTCAGGGCATTCCTGTATAAAATAAAGCCCAGTATAGCTACGCCAATTAACCACAGGTAACTTAATAAATAGGAAGAATCATTGAAATACCCCGAGAGCAAGGAGATAAATGAAATATTTAAACCAAAATTCTGATAAGTGAATTTAAAATGTTTTTTGAAGTTATAACGCTCAGCGAAGTAGCCGGCCCCTAACAGGAGGAGTCCCAGAAAGAGTCCCGTATAAATAAGGGGAGTGGTGTTTTTAAAGTTATCTGTCATCATTCCGATCGGGGAAACTGTAATACCCATCCAGATTGCAAGATTGGTAATGGCCATGCTTAGTACGCCTAAATGATCAAATTCATAAGCAATATAAAACAGGATTAACATAGGGATAAGGGTTGCCATCCCGTAATGTGTACCGAAAATTAAATACTGGAATTGTAAATAACCTAAAAAACTCAGCATACTCAGGCAGCCCAGCAGCAGGATGTAGTCGTAAAGCGAACCGGGCGACTTAACCTGTTCCCTGCTAAATGGCTTTCTGTTTTTAATACAGTAATAAAAACATCCGGCACTGATTGCGGCGATAAACAATAAGATAAACTGATGGCCAATAGTATCTATATTTTTATAAATCAGGATGCCCAGTCCTGTACTTAGCAGGGTAACACCCAGGTATAATAATGTTTTCAATTCCCAGTGCAGGGAAAATAACGGGTTGTTATGTTTATGAACTGCTTTTTTGAGTGTTTCCTCAGTAATAAGGCCTTCTTCACGCAGCTTTTTATACAGGTCAATATTCATATGATGGCTTAATTCTATAGTAAACTAAGAAAAAAATAACTTTATCAATAATATACTGTCAATTTGACAACTAAAATCAAATTGGAACATCCCTTGATAAAGCTGTTATGTACTTAAAAATGAGTTAACATATGAGCATAGAAGAAAAAGGGAGTATTTCCATACATACCGAAAACATCTTTCCTATTATTAAGAAATTCCTGTACTCAGATAATGAGATATTCCTGCGTGAGCTGGTTTCAAATGCGGTTGATGCTGTACAAAAAATCAAACGGTTAGCTGCCTTAGGACAATACAACGGTGAGTTGGGCAATCCTTTAGTTGAAGTTGCGCTTGATGAGGAAAAAAAGACGATCACGATCAGTGATAACGGATTGGGAATGACCGCCGAAGAGATTAAAAAATACATTAATCAGGTGGCTTTTTCGGGCGCAAGTGAATTTGTGGAGAAGTTCAAGGATGCTAAAGATGCCAACGAGATCATTGGTAAATTCGGATTAGGGTTCTATTCTGCTTTTATGGTATCAGATTTAGTCGAAATTCAGACTTTATCTTACCAGGATGGTGCTGAGCCGGCACGATGGGTTTGTGATGGAAGTACTTCTTACGAGATTACTGAAGGCACACGTACCACACGCGGAACAGAAATTATTCTTCATATCAATGAGGAGTCAGCCGAATTCCTGAGTAAACATAAATTGGGAGAGATCCTTGATAAATATGGTAAATTCTTACCAGTACCCATTAAATTCGGTACAAAAACTCAGCAGATCCCGGACGGTGAAGACGAAGAGGGAAAACCTAAAACGGTAGCTGTTGAAACGGATAACATTATCAATACCACTGATCCGATCTGGACTAAAGCACCTGCAGATTTGTCAGATCAGGATTATCTGGATTTTTACAAGCAATTATATCCATTCTCTGAAGATCCTTTATTCTGGATTCACCTGAATGTAGATTATCCTTTCAATCTTACCGGAGTATTATATTTCCCGAAAGTGAAGAATGATTTTGATATGCAGCGCAACAAAATCAAATTATTCAGTCGTCAGGTCTTTATTACAGATGAGGTTAAGGATATTGTACCTGAGTTCCTGATGTTATTGCATGGGGTAATTGATTCACCGGATATTCCTTTGAATGTTTCCAGAAGTTTCCTTCAGGCAGACAGCAATGTGAAAAAAATCAACAGCTATATCACTAAAAAAGTAGCGGATAAATTAGCTGAACTGTTCAATAAAGACCGTAAGGCTTACGAAGAGAAATGGAGTGATATCGGCCTTTTTGTGAAATACGGAATGGTAAGTGAAGAAAAATTCTATGATAAAGCAAAAAGCTTTGCCTTATTGACTAACACAAAGAATGAACACTTTACCTTAGAAGAGTACCATGATAAAGTAAAAGACATCCAGACCGATAAAAATGGCCAGGTTGTTTATATCTATACTAATGACCCGGCTAAACAGGATAGTTTCATCCAGTCTGCAGGTAAAAAGGACTATGATGTATTGCTGATGAATTCGGCTATTGATAATCACTTTGTAAGCTCATTAGAGCAAAAACTGGAGAAAACGTTATTAAAACGTGTTGATTCGAGCGTTGCAAGCAAGCTGATTGAAAAAGATGAAGTTATTGAATCTGTATTGACTGAAGAACAATCGGCAACGGTAAAAGGTGTTTTTGAAAAAGCAATCATCAAACCAGGTTTTCAGGTTGAAATCGTTGGTCTTCATCCTGAAGAATTCCCGGTAACTGTAACCATGGATGAATTTATGCGTCGCATGAAAGATATGGCACAAATGGGTGGTGGAATGAGTTTCTATGGAAATATGCCTGATAGTTATAAAGTTGCAATTAATGGTAACCATAAACTGGTTAACCGGATTTTGCAGACTGAAAATGCAGAAGAACAAAGTGCATTGGCAAAACAAGCGGTGGATTTGGCATTACTTTCTCAGGGAATGTTAACAGGAGCCGAATTGACAGCTTTTGTTAATCGTAGTGTAGAGTTGATCTAGGCTTCTTTTGTTTCTTATAAAAAATGGGGCCCGCAATTTGCAGGCCTCATTTTTTATAAATAATCTTTTATTCAGTGATATTTTCCAGGCTTAAGAGGAATGAATAATTTAAAGCGATGTCTTTTAGATAATCAAATCTACCAGATGCGCCTCCATGTCCAAAATCCATATCCGTTTTAAGTAATAACAAATTCTGATCTGTTTTTGTGGCTCTTAATTTCGCTACCCACTTGGCTGGCTCAAAATATTGTACCTGACTGTCATGAAGCCCCGTAACTACCAATAGATTCGGATAAGCCTTTTGTTCAATATTCTCATAGGGCGAATAGCTCTTCATATAGTGGTAGGCATCGGCTTTCGTAGGATTTCCCCATTCATCAAACTCATTTGTTGTCAGTGGAATACTCTCATCAAGCATCGTATTAACCACATCTACGAAAGGTACCTGGGCAATCACCCCATGCCAGAGTTCTGGCGCCAGGTTAATTATTGCACCCATTAGTAATCCTCCGGCACTGCCTCCCTGCGCATATAAATGTTCGGGGCTGGTAAATTTCTTCCCGATCAGGAATTTACCGCAATCGATAAAATCGGTAAAAGTGTTCATCTTTTTCATCAGCTTTCCATCTTCGTACCACTGTCTGCCCATTTCCTGCCCTCCGCGGATATGAGCAATAGCATAGACAAATCCCCTGTTTAATAAGCTAAGTGTATTCGTTGAGAACGAAGCATCAATGCTATGTCCATAAGAACCATATGCATATAACAGAAGCGGAGCTTTTCCATCCATTTTCAAGCCATTCTTATATACCAGGGAGATTGGAACCAAGGTCCCGTCTTTTGCTGTCGCATATAAGCGCTCTGTTGTGTAATCGCCAGAGTTATATCCTCCGACAACCTCTTGCTGCTTCATCAGTTGTTTCTCTCTTGTCTGCATATGATAGTCGTAAACAGAGGATGGTGTAGTTAGTGAAGTATAGATATAGCGGACTTTTTCACTGGTATATTCAGGATTATAACCTACAAATGCATTATAGGCAGGTTCTCCAAAATCAATGTAATGTTCCGTACCGTCAAAATTAAGGATACGCAATTGCATGAGCCCATTTTTGCGTTCAGAGATAACCAGAAAGTTCTGGAAGCCTTCGATGTCTTCCAGTAAAACATCTTCACGATGCGAAATTACCTCTTTCCAGTTTTCTTTTCCTGTTTTATCCAGCGGACATTCCAGGAGACGGAAGTTCTGTGCATTCCAGTTGGTTAGGATCAAAAATTTATCTGCCATAGGAATAACGTTGTATAAAACATCCTCCATTCTGGACTGAAATATCCTGAATTCTGCATCAGGCTGATCTGCCGGGATTATTCTTTCCTCAGAAGAGAGGGTAGCCTGAGAGGTGATGATGATATATTTACCGGACTTTGATTTTTCTACGCCAATATAATTTGATTTATCTTTTTCTTCATAGACAACAGGGTCCAGATTTGCATTGCTGCCCAGTTTGTGTTTTTTTATCTTCTCACTTAAAAGAGTCTCCGGATTCTTTGCGGTATAAAACAGGTTTTTGTTATCCGCTGCCCAGCAGGGGTCTCCTTCAGTATTTAAAATTTCATCTTCCAGTAACTCTCCTGTTTCCAGGTTTTTGATGAGTATGGTATACTGACGTCTGGAAACTTTATCGACACCATAAGCCAGTAATTTATTATCCGGGCTAACGCTATATCCGGTCGCATTATAATAGGGATGGCCTTTAGCCAGTTGATCGATGTCCAGTAAAATCTCTTCCTCCGCAGTTAGACTTTCCTTTTTACGGCAGAACTTAGAATATTGTTTTCCTTCCTCTGTTCGCGAATAGTAAAAATAACCATTTTTGAATACCGGAACAGACTCGTCTTTCTCCTTAATCCGTCCTTTAAGTTCTTTAAATAAGTTCTTTTGTAACGTTTTTGTCCCACTCATCATGGTATCCAGATAACTATTTTCAGCTTCGAGATAACTGATTGTTTCGTTACTGTAAGGCCCTTTTTTAAAATAATCGATCATCCAGTAATAATTATCTGTTACTGTATCACCATGTAAAATCCGTTGTTTAGGTTTAATATCTGCTATCGGAGGACTAGCTAGGGGCCATTTATAAGTTTCCATTTTTGTATCTTTGTTTTTACCGGCGAAAGCTGAACGGGGTAATAATATCAACCAATGTTCTTGTCTGCCTCATGCAAATTAGGATTTATTTTATAAACTGAATGTCATCATGAATAAGTTACTTAACCGAAAGAATATTTTTAATGCTGTATTAGTTGCTCTTTTCCTTGTTTTTTTGTTTGTCCCTCCCGCTAAAGCACTGGTATTGGAAGGGCTGATGAAAATAGGTTTTTTCAGACCGGATACCACAGCAGTTCAGGCTAATAGTAAATCGGGTGAGTTTTCGGGTGTTAAGTTTAAAGATGGCAGTGGGAAAGAAGTTGATCTGGGAGATCTGAAAGGTAAAGTTGTCTTTCTGAATTTCTGGGCCACCTGGTGCCCGCCTTGTCTGGCAGAGATGCCAAGTGTAAATGCATTGTATGAAAAATTTAAAACTGATAAAGATGTCGTTTTTATTTTAGTAGATGCAGATAGCCAGCTGCCCAAAGCTCAACATTTTATGGAGAAAAAAGGGTACAGTTTACCAGTATATGCTGTTGCGAGTGATATACCGGAAAGCCTTTTTAAAGGATCATTACCTACTACAATAGTATTTGATAAAGAGGGAAGGATTTCCTATAATGAATCTGGTGCAGCAAATTATGCGGATCCCAAATTCATTACATTTATCAACAAATTAAAAGGAACAAATTAATAATTTATAAACCTGTCTTAAAGGGTGTTTTTAAGAAAATAATCATGCAAGAACCATTTGATATTACTATAGGAAATGTTGACTATGCTATATTTCCGGAAGGAAATGATACTTACGTTGTTTATAAAGACGGAAAGGAATATCTGCATATTCTGAAAGATACGGAGGCTCAATGGCTGAAATTAGATCCTGATACTGCACTGCCGCTGTTTGGAGAAGATAAAGAGGTTAATGCTATCGGTCAGGAAATCATAGCTTATGTGCCCGAAGAAGAAGAGGAAGATGACCTGCCGGAAGAAGGATAAACCCCTTTAAGGGGTTTATCTTTTTATCACCTTTATCTTTTTTAGGGTGTTTCCATTTCTTGATATCACGCCAATATATAAACCAGTAGACAAAGAAGAAAGGTCAAACTGATAAAGTCCGTTCCCGTCTTTAAGATAGACCTTCTGCCCGGAAAGGTTATAAAGTGAAAGTGTATAAGGATCGAAATCCCCGCTCCTTACAGATAAAAAGTCTGTTACAGGATTTGGATAGGTTAGGAAATCATTTGCTTTGAGGAAATTGAGAGGCAGAATGTCAGAGAGAATCTTAATGCCATCATTGGTTTCGAGTGTTACCCGGTAAAATTGCACACCCCGAATGAGATTGGGATCGGCCTGACTGTAATTCAACAATCCAGAGGTTACCGGGACAACGGCCAGGGGAACAAAAACACCGGGTGAAGTCTGCTTTTCCCAGGTAATTGTTTTCAGGTTGTAAGTTGTACCAATGGCCAGGTCCAGTTTACCCGCATCATTAACTATACTAGCCAGAAATGTACGGATATAACAGGCAACTCCCTGAGTGGTATAATCAAGGGTGTAGCTTTTTAGTCCGTTAAAATCAGGACCATTAGCAGAAACAGCAAAATAAGGGGATGATATAGAAGCTTTATCAATGATGGCGATTGTGTCTACGAGTTGTTTGAAGGGGGTTAATACATTGTTTTTAAGGTTATAGAGGGTATAGCCTGTTGCTGATAGCTGGGCCGGCCAGTGAAATAAGATTTTATCTGCACAATTATAGCCAACCTTAAGTTTCTCCGGAGCAGAGATAACAAAAGACTCACTGATAAATTCTTTTCCACCACTTTCCATCTTTAATAAGGCGCGTGTAAATAAGTTGGGGGCCGCCCATTTAAAAAATGTAGAACTGAAATTTATATTGCTGCTTAAAACCGTCCAGTTAACGCCATTATCGTAGCTTACAGAGAGTTTCCCTGCCTGACCCGATAAAGTAGTTCCCCATCTTACATAATTGTCTTCAGCGGCAAAAATGGCCGCGTCTTTTGCAGGAAAGGTCCAGGTGAAATCATTAGCAGGTTTTAGCTGATAGGCGATACTGAAATTCTGTTTCCCCTGTGTGACCGAGCGGCCTTTTACATTGATCATGTAATTACCGGGAGGTACATTATCCAGACTAAGCTGCTGTACGGTATTAATATTGTCAATTCTCCTGGTGGCTGGTAAAGCTAACGAATCGGCATTTGGGTATGTACTCAGTACCCAGGGTAAAATAGTTGTTCCTGTTGGTGTCTGCATGGATAAATCAAGATGATTTACTATAGCCTGCATACTATTGACCACTGCGGGTGGGTCGGTCCAGGCGAGCGTCACTTTAAGAGTCTGCTGGTTGGCCGGTACCAGTAAAGGGAAGGTATAATCCTGCTGGTCTGTAACGCTTCCTGTCTGGAACCTGTTTTCCTGTAGGGTAAGTATGGCCTGATAAGCATTCAGTTTTCCAAATCCTGTCGCGTAATCTACCTGTGGCGTTCCAAGGTCATCTGCAGAATTTACCAGAATGCTCTTTACTACTGCAACCGGGGGTTGTTTTCCAAAAAGACTCTTATATTTCTGTTGAAAAAGGGCAACAGTACCCGAAGTTAATGCGGCTGCGCCTGATGTGCCGTCCTGTCCCAAAGCAACAATCTCTGGTTTAACCCTGCCGTCATAAGCAGGGCCCTTGCTGCTCATCGCTTCCGATAGATTCTCCAGGCCTATCCCGCCAACTACAATTACATTTTTAGCTGTCTTAAAGTTTCCTGTTAAATTCGCTGTATTTGGAATGTTCTTATAGATACCATCGGTTGCGATAACCAATCCCGAGTTTCCGGCAGAGAAGACATGGACTATAGTATCTGCTTCAAAGACCTGTTTATCATAAGCTGCTGCCTGAATACCATAGAGATTATCTATTGTAGAAGTACCATAAGAGTGATTCTGTACATTTACCTTATACTGATTCAGCTCCTTAATATCATCCGGCATCAGGTCAAAATTATTTTTGGTATAATCCGAAGCCGTCAGGCTGGCGAAAGGAGCTGCACCCAGGCCACGGATGAAAGAATTTCCTCTACCAAGCGCAAGCGTTGCCATTATGGTGGCGTGGTCATCTACTACGGGGGCATTAGAAGGAGAAGCCACCATATTTCCAATCAGGTCTATATCGTCTTTGGCGAACATCTGCTCTTTTAAGGATAATGTAATGCCTTTACCATTGATATCCGGATAACGGAGGTGAACGGCAGTAATCTCGTTATCAGAGAGATCCGTGTCATTGATTACGATTTCATCTTTTGGAGTTTGAATGATATCTGCAAACAAAACTTCGTCCAGTTGTAAAATTGTCATCAGCTCATTCATCTGAATGCTGGCTGTAACCACAGAGTGCTGCAGATCTAAAGTGTAATCTTTTAAGGATTGAAGCTGTCCTGATAGCACAAGAGTCTTCGGGTTTATCGCAATTCTTATAATAAATTGCTTGTTCTGAGTATTATATTGTTCGTATAGCCGGCTTAATTTATCACTTGCCTTCCATAATGAGTTGGCTTTTGCCTGTGCTAAAATGATAGAACTGACTTTAGCAGCCATATCTTCTCTGATTATGAGATGATTCAAAGAAAAATTGCGCAATGGTTTTAGTTCTTCAATTTCCTTGCTCGTCAAGGGCCGGCTTAATTCTACGAGCAAAATATTTTCACCATTTATCTTCGAATTTACTGTTGTAGAGCTGTATTTGTTGAAAATATTCTTTTTTTCTGCAACCGATAAATTCTGTCCTTTTACAGCCGTGCTGAAAAGAAAAATTATAATGAGAGCATATTTTATTTTGATTTCCACAATATTTTAAATTTAAAAATTTGTTTATGGTTAAAATTATATATAATTTTAGTTTAACCATCTAACCCACAAACATTCTACCTAAAAAACTAACTTAATGAAAAAATTTAACTTATTCTCGCTTGCCATTGCCGGCACACTTGCACTTTGCGTTTTTGGCTGCCAAAAAAAAGATGCAGCAACTACTACTGGTTCAAATCAGAATGAAATTTCTGCTACAACTAAAGCTCAGATTACTGCCCTTGGGTTTAGTACAGAAAACGCCAGAAAAGTAAACGGAGGTTATCTTGTTGAAAATGATATCCTTTTAAGTGAGGCAAATCTTACAGAGAAATCTTCTTCTCCAAATCTGACAATAGCTTCCACCGAACAATACAGAACCACTAATGTGGTGAAAGCTTTGCCAAGAGTAATTACTATTTCTGTAACCAACCTTCCTACAGTATATAGTGATGCAGTTAATGCAATGATTACCAGATATAACAATTTAGGTCTGCGTTTCACTTTTCAACGTGCAGCAGCCGGAACTACTGGACAAATCGATGTAGTAGGCTTTAATGAAGGTCCTTCAGGTGGTTATATCACTTTAGGTTCTTCAGGTTTCCCTACTTCTGGTGGTAATCCATACAACCAGATTCAGATGAATACTAACCCTGCAGCCTATGGTTCTAACCCTAACCTGGGTTACTTAACTTCTGTTTTACAACATGAGGTTGGACACTGTATCGGTTTCCGTCATACTGACTACAAAAACAGAGCATATAGCTGTGGTGGAAGTGCTTCAAATGAAGGTACTGCTGGTGTTGGTGCAGTTCAGATTCCTGGTACTCCATCAGGACCAGATGCAGCATCATTCATGTTAGCTTGTTCAAATGGTTCTGACAGAACCTTTAATGCAAATGATGTAATTGCATTGAACTACTTATACAAATAATTAAACCCCTAACTATTAGAGTTTTGTGGGTTTTGGCTTTAAGCCCGGCAATTTTTATTGCCGGGCTTAGTCTTTTTAAGGCTAAATTTTGCGCTTTAGGGCATAAATTGTTATCATACTAGAATTATCTATTGAATATCAACAGTTTGGGTAAAAATAAATTCGTTTTTAATAAAAAATTATATATAATTTTAGATTAACCTATGATTCATTAATCATCTACCTAAAATTAACTTAATGAAAAAACTGAATTTATTATCGTTTGCCCTTATGGGCACAATGGCTCTGTCTTTCTATGGATGCCAGAAAAAAGATGCAGCGACAACATCAGCTGCTTCCAGCCAGGACAAAATTTCTGCAGCTACAAAATCCCAGATTAACAAAATGGGATTCAGCACTGAGAATGCCCGTAAAGTAAAAGGAGGTTACCTTGTTGAAGGTGATATTCTTTTGACTGACAAAAATCTCAATGAAAAAGCAGTAAGCAGTCATTTAAGTATTGCTGAAACTGAGCAGTACAGGACCACAAACCTGGTTAATGCTTTGCCAAGAGTAATTACTGTATCTGTAACAAACCTACCGCAGGTTTACAGTGATGCTACTGATGCGATGATCACCAGATATAACAATTTAGGTCTGCGTGTTACTTTCCAACGTGCAGCTCCTGGTAATACAGGTGATATCGACATCTTTGGATTTGATGAAGGAGTTGGACCTGATGGCTATATTACCTTAGGTTCATCTGGTTTCCCTACTTCCGGTGGTGATCCTTTCAATCAGATTCAAATGAACACGAATGTGGATGCTTATGGTGCTAACCCTGACCAGGGATATCTTACTTCGGTAATTCAGCACGAAGTAGGACATTGTATTGGTTTCCGTCATACTGATTATGCCAACAGAGCTTACAGCTGTGGTGGTTCATATGCAAATGAAGGTCAGAGTGATGTTGGTGCGATCAGAATTCCTGGTACACCATCAGGACCAAACGCAGCGTCGTTCATGTTAGCCTGTTCAAATGGTTCTGACAGGACTTTTAACGCGAATGATAAAATTGCACTGAACTATTTATATAAATAATTAACAAACCATAGCTAATTTATGGATCTGGGCCTTAAAGCCCGGTAAATTCTACCGGGCTTTAATCAAAGGCTAACCAGCCCTGTTATTTCTGTCAATACTACGGTAATGTATCGCTTCTGCCAGATGTTCCTGCTGTATGTCCTTACTGCCGGCCAGATCTGCAATAGTACGGGAAACCTTTAATATCCTGTCATAAGCGCGGGCAGACAGGCCTAATTTCTCCATCGCCTGTCTGATCAGGGCAAGTCCTTCGTTGTTCATCACACAGAGCTGCCTGACCATATTGGGGCTCATTTGTGCATTATAATGTATACCACTAAATGCATTGAAACGGGTATGCTGTTTTGCCCTCGCCTTAATTACCCTTTTCCTGATCAGGATACTTTTTTCGGAAGGATGCAAGGAAACCAGCTCATTGAAATTAACGGGGGTGATTTCCACATGAAGATCAATTCTATCCATTAAGGGGCCTGAAATTTTACTCAGATATTTCTTCACCATCGCTGGTGAACAGCTGCATTCCTTTTCCGGATGATTGTAAAATCCGCAGGGACAAGGATTCATAGAGACGATGAGCATAAAACTAGCCGGATAATCGACGCTAAGAAGAGCTCTTGCTATAGTTACTTTTCTGTCTTCAAGTGGCTGGCGCATCACTTCCAGTGCAACCCGTTTAAATTCAGGTAATTCATCCAGGAATAAAACACCATTATGGGCAAGAGAAATTTCTCCGGGCTGCGGATTGCTTCCTCCTCCAACCAGGGCAGTATCAGAGATACTATGGTGCGGGTTTCGGAATGGACGTTCTGTCATGAATGAATTTGCAGCTTTCAGTTTTCCTGCTACAGAATGAATTTTAGTAGTTTCCAGTGCTTCCTCTAAACTTAGCGGAGGTAAAATAGTGGGTAAACGTTTAGCCAGCATAGTCTTTCCTGCCCCCGGTGGCCCGATAAGAATCAGGTTGTGACCACCTGCCGCTGCGATTTCTAAAGCCCGCTTGGTACTTTCCTGCCCTTTGACATCAGAAAAGTCATAATCAAACAAACCTCTGTTTTTTAGAAATTCCTGTTCTGTATTTACCTGTATGGGCTCAAGGATGGTGCTACCGTTAAAAAAAGCAATGAGCTCCTTTAAATGGTTCATACCATAAACCTGCAATCCATCAGGTACTGCGGCTTCTCTTGAATTATCTGCGGGGAGTACAAATCCCTTAAATCCGGATTTAGCAGCCTGTATGGCAATAGACAGCGCCCCCTTCACGGACTGTATACTGCCGTCCAGCGAGAGTTCTCCGGCCAGGAGGAACTCTGCTTCCTTTTGGGTGCTCAACTGTCCTGAGGCGATTAAAATGCCTAATGCAATAGGCAGGTCATAAGCTGTTCCCTCTTTCCTAAGATTTGCCGGAGAAAGGTTGATCACTATTTTTTGTCTTGGCATCTTTAAACCCGACGACTGAATGGCACTTTCTATTCTTTTCAGACTTTCCTTTACCGCATTATCGGGTAACCCGACAATATGATATTTATTCCCGCTGCTGATACTGACTTCAATAGTAATGATTTTAGCATCTACACCGGAAAGGGCACTACCGTAAGTTTTAATCAGCATAATATGAGTAAATTGTATGCTAAATTAATCCAGTATTCTTCTTTGTTGTTAGTGATCTGATGTGTTTTTTTTACATAAAAAAAACCGGAATGAAAATTCCGGTTTCTAAAAAATTGAACAGATTTACATTCTTCCCTGTGGCATCTTGGGCATACCGCGCATCATTTTGGCGGCAGCGGCAGGATTTGAAAACTGTTTCATTACTTTACGCATATCCTCAAACTGTTTGATCAGTTTGGTTACTTCTTCAATTTTATTACCGGAACCCTTTGCGATACGCAGTCGTCTGCTTTGCTGAATGCTATCCGGATTTTCC
>Ga0194135_10000579_pt1 | contig 21558 bp, 21 predicted proteins | sample LitLau_LLRF_2013_FD_134024 | JGI IMG/M metagenome (GOLD analysis project Ga0194135, IMG submission 134024) | Freshwater sediment microbial communities in response to fracking from North America - Little Laurel Run_MetaG_LLRF_2013 (version 2) | ecosystem: Environmental > Aquatic > Freshwater >...
TCTTATGAATGGGCACAGTCCCCTTTCAAATGGTGTAGAGGCAAAGAAATAACTCCAAAATTGTCTCTAACAGTGATTACCTTTCTAAACGTATTCAATACCTCATCATCCTAATCGCAGCTTACTGTAGATGATAGTTATATTGTAATTCACAAAACTGTGATTGTACTGTGTGCTGCTTAAATAATAATATTAGATATGCTAACAACATCGGGAAATCTCAATAACCGCACAACATAAAAATGCTTTCCTAAACGTAAAGTGTGCTTGCGTTTTGAAACTCAAAAACAAGAAAAAGAGAGTGTATGAGTTAGACTATGAATAGGACGAAGAAAGTTTGAATGTCATTAAAGCACAATAAGCCATTGCTAATGTAGTCATTCGCTTATATAGATATTGCTCACATATTACAACTTATGCATTTGAATGTATCGCAATATATGTAAAAAAAAATAATGATAACCTAACATAATATGCACCAAAGTGGGAACGAAGAGTGTGCTAACTAACCAAACTTCTGCGAATTTAATACACATACTACCTGTTAAGCTAAAAAATATTCATGAAATAATCTACAGTTAAATCTTGTCTACCACCAACCAAAGCAAACTAATCATCTCAAGTATTTTTGTAACAGCTAAAAAAAGTTAAGAAAAATCAGGAAATTTGTATCAATACACTTGGTTGTACAGTTTTAAATTAACTAAAGTGCTGTATGTGTCTTTAAAATTACGAATTAGCATATGAAGACATGAAACATGTGAAATGCCAACTTAATTGTTTTGTAGTCAGACCAGGCAGGTGTCTATAATTATAATTAATCACAGTTTTAAGTATTAAAACTTAATAAGGGTTGCTCATTTATGATTTGTATAATTTTAAGTATTGAATTGCAGGGAAGTTTGATGAGTGTGAACTCTATGTAATAAACCTTTGATCATCTCGATTTATTAGATTCTATAAACTAAAACTCATAAAATAATAATATAACTTTGTAAAATGTTTCTGTTAACTTATAAATAACAACATCCGATTGATTGGACACACGCAAGTTAACGACTTATTTCTATGCAATTTAATTAACAGCTTATTTAGTCAAACACAAGACCTATAATTATTCGAACTATGTATGTGTGTATTGAAAATGTTGCAAGCTCTAAAGATTTCCGCAATAACATTTTCTCGTGTCTGTCTTTGATGTTTAATTGGTTCTATAAACACTACATAGCAATTTACTATAAGTTACCGGATCACAATATATGTTAAGATTTTACTGAAGTGTTAAAACCAACTAAAAAGTACTTATTTATTGTAAAAATTATCAACAAAGGTGTTTCTACTGTAGTCTGTGACATTGCCGTTGATAACAATGTGAATTTTAGTCAATGTTTTGTACTTAATAGGAATAAATATAATCTCTCCAGGTTTAATTATATGTATATGATAATAACTCTAATTATAAGTTTATTATTATAAGGAACAAGGAGAATAAAGTCGATAAATGGATCTGAAGGGTTTGTTATAGCGAATATTATGGATTGTGTCTAATGGTCATAATAATATAACAACTTTTGAGGCCTAAGGTGAGTCACGAAGTGAAAGGCATGTGCGCGATGCGATTCCATTAGATAGTATGAACGGTTTATGCATAACACTTTCATATATGAATTATGCGAATCTTTCTCTGCAGAGAAACCACGACCGAAAGCTTTCCACCTCGTCGAGTGTCTGGAGAGTTGGATCTGAATCTTTGAATCTTTGGGGATGGAAAGAATTCTCTTGCAAATATCGTTCCTCACCTTCTCATTTAAGGAGCAAGTTTTATTTCGGCTCCTGAATAATGAGACGAATAAAATTCATGCAACTGTGACACATTAAAACGAAATCACAATTCACAGTGGACAGTAGGAAATTATTTCTGGAAAGCGATTGAGTTCTATAAGTCCGAAATGTAAATCAGGACACCTGAATACATACAATGGCGAAAGGGATAGGTCACTTCATTCTTATAATAAAAGCAATTTTAACTCGGGTGATTTTTGGAACTCACGGATTCATTGCCATTTGGAGAGTGACTTCAATTAAAAACGATCCTTACTATTGGTACTTGTGTGCTTCAATATTGGCCTTGGGATTTGAAGGCATCTTCACCCTTACCATCAAAAAGAATCAGGAATGGAAATGGTGAGTTCTCAACTTGACTTAAATGTGTATTATACGCTATCAAAAGTTCACAGTTCATTCATACTTCATCCTTAAAAATTAATAAAAATAAAATTGTAATCTAAAAAGCTCTGTTTAAGAGTAAGTCTCACTTTGCCCCTTATTTTAAGTAGGTAAATCACATTCCCTTCCTAATATTTTCCGTCTCTTCCACTGTATCCTTTTTTTGATGAATCTCTACCGAACATCCGTGGAAAGAATTATATACTGTAGAGCTATATTCTTAAAATTGTGCTGTGATTTATGTCCATCAATTTGTCTCATTGAAATACAAATCCAGTTGTGGGATGAGTGATGGAAACTTCTCTTCCAGTTCTCAACATATGAATTGATTCTAGAGCCACTCAACCTCAAAATCAGATGAAAAATGTGTTCTTACTTGCTCTAATGCTATTCGATAATATTTCACCCATTAGCATAACATCTTACTTGCTACACCTGAGTAGCATGTTATCCACTTCAAGTTTTGCACATAGCAATAAATGATGGGATAGTGTCTGTATTCCTGTTTAGGATTTTAATACTAAAAATACGTTTCATTGCGACAAAAAGCAGTAGAATGAAATACGAAATTAAATTCACAATTTTCAGTAATTTTCATCAGTAGCTTATGTTTACTTAAAAGCTCATTCAATCTACAAAAAAAAATCCCCCGTGGACTCTAAAGGACTCATGTGTTGACAGGTTCTGCCCAAGTGTGTTTTTATACTTGTGCAGCGTTGTGCCTGCAATTTGGCTCCTCGAAGTGGACAAATTCGACAGGAAATTGGCTTTGAAAGCTCAAGCTGAGCGGAATTTGACAGCTGTCATCTCTAATGAAGAACTAGCTGCTATTGATACCTTCGGAGTGAGTTAAATTAAATATTGTATTATGGAATTGCATGCTTTCTAATGTTTTTTCAGACGGGCAATTATGAAAAACATTTGCTATATGAAGTATTATGAAGGAATATATAGGATCAGTCTGTAATCATCAGTACAATACTTAAATGCTTCAATGCATAGTTAGTTAGCCGCAAAATTGTTGTGGACTGAATTTGTCCATGGATAACATCGTAGACACGTCGGAAGTATTATTGCAAACGTGAGAACTCGAAAGGCACATAAATTGCCCATAAATCTATCCGCAATTTTTGCGTTTGGTGTTACTTGCAAATATTATGGCGTGTTGCCACTTTCACTCCTTTCACTTTGATGTGAAAGCAGGCTCTTATTCAGTAGGTTTTGTTGGATAACTTTGTCTACCCAAACTGATCGACCCTTAAGAGAGAGTTCATTCTGGAAACATTTATCGGATTTCTTTGCCACTCAACACATAACTGACTGCTTTATTCACCTACCGCGTGTTACTATTAAGAGAGTATGTATATGCCCATTCACGAAATCCCACAAATACAAGGGATAGATTTGTAACGACCCTGTGTTTGTAAAGAGATATGTATAAAAGTGGAAATGAATCAATCTATTCTTCCCCAGACAAGTGTTAAATAGCAACCACAAGATAGTCTTATAAGTTAGATGGATGTGAAGATGATAAGACTGGAATGAAGTGGAAGTCATTACTAAGCCATTACAGGAAGAGCGAGCTAATGAGGTGGAAATGCTGTACGACTTTCACCTCGAGAGGAATATCTCTTTATTTCCTTCCACTTGAATCATCTCCTTTTTCATCTATCTCTCTATACGTGTCTACAATGTTATCGATCTCAATAGTCTGCTGTATAGATATTTTCAGCAGGCAGTATAGTATTAGTACAATCGTCAAAATATTTGCACAAATATATATATTCTAATTCATACAGGAAGTATTAGATAGATGAAAGTAAAATGTAATATTGCGGATGAATGGATGTTGTTGCAGGTTGAGTTGAAAATTCCCGTTCAATTGGATGCAGAGACGTGGGCCACCGTTATCGAGCAATTACTTATGCTTATTTTAATTATTGGACGGTGGATGTTGCCTAAAGGAGGACTAACGAGGGATCAATTGTCTCAACTTTTACTTGTCTACATTGGCACGGCTGCGGATATCATTGAGTTCTTTGATTCTTTCAAAGTATTTATAAAATACTTTCTTCCAGAGTAATCTTCTTTGCGTGTTTAATATTCACGGAAGGCATAACTTGGTTTTTTGTAGGATGATAAAATTTCTTCTCAAAGGGTTTTATGTCTCCTGATTCTTTCTATTTGGTCATGGAGTTTGCTTCAATTCACATTTGTTCTGACAGCGACCAAAGCTCGAAGAACGCGACTTACTGCTGACATTGATCCACCAAAACCTAAGTTTGTTAATGGGATTTACAAGGTCAAGGAAGTTTGCTGTTCCATAGATGTCTGGGGAATTCTGATTAATATTATTCTTCAAGTATGGTCCATTCAACTTTAGTAAAGATGGATGATATTTCTGAGTCTTCTACCTAATTAATGAATGCTTTGGTATAATTTGGCACAAAGGACGCTCCATTCCTCATTTTCAGAATGCTTCTGATCACATACTACAAGATTATCAGTTACATGAACATCTTCTTCACTTGCAAGAACACGCTGGTCATTATTCTCCAGTTTTACAGACTTTATGTCGTCCAGCAAGAGAAGAATAAGGAAATTAATAAACTCGTTAAAGCAACGGTGTCTGGTAACCTTGCAAAAGCTGTAGAACGGGCAGCGTTTATGGGACCGACTGCTGATGCAAAGGTGAAGCAAGGCAACCGACCTGGAAATTCTAGGAGACCTGCTGGTAATCTTTCAATTATGAAATGAATAATTAATAATAAGGATGGTTTAATAATAAGTAAACAAATTTGAAGGTCCAAGTGGACCAAGCTCTTCAAAGAAGTCGCAACCACCTCAACCTAAAAAGCATCGTTCACAAGATTCAATAGCTTCAACTCAAACTACGAGAGTGCCAGAAGTTGCTAAAAAAGAAAAACCCAGGGTATTTTACAAATAGAATGCATCCAAATCATTCGTCCCCTCATTAAACTTCACTACTTAATTAACTTTATACAGACTGGTCGAAGAAGATCTTTATCAACTGGAAACCTCCCAGAAGCGAGTCAGGATTTAGAGGAAGATAGAATTTACACAGAGGATGATTTGGAACTTGGCATGTCGGGTTCTGTTTTATCAGGAACAAATGATCAGGACTCACAGGAGGAAGAATCCGAAGTACCTTTGGACGATGTGTCGATGGAAAGTGAAAGACCCAAGTGCAACAGAAAGATCAGGTAATATACATCACAATGCTAATTTGTCTTCGTCATTCGTCGTCATTGCATAAAATGTTTAATTCAACAGGATGAGTGACAATCCAGGAGTGTACAAGATCTCGGGAAGTCGCAGTTCGGCTGCAAGTAGCGAGCAGGGAGGACGCTACAGGCAAGACACTGGATATTCATCTAGTTCTAAAGATTCAGCCAACAGCAACCGACGGGTATTTCGTCTTTATAGCATTAGCTACTAAATCTGCATTACGTGTATCAAAATAAAAAACTTTTGTTTCAGGGAAGGGTTTACGTAACAGGAAGACCATCGTCAAATCGAGTAAACGGAGGTAACCGTTCAAGGAGTGCTGCACAAAGGTAGGTAAGTGCATGACACTTTTCTTTCGGACGAGTTTCTTAAGGTTCGAAATAGTTTTTATTGTACTTGATTCACTGGAATTTGAAATAATGACTAGCTATAATTTTTCTCTTAGAAGAAGGCAAATGATAATTGCTAAAGAATTGAATTCGATTGAGTACGGAGGTATTATGGAAGACAACCATCCCTTCTCCGAGGTTAGCCAAGACACAGAGAATGAACGGATCTATCAACGTCGAGCAGCCATAGGAGCTGTATTCTTTCTCTTCGTAGTCATATTCATACTTTGCATGATAGCAATTTACGGAGGAATTAACCCTAAGGGTCTTGTTCTAAGGGAAACATTTAGGGTTCGAAATTCAACTCTACCTCGCACGACTACTACACCTTCCCCTACTAACCACACGGCTACAGGAAACACAACTTCTGTGACCATCAGTAATATTTTACAACCTACCAGTTCCACCAACTCTACTAACAACATAAACGAAGTTAGGGAATTAGAGAATTCTACAATAATAGTCTTCAGAGCGAATGACAGCTCATCGTCTGTAGAGACAATTGAGAATTTCCTTAACACAGCAAGCCCCACTGGTAACAGTCTATTTCCTTTTAGTAGTTCTGAAAGCACTAACCCAGTCGACTCGATTCCAATTTCAACACTTTCAGTTACAGTTGAATCAAAATTAGATAGCACTGATAATAGTTCAGACGATGACAATATAGTCACAGATTCAAAAAGAAACTCAAATTTGAAGTTTTACTATAAAAGTAGTGAGAGCATAGATCGTGAATTTTATCAGAAGTTTAATTTACGTCATGCAAGAAGTAAAATTAGAAGATTTTTAGATCATGGTTCGTGGAATTCATTTCGTTAAGATTGATCCTGTTGTCCTTTGTAAAGTTAATAATGTTCAAACTAAGGTTGTTTACGCACACTTAATCATTAAGATAACCTGTAGTTTCATCCTGTTAGACCTTCGAAACCTTGTTGTAACTTTTGGAGTAGTTGTATAAAATGAAAACTCTCAACACTACGAATGTTAACATATTCGGCTCGTATTTCCCTTGTGTGATAAGATTGCGTTAAATTTGACTTGGAGTTTGAAAACTAAGTTGTCAAGTGTCAAGTATTCTGATTTGATATCTCATATGCAGTTATGCTAGCTAACAGTTAATGGTAGATGTAAATAATCATAAAATAAATTTCACATTGTTACTGTTGAATACGACAAGTATAATATAAAATTTATGTGTAAGTTTAAGAAATTACAATGTTAAAAATAATACCAGAACTTTCATGCTGGATCATGGAGAAACATACGAATAGGATAACAACTGTAGAAATTTGAAAAAAATCAGAAATAAAAGTTTCCTCTGTACGTGTGTTATCAGAAAACAAAAACCAATGTAGGTTTATCACAAGTGTTACACAGGTACTCTTTTTGTACACTAAAGCAGAAAATCATCTGTTGTAATCGGGAACTCAAGAATGTTCCAAAAGCGATTTTCCTATGCTTCTTCAATGTAATCGAAGTCATCGTCAATTGCAACAATTCTTTCAATGTCCTTTTCGTCAAAATTAAACTCTTTTTTCAGCCACGACTTCAGAGCAAAACAATTATCGGTCCATCGATTTGCGGCCTCAAATGCTTCCTACAAAAATAATAACAAATATTCAATCCATAGCCTTTAGAATATATTACTACAAATCATGAAACTTACACCAATATCACGTTTTTCCCTTTCAATGATCGTAGGATCTGAATCACGGTACTCTTCCAGCTGAATTTTCAACTTCTCTTGCTCAGCTTTCAGTTTCACTGTTTCCGCAATCAGCCGATCTCTTTCATCGCTGTCATTTCTACTCATCTGAAACAAACAAGTTATTTTTTATTAAAATCATAATGACTCACAAGAATCAACAACTGAAAAATTTCAATTGGGGAATACCTTCGCTCGCTTAGTTTCTTGTGTGATTTCATCAGCTTTGCCTTGCACTTCGTTCTCCTTATCACACAATTGATCCAGCTTCCTCTTTCGAATTTGAGTCGCCTTACTACATATACATCACAACAGGTTCAGTGAGATCCTTTTTAAGCAAATAAAACTGTACAAACGGAACTTGATTTAGAAATAGTAACTCACCTCGGAAATGCCCAAAAATACGATGAAGTCCCAATTTTTTCGCAATCAACGTACCCGTCATCCACGAGACTTTGCACGACATCTTTCACAGATTGGGCGACAATTCCTTTCTCCGCCGGTCCAAGTTTCTCCAATTCCTACAACAAATACCGACTATGATTAACAAATGGTACATGCATATGAATACAATACCTGCTCAATATAATCTTGAGCATTAACAGTCCCTCCCCATGAGAATACATTCATTAACAAAACAACATTAAATACCTTCAATATTTACCTTTAATTGAAACACGTCTTTCTTTTCATAAAAAATATCCAACATTCGTTTCCTCTTCTCTTCTAAACTTAATCCTCGTTTTTTCGACATGTCGACGCTTTCTCACAGGCACTCGAGATGATGATGGTGATAAACTCACTTTCAAATGTTTCAAATATTCCAAATATTTCGAAACAGTCGTCGTAAAGTAAGAGAGATTAACGGAAGAAGAACATCCGAGCAATAAATTCTGCTTAGCTGAAAATATTCAAATCTTCACGGAGAGGTTTCCAGTTTCCCTCCGAAAAGAGACAAAGTCACAAAGTGAGCAACGTTCTTTGTCAGACGCGTCCCTTCCTTTCATGAATGAACCATGAATGAAGCATTTTTCATTCCGTAACTTCAATTAATACATTAACTTTTTTACGATCAAGTAACTGCGTATAACACAATCATTTGTAGTTAAGTCGGCCTTGATATACATATCATACATAAAGGAGTCTCTGCCTTCAATATTTCAAACAAATCAAGGTCTGCGTAAGTCTAATTATTAATTTTACAAAGCAAAAGATGAATGAAGTCATCAAAATGCATTTTATGCAACATTCTGCATGTACAATTAAAACTGATTTTATTAAATATCGCAAAATACTTTATAAAATTGGTGTTCTGCGTGTGTCTGTTGTCCTGATTATTGCGACACTAGAGCTTGAGTTTGGAGATGAGTACTGTAGGTAATCAGGGTCGCTCTGGTCACTTACCTGTCTCCTACACATTTCCTATCATTGTCTCCTCACCTTCACCCTCATACACATAGACATAGAAGATGCTCCAAAGAGGTGCTTCGGTCCTCCCATATCCAGTTCTAACGCTTTATTAATTGCTTCATGCTCTCTGTTGCAACTTCAGCTGTTTAAAATTGGCTATTACAGATTTAACCATTGGAGTTAAAGCTTTATTTTATGCTTCAGCCTTCAAACTATTATTATACTTGCGATACTTTTGTTCCGCACTACTGTGCTTTGTTATTCCATACTTTCAACAATTCATTTTCATTTTGCTAGCTTATTTATCAATGCATTTCGAATTGCATGCAGTGAATCTAACAACAAGACCAGGAAACGCTTTTACAATCATTTGATCAGGCTGTTCGACCACGTAAGCATTATCTTCATATTTTAATCCTCAGCTTATCGAAATGAGTTCACTTTGGCTCTCAAGGCATGAAAATACAGACAGAGAGCTGGAGTAAAGGCCAAAGATGCTTTAAAATTCATTTCTTACATAGTTTTTGTTGATTTGTTCTTTTCAGCTCAGTATGAACAGGCTAATCAAAATTCTAACCACCTTCTGCCTCGTAGTAAAGATCATTTATGGCCAGTTCGACTGTCACTGCCCAGCTGCTCATCCTTTCCTGCCAGATGAGATGAATCAAACGTATTGTGGGAAGGAATTGAAAGGAGCTGACTGTTCCTCAGAAGGAGTCTATTTTTGCAAAAAGGGTCAAAATGTAGCCACACCGCAACAACCGTTTACGGCAAGGGAAAATTGTACTTCCGACAAGATATACTGCGCTCCACCAAGGAAATCTGAATGTACAGGAGATGACTCGGCCACATGTTTGGCTTTTTCAAGATACTGCGTGGATTCAACGCAAAAATCTGATGATCGAATGTTGGAATACTACGGTCAAACTGGATTGAAGGAGTTGTACATGTTCACACGTGAACTTGATCCAGTAGAAGTAGTTCCCGTGGATGAAACTCAACCACCTATGGAGGAATCCCAGGCACCTATGGACGAATCACAGGTACCTGAAGACAACATGGATATGACCGGTGGGGAAAATAATTTCGATAGTTTCAACGAATAATTTATTGCATGAAAGATCTTAAATTAGCGTTGTCTAGACTTGGGAAAGATGAATAAATATCGTAATCATTAGAATCTGCAGATAATTCGTCGAGCGTTTCTGCGATTGAGTAGAACATGGGCCTTTCTTCTGAAGACAATTCACTTTCAGATTCTTCAGGAGTTTTGTAAAACTTTTCTTCACTGTCTCTGCCGTGTAAGTTGAGATGGAAAAGTTCCGAAAGAGAGTCTCGGAGTGTAATAAAAGTTGTTGAGGGCAGAGCTTCTTCTTTCCATGCGGCGTAGTCAAGTTCGGGAATTATTTTCTTGTTAGCACAGGAGACTCTTGGATTTCTATTGGGTAAAGGGACAGTAAGTTAGTCTCGTTATAGTTCAGGAGAAAGAATTGAGTGAAAGTTACTTTTGATCATGAGGAATCAGCATGACGATGGGTTGTACTGTGTGTATGGCATCGCTAGTGTCACATAATATTCTTGCCAGACTCACTTTCCGAAAACTTTGAAGCTGACGTTGAGTGAATTGACCTGGATTTTCATACCAAAATCTGTCTCCACGTCTAAGGTTTCTGAATGTTTGGCCCAGAATGCAGGAGAAAGTTGGACCCAGAATGCCCCCTTTCACTGGATACTCAACCATTGAGCCAGGAAACAAATCTACGAGTATTATTTATAAAATAAAGTCTGCAGGGAAATAATTCAATCATTTGATCAACTATTTGATCATACCAACATCCCAAGGACTCTCGTATACTTTAGCGAACAGTTCAGCTTTCTCTGTTAAACATTTTCCATTTTTAGTGTGTATATAACTCTAAATGTAAATAGACCTCTCTGATGTATTTGTAATTTGGTGAAACTAACCCATGGGAATTTCAGTGGCATCAGAGAAATCCTTCCAGTCAGAAATAAGAGAGTTGTTGCTTGATAAAGGTTTAAGTAGACCACAGGCTTCTCTCCATTTCAGATAGGGCGGAAGTCCGTGATCTCTTCCACTAAAATAAGTCACGAAAGGAACGGATTAAACTTTCACCACATTAATTGAACCATGAGTTAGAATATATTGGTTACCGTTGAATGTTAATAGCTGCAAGATCAAGGCCTTTATGCCATTGCGTTCGAAATAAATGATTAGTAAGCTGAGTCGTGATGAATTCATCTCGTCTCTGAGATCGCTGCGACGACATGCCAAGAATTAGTCTGTCGACTTCTCCAAAATTGTGAATATTTGAAGGGCTCATCATTTCATGGCTCAGTTCTATGTCTGTTTAATCAATATTGAAATCAATTATTCATCTCAAGAATTAACTTCTACTCCTATACTGATCGCAGACTACTTAAAATGAGACACGTACTGTAAGGCATTTCACGGTGCTGTTCATCACATCTATGCAACTGAGGTTGGACCAAGGAATGGCCGAACCGAAACGCTGCAGCTGCAAATGCCGATGGAACTGTTCCGTCTGTGGTTTCATTATATCCATTATAGAATCCTGTTCGGTGGAGCCTCAACCCGAATATCTTAACATTAAAGTAAATTTCGTTACTGTACAGCTCAAAATCTTCCGGCTTCAAATACATCAAACTTCCTCACCCGTATTATGTCAGGTCCAAGGACTAAAGGCAGGAATTCTCTATAAGTTATATGCTGAAGCTGAGCACTGATGATCTTTCTAGTTTCATGGAATAAAGTTTCCTGAAAAAGACGTATATGTGTCATGTATTTCCTAAATCGGCTTTTTAGAGTCTTTTATAAATTTTTCAAAACTGACTTGTTAAACTACTCAAGATTTAAAGACCCAAGTAGATTTACTTACCTCATCCCAGTGCGGGTTGATTGCAGACAACTTATCCGCAACGAGATTGTGTTGCCTGAGCCAAATCGTGTGCATAGCTGTCAATCCAGGTTGCTCGTTGACCCGTCCATCACCAGCAGCGAAGCAGAAAAGTCTTGGTGAAGATATGACGCATTCGTTTTCTGGAGGATGTATTAATCTTGGCAACAAAGACTTCCGACTAGGCATGTGAGAATATTTTAAATGTCCAGATTCAAACGATCTGAGTGCTTGGAGGTCTCCATCTGTGGATCCGTAAATGTTGCTAGCATCTAACCAGGATGTTAGCTATAAGAAAATAATGATTATGGTACTGACTGCTTGTAAATTAAATAACTTTTGTTTCAAGTGTAAAAAGATAAAAATGTAAGTAAATATGGTTTAATGACTTGATTGAGTTGTTCTCGGGGTCCCAAAGTACAATCTGGTCTAGGAGCAGGAGAACTTCTTATGAATTCCATGCAATCGCTGTAGTTGAAATATGGATCTCCAGGCAGTATCTGAACAATTTGAGCAATGCATTTTTGAAGCCGTTGGATTTAAAAAAGGCGTACACATTATAGTTTACCCAACTGACCTTTATGGGAAGACAATCGGGATGAAGTTCTGTAACGTTACAGCATCTTGGAGTTGTATGATTGAAAGATTGTGTTTGCGATGTGGCTGGAAGTTCACAGCGAGAGTGTTAGACACAGGATCATGTCAATCTACTATTTTATGTTACCTGTTAGATCATGATCCAAGAACTGTCCCCACCTGCGATTCAAAACACCATGAAAGTTAAACATTGCAACTAGGCATACTGGTATCAATCATATCTATAGTGGTAGTGTGAATTACTGCATTAGCATCAAGGTGAAAGTTGATGATGGTCTGGAAACATCTTTGTGAATAGTGAGCGAAATTTGCCTTGCAGAAGGAAGATCTTTTCCTGTGACCGATTTCCTAAGCTGAGAAATTCCTAAAAAGACAACGCACCTTAAATAGAATGCCAGCTATTATCCAGAGAATGAGAGTAGTTATTGATATGCATTTTAAGCTGAACTTTCTTACCATCATCATATTGTGGTGGAAGAAAACGAGCGAAAGGCTGGAATGAAGATCCATAATGAGGATTTTTTAAATTATTACACGAGCCATCAAGACTTCTATACTTGCTCGAAATCAAAGCACAATCGTCTTCAGATTGTCTCCTGAGATCGAACGAATCAAGTTATTAAAATCAACTGCAGATATGAATATAGAGCTTTTTAAATTCCTAGTAAGAAATTTTGTATCATTTACTTGGACGGACAACTGGAGCGTTGAAGCGTTGCTTTCGACAGCAGAGTCTGCTCGAAAATAGGGTTATCCCCGTCATCACGAAACTGAGCTAGTCTACATAATACGAATGTTTAGATCGTTAGATATCAATAGCACTTAGCCTAAACAAGGAAATAGTTATGTAAACGAAAGCATCTCGCGTACTGTTCTTTGAGTAAAGCTGTTGCTCGTAAAGTTGCATAAGCTGCTCGAGCTAGTTCTTTCGCTTTTGGTGATTGCTTGTTGATGGCAGCCAAATATGCAGCAGGGTGGTTTGGTCCAATAGTTATATCTGCAAAACATTTCAATCTTTTCATTTAAAATGCATATTATAAGCATTATCGAGGCATATAACTGCTGGACGCACACTTTTCGCGATCGCGACCTATATAAGTAAAGTATGGGTATTGCACTTTGCAACAATGCAGAAAATGAAACCATGCGAATTTCAATATTGTCACCAATAAATGAATGATAAATATTTATTTAAGTCATATGCTTCAAAGAAATCAAAAATGCAGCTAGAACTGTCAAATAAGCCTAACAAAGTTATCGCATAAGACAGATTACATGCAGATTATGTATTACTAGCAACTCTCTGGAGTCCCATGCCTGAACACAACCAAGTCATGCATATACAACACATTTGACTGGCTGCTAGACTAAAGCCTCACCAGGAGCATTTCTGGCAATCATGACTGCTCTAATCATGCTAACTAATAACTGATTGAAAATCTAGCTGATAATCCCAATTGAATCGATTTAAAATGGGAGCTAAAGTACTTAAAACTGATGTTTGAGATATGATAGTTAAATATTTTATTGGAATCAAGACCTTTTGTGTTTCTCAAATTTCACCCGAAGGAGCAGGACAATGTTACAATGCGACAATGAGGGTGGATGAATAAATGTATAAAAGTAAAGCACACACAAGCACATAAAATATTCAGAATGACGATTTTACTATAATCATAGACTTATCAAGAACCAATAAACCAACTACCACCAACCAACACCAGATTTTTTTGTTTTATAAGGCATTTTTACAATTTCTTCTTTTCATATGTTGCAACCAAATAAGCTTATGGGAATTGGAAATTGTGGAGGAAAGACATCCCAGTAAAAAGAGGTTTCGTGTATCATACTTTGCAAGTACAATTTCAAGGATGTTTTTACTCAATAATAAACTGGACGGAGAAAGATTTATCTAATGTATATGAAATAGTGTGAGCTCACTTTTTCGATACAAGGACGGTTCGATATTCTCATACAGATCTGTGGCTTCTTTGATGCCAGTCTCAACTGCGTTGGCTACATAGGCCGCATAGTGAATAGGGTATGAAAGGATGTCTTCGTCATCTTCATTATTATTGTCTGGAGTCTCAGCAGTAGAAGCAATAATGTCTTTTCGAAAGAGTGTGAACTTTGAAGAATCTTTGGCTTTGAGTTCCACTTGTTGAGATGAAGGAATGGCAGAGGAAAGTAGGGAGAGTAGACTGAGTAGGGAAAGGAGAGTTGGTGGATTGATTGGGGTAAAAAGACACAACGTTGGAGAAATCCGGGGACAACCCCGACTCATTATCTCCTACGCTTCCGTTCGGCTTGGAGAGATGAGATGGCATTCACTGAACCAAACAACACTCGAGCGGTCACCTATACAGATAAGTTGATTTAGCACACATAAAAGATTGACAATCCTCCAGAGAGAGAGAGAAAAGACACGGGAATAATTTTATAGAAGATGAATTATGTAGGCACCTGAACACTAGGCTTGCTGTTTGGGGCACTGGAAGACGTGGAACCACTTGAACTTGTGGCACTGGAGTTTGTGGAAGTTGATGAAGAAGAAGAAGAGGTGGATCCCGAGCACGGGCGTGAGGACATGATGTCTTGGATGCTCCTCGAATCCAACTAACCGATTGACCTAGAAATCCTCAGCATCTTGAATGTGTAGGGAGATATATAGTTATAATATTGTTGTTGATTGATGAAGACGAAGCAAGAGAGTGTTGTTCTTGTGGGGAGATATAAACGATATAAAAGGTCTTGTGAATGAAAAGTCAAGAAGGTGTCTTCTGCAGCCACGAAAAGGACGGAGAGAGGAGGGAGAGACCCACGGCTTTAGCTTTAATATACGCTGCTGCTGCTCTCCTGGTCTACTAATGTCGATGAGAGCGAGTCTGTCCCGTTACACCTGAAAATACCTCTTTTCTTTACCTGCCGGATACATCGGATCAGTAGGCCACGACATATATTCCACACACCAAGTCTACACCAACAAACTAACTTTGGACTTGGGACTTATTTGGGATGAGCAAAAAGCTCACAGGAGCTTTAATGGATTTCTTACTAAAAAAGAGAAGGACATCGTGAGAGTACATACACTCCTAAATATTATTATTATATGTAGGGACGAAGACTCCGAGGGTGAAGGTAGAAAGAAACTTAAAAAGGGGTAAGCACATGAAAGAGCATCCTCGTCTCATAATAATGTTGAGTAACCTTTAGTTATGGGGCGGAGGTATAAAAAAGTAGGTAAAAAACAAAGTAGGTCTGCCGTGAGGACGGTGGTGTCATTGTAGGTTGTCTTCAGCTGTAAATGGTTGACCTGAATCTCACCTAAAACTAGTCTAGTGTAAATGTAATGCATCATGCAAATCATGTTTTGGATCATTAAATGCACTCTCGTGTAGCTCACGACCACAATCAACTCTGAGAGTCTTCTTCCTCACTACCTATATACATTTCGGTAGATGCGATACATATACCTACCTGCGAAGAGTATACCTTCAGACTTGTTGCATCGATGCAAATATATTCTTCGCTCTTTAGGCAGCTCCTCCTGTATTGTTAAAAGAAGAAGACTTAGACACAGTTGCAAAAATCTCAGCCAAAAGTAGCAGAGACACTTTTAGCGACTTTTACAGTTTTCTTTTTGCAAAGGTTGCTGGTTGGAGTCAACACAGCTCGTGTGGAATCAAAGGTGAAATCAGCCTTGGTGTGTGTGTTGTATGCTTGTTTTTTATGGGAAATCACTTTACATAACTTGCTTTAAAGATTTAGGATTACTCAGTATAGTTAATAGAGTTACTTGAGGTACAAGAGAGACAAGCGTTTGATGGGTTTGTTGAATTAAAGCACACACACATACACACACGACAAGTTGTCTGAGACTCGGTTTCATGAACCGAATCAAATCCCACGGCGTATTGTGTTGCGTTTTTATAAAAAGGTGTTGAGGTAGATTATTGTCTTTGAACTAATTTCTGTGGTTTACATTTTGCATCACGACAAGACATTGACAATGAGTATTAGACGGAAGTGCTCAGTTAGAAGTTATGAGAGAGAGAGAGAGAGAGAGGTTGTAGCAGTTAAATTAAAAGTTACATCTCCTTGAGGTGGTCATGAAAAAGAATGTCGTGCGTGTGAAAGCAAGCACAGGTACATGTGTCCCGAATGTTATCCAAGGGTTATTAATTGTTTCTTTAGATATTTCTAAGCAGAATTAGGTTTATGACTGCTTTATCGAAACCGTCAATCAATTTGTATTCAATGGTTTATTGTTGTATTCATTAATAATGAAGAAATAAGGAAAGCTCGGCGAGCGACAGACGGAGTAAAACAACGGTAACCATATTAGATTGGATTGCTGGAAGAAAGCTCGATATGAGAAACTTGAAACCTAATTCTTAAGTGGATTTCCTTGCAAGCATCAGCACTACTATAAATTCTTTAAAACTGTATATGAATAATAATATTTCAATAACATTGTCTGTTCCCTTGATTAAATTTTATTGAAACAACTACATTAAAAATAAATTATTTAAGTAATTTAAATTATTTAACTGATTTTCATGGGGGAACGTGAGAATTCATGTAAATGTAACCATTAGTCAATCATTGTGTGATAAATCACAATAATATCATAATCAGTTCTACCAGTCATAAGGTGAAAGGTGGAGCAGATTGATGATTTAGGAATGTATAAATACGCAGGAGTTGATGATTGAATCAATAGGCACCCTTTACAAATCTTTCGATCATATCTCTTGACCATCTCGATTGATCTTTTGGAACATGATGGCCTGCATTCCTAACAATGACAAATGTGAAATTTCCAGCTGCCTTGGCATATCCTAAAACATCTCCTTTCTTCTTATCCCTAACTATCTTTTGAGTTGCCTTTTGGAAATCAGCTTTCAAAGGTGTATCGAGAGAGTCTACGAATGCAGACACAGCAATTTGAGGAGCACGAAGATCATATTGTCCTACGTAAATCAACACTTTGATGCCGGCTGAGATGACTTGTTCCAAATCGGACTTGTAAGACCGGAATAAATCTGATCGTATGGCAGCAATTGCTTCATCACTTGTGTTGTATAATGGTTGTTTTCCGACGTGAGTTATTCTTCGGACTCCAGTAGTGTTCAGGTATTGAGCATAATAGGCAACCTTTCGAGATGGTCGGGATTCAAATGCATTAGCCATGGATTTGTATCCAGTTAGGTTTCTAAAATATTCAGTCAATTCCTCATGGGCCTAGAAAAGAAATGAGCTTATTAGCTAATCTACTTAATTGCATGGAAATATTTTTTTTGGAAAATGTCTATTCACCGTGAAAGCATCGTCAAACTTTTCCTCGCTGACTAGTTTGGAAATACGACTTTCAATCTCTTTAATTTCAGACTGGCCTTGATTGCTCACCAGTCCTAACATTCGGAAGTAATCAGCATAACTTGTGTAAACTGCAGCAGGATCTGTCAAAGGTCCACCCAAAGCGAGACCTGCCACGTTGATGATAGTATTGTTTGCAATTTTAAGGGCGTTTGCTCCCAAAATTTTGTTTGCAAGAATAGGTGCATATTTCCCTGTAGAAATACATTAATTAATACCAATAAATGTTATATAATGTGTGATACATTCCAAAGGAAAAAATATAATTCTCTGCGAACAGCCCAATACCTGCATAAGATTCTCCAGCAATGTAGAGAGATTGACTTTGGTAGTCGGGAAATAATTTGTAAAACTGTTGGAGACCTTTAAGGAGATCCTCAGCAACTTCAACAGCATTTTTTGCGTATCCATCTTTGCTGTCAGTATAACTGAAACCTAAAGATAAAATGGGATTTTAATTAAATTATAATTTATCTGAATTGTGAGCATTGGGAGAAATATTTCTATCTGGGTCAATGTGAGATTTCTGGAAATGGATTAAATACAGCTCAGCTATAACGCTATAAGCTAGAACAACTACAAAATTAAAAGTTTAGAAAGGCTAAACATAGACACATCACCAATTGCAATAGCGTAGAATAATATTAGTACGATGCAGAAACCATGATCCTACCACATACCAGTTCCGACACTGTCGATATAAAGCATGGAATGTTGCCTAGCCCAAGTTGCCTTTCGAGATCGGATAACTAGTTTTGGAATTCTGCCCCGTTTCTTGACACTGAAAGGTCCATTCTCAATGAAAAGGCCGAAATTCGATGACGTGTCAAGGGCTCCATTAAGCCATAACATTACAGGGGCCTCTTCAGGATCTTCATCCTGTGAATCATGAATTGAATGAAAGTAAGAGTCTAATTTGATTGGCATATTGTTTTACTTACAATGGCTGGGATGAACCAAAAGAATAAATTCGAGTTGGTAGTTTCGTTGACAGTCAAGTACCCGGTGTAAGTTGGAATATCATCTAAGCTGTCTCGGTTCCAGTGGACACGGGCTGCGTTTTGAGCTTCGGAAATGTTTCCAGCTTCGATCAGTTTAGTTAGGAACAATCCTTCAAGTGGCTTATCGTCACATACAGCTAGTTGGACAGATGCTAGGAATACTGCTAACATCAATGTGCAAAATGACGCCAGGAACTGCATGATGAATGCAGGTGTATACTATTGCGGTGTATTTCTGTCAAATGCACTAGTTATGATAACGTGAATGATAATGTTCTCTTGGTTTGATTGTCAAGAGATCAACTAACGAGGAACAGTGCGAGATTCAGGATTTTATGCCTTCGGAAAAATCCAATTTTAAAGGTTATTGTCGTCAACTAACTCTGTCAATGACTCACCAGCAGATGAGGAAGTATCTTTGTATTTCGATAACTACACATGAAACTGATTGTCAAAAGAAGCCGGAGTGTAAATCCTCAAACACATTAGGATTTGGGATGAGAAATGTTGAACCTGAAAATCCGGATTTTAGATCATCTTCTTCATTGCCCATTGTCCATCATTAGTTAATGAAAACATGAATCACGCAGGCAGGCGTTTTTTGTAACAAGGGATACAAAGTTCATGTACACATGGAGCCAAAAAATTAGCATAAACTTGAAATCAAATGCAGTTCACACTTGCCTATGCACTTCAAATGTTGCTATTCTAATCGAGTAAGTTGTGAAAATGATGCACATTTTCTTGGAATGGACTGCATTTCATGCTTCGCTAAACTAGTTGAGCTTATTGGAAGCAAGATAATAAACTTCCATAAATAATCTTCATTGCTAATTCAAGATTAATGCAGTTGCGCAGTTTACCATGCATTATTGCATTCTGTTAATATTGACCTAGTACCTTGCAACTTGCAATATTGAGTGCAGCAATAAATTATGAACCTGACTAATTATTGAGTTTATACATTTACAAAGAAATTTGAGTTCTGAAGTAGGATATCTGACGCAGAAACAACTTGTGACACTTAATTTAGGTTTATATGTAGCGCAAGTAGTAATGCAAGTTAAAAGGTGCGTCATAATCAAACAATGCCATGAGAAATTAATTATTTCGAGGAAATTATCAACTCAAACGTTGAGAATTGATTTTATTAACTCAAAAAAGTTTACAAATTTAATCCTTCTGGGCCGCAGCGACAATTTCTGCCTGCTTAAGAGCCTTACGTTCTTCTCGTCGTTTCCTGGCTTCCTTAACCTTACTTCTTCGTGCCTCGGCTTGGTCGCTATAATAGAAATGAAAAGTACATCATTAATACAACTGTGCAAAATGAACATTTGAAGAAAACAATCTAAAATTAGTTCGATCACGTACTTCAACATCTTGGATCGGGCATTCTCAGCCTTCTTCTTGTGGATGAACTCCATGAGGACACGCTTGTTCTTGAAGACATTACCCTTGACCTTCAAGTACAAGTTTTGATACAGATGTCGGTCGATTTTCTTGGCTTCCCTATAAGGATAAAAAACATTACATTACTACCACGTCAAACATCAATAACATAAAATTACACAAAAACAAATAACAAACTATACCTGTATTTCTTAAGGAGACGACGAAGGACTCTCATTCTCTTGATCCATAGGAGCTTTTCAGGCATACGGGCATTAGCAGTACCCTTCCTCTTTCCGGGACCACAGTGTCTTCCCTTCCTTCGTGCTTCTGTGTTGGCACGGACTCGGGCCCTCGAGTGCACCGCCACAGGCTTCCTGATGATCAAACCATCTTTTGCCAATTTACGGATGTATTGTCCTGCAAATAAAAAAGTTCGATATTAATATCATACCACAAAAAAGTTATACATTAAAAACTTCGTCTGTAGTTTATGAGGAGTCCAAAACCATATAATTGAACTATTGGGCCATTAGACGTAAATTACAATATTAGATTCCACCCAGAAACTCTGAAGTACATTAGATTGCAGGATTTAAAGACAAGCAGCACGCTGTCTATAAATCCTGACTAGATTTCATCTACTACAATATAACTACCGCCACTACCTCGACGACCAATTGTATTGAATACATTAAATTATTTTCATCTGGGAAAGTTAAGCCTAAAATTCGGACTTTGAAATTCAAAAATGTCAAACTAAAAACTCGAGAGGCCTAACATCATTTCATGTTCCAAATCTGAATATCAGTAGTCAACAATTTAATCCTTTCACTTACATTTACAAAAAACTAAACTTACACACACATTACAAATAAATCTAAATCTTCAAAATAAAACATCCCAGCTATTCATCATACTGTCGAAAAATCCTACCCTTTCTACATTACTCCACATTTCGTCGACTTATGTCGAAAACTTAACTTACTCGAGTTAGCAGCCGAGATTTCAGCCGTTTCATTGGGGTCGAGCCATACTTTCTTCTTTCCACACCTGAGGACTGCAGCTGCCAGCCGCTTTTGGAGTTTGAGCGAACTACTATACACCCAAGTAATGTTTCCCAATTAGACAAGTGTCGACATGTCGAATAAAGTCGGAGAAATTGTCGAAAAGTTCTTACCTCATTTTTCCGGAATGAGTTTCTCAACGTGTTCCACTGCCTAGTGAAGAAGGAATGAGTCAAGACGTGAGACTACGAGTGAGGCTCAGGCTGGCCA
>Ga0194135_10000580_pt1 | contig 21556 bp, 22 predicted proteins | sample LitLau_LLRF_2013_FD_134024 | JGI IMG/M metagenome (GOLD analysis project Ga0194135, IMG submission 134024) | Freshwater sediment microbial communities in response to fracking from North America - Little Laurel Run_MetaG_LLRF_2013 (version 2) | ecosystem: Environmental > Aquatic > Freshwater >...
GGGCTGCAGCACGCTGACGATCGCTTCGGCATTGAGCATTGCCGGCATCGGCTTCAAATGCCCGCAGCGAGTTGCGCGCTGCCGTTGATGATCAGGCGACCCTGCCCGTCGAGCGCTTCGAGATCCAGCGTGATGCCGTCATCCTCGCGCGATGCCAGCCTTGCGCGGCAGCGCAGCGTCTCGCCAACCGGCAGCACGGCCACGAAGCGGGCGTCGAATTTGTGCACGGTATGCGCTGCGAAATGCGCACTGAGCAGACGCCCGAGCACTGCCATGCCCAGCATGCCGTGCACGATCACATCCTCGAACCCGGCCTTCTTCGCGAAGGCGGGATCGAGATGCAGCGGATTGCTGTCGCCCGATGCCGCAGCGTACTGCGCAAGCTGTTCGCGCGTGATGGGACTGGTTATGGATTCGGCAAGACATTCGCCGAGTGCCGCAGTATCAATGTCCATCATGCGGCTTTGGCAACCGGATTCCGCACCAGCACGACCTGCCGTGAACGACCGAGCAGGCCGCGCGCCGCATGACGAATGCTGGACTCGATCACGATGAATTCCAGCGCGCCGTTCTTCTTCTCGTAGAGATCGGTCACCCTGCGCTCGACGCTGAGCTGATCACCGGCGCGGATCGGACCCAAGTAATCGAACTGCTGCTCGGCATGGAGCACCCGGCGCAGGTCGACGCCGAGCGTCTCCATGATTCTTTGCGAGCTGTTGTGCTCGCCTTCGATCGCTTTCATGAAGGTCAGCGGCGCCACTGTCGACGATGCACTGCTGTCTCCGATCGCTAGAAGAAACGCAGCGATCCGCGCAGCGCTGACCTCGACGGTAAACGCAGGCAACGCGTAGCCGAGATGACTGCGGTCGATCGACATCAGGCAGCGACGGCTTCCGTCGCAGGTGCGAAGAATGCGGTGATGACGGTCGATACCGCGGCGTCGCCCAGCGCGGCGGCCTGCTGGCGCAGCGCTGCTGCACCAAGCTGTCGTGCATGCGTGAACGGACCCCCGGCATAGGACGGAAACAGGCCGCCGACGACGGCCGCAACATCGGCCAGCTCTGGATGCTCAACCTTGCCTGCCTGCCAGCAGCGCAATGCAGCCAGCGTGACAGCAGCGAGCTTCGCATTTTCATCGAGTGCTGCTGCAGCAGCCTTTTGGTTCGCCGCCTTGAGCTGCGGCAGCAGCGCATCGTCATCGCGTGCCAGCGCCGAGTCCGGTGCCAGCAAGCCGAGCTTCGCGGCTTTCTGGCGATTCAGGAACAGCGTGCGGACCATGTTGCCGGCCACCGGATCGCGGATCAGCTCGACGAAGATATCCATCTCGCGCCGTCCACCTTCGGTCATCGGCAGGCTCCAGCCGCCGACCACGCAATCCATGATCGCGCGGTATGCAGGATAGTGCGCGAGCTGGTAATCACTCACGCCAACGGCCTTCGCGATCTCGGCGAAGACATTGCGGCTGGAGAAGTCGAAGGGTGCGCTGTCGAACTTCGCGCCATGCTGATCCCAGGCTGCGCGTGGTGTCCCGATCGCGAGCGCGCGACGCTTGGCTGCCGAGATCAGCTCGCCTGCCGGCACCACTTCGCTGACCAGATTCAGGGCCAGTGCTTCGCGGGGGCCAACCGGGTCTCCCGTCAACAGCATCTGCATGCCTTTCGCGGTGCCGACCAGCCGCGGCAGGCGCTGCGTACCACCCGCACCCGGCAGCAGGCCGAGCTTGATCTCCGGCAGCCCGAGCTGTACTGCCTTCTCGTCATCGATGACGACGCGCGCATGGCAAGCCATGCTGACTTCCAGTCCACCGCCGAGGGCGAGGCCGTTGATCGCCGCCACGAAGGGCTTGGCCGACAGCTCCAGCCGCCGGAACAGGCGGCCGAGATGGCCGCAGAGTTCATGCAACTGTTCGGGGGAATCGGTCTTCGCCCGTTCGGTAAAGACGCGGATCATGTCGAGATCCGCTCCGGCCAGGAACGCGCTCTTGCCTGAGGTCAGCACCACGGCCTTCACGGCGGGTTCGCTGGCGACAAAAGCGATCAGGCTCTCCAGCGAGTCCATGAGCGCACGCGAAAACACATTCATCGTGCGGCCTGGCATGTCGATCGTGGCGAGCAGCACGCCATCGGCATCGAGTTCAGTGGCGATGTTGGGATCGTTCATCATGGCTTGCACCGGCAGGGTGATCGGACCGGAATCAGGAGTACTTCTTGAAATCGGGCTTGCGCTTTTCGTTGAACGCGCGCACGCCTTCCTTCGATTCCTCGCCCTGGTAGTAGCCCTTCACGGCGGCCACACCCATGAAGCTGATGCCGCGGATGTTCTCGCTGTCGGCATTGAACGAGCGCTTGGCGATCGCGATTGCCGTCGGGCTCATCTGGTTGATCTCGGCGGCCCAGGCTTCGCATTCGGCGTCGAGCTGGTCATGCGGAACCACCTTGTTCACCAGACCCATGTCCATCGCTTCCTGCGCCTTGTAACGGCGGCACAGGAACCAGATTTCACGCGCCTTCTTCTCGCCGACGACACGCGCGAGGTAGGCCGTGCCGAAGCCCGGATCCACCGAGCCGACCTTCGGGCCGACCTGGCCGAACTGTGCCTTCTCGGAAGCGATGGTCAGATCGCAGATCGTGCAGAACACGTTGCCGCCACCGATCGCGAAGCCCTGCACGCGTGCGATGACGACCTTGCGGCAGTCGCGGATCGCCGACTGCAGTTCCTCGATCGGAAAGCCGACCATGCCGCGCGGGCCGTAGAGGCCGTCTTCGGACAGATGGACCTTCTGGTCGCCACCGGTGCAGAACGCCTTGTCGCCGGCGCCGCCGAAGATCACCGTGTTGACGGACTTCTCTTCGTCGGCCTTCTTGAACGCGTCGATGAGTTCTTCAACCGTTTGCACGCGGAAGGCATTGAACACCTCCGGACGGTTGATCGTGATGCGGACGGCGTTCTCGCCGACTTCGTAGGTGATGTCCTTGTAATTCGACATGGGATTCTCGATCAGAGGGTTTGAGACAGGCGGAAATCACGGCGATGCGCTGCCGAAGGCAGGACATCATTTCGAATCATTATGGTATGGAACCATACAATCATAACAAACATGTTTCTGTGGCTCCATGATGAAGCCTCGGCAGGCGGGTTTTCAGCGAAGACGGATCAGCTTCTTGCCGGTGTTACGTCCGGAATAGACGTCGACCAGGGCCTGCGGCGCCGTGGCGATGTCGCTGCCGATATCCTCGGCGTAGCGCAGCGTTCCTGCCGACAGCATGCCAGCGAGCTTGGACGCGGTTTCATCGAGGCGCTGCAGATGATCGAAGATCACGAAGCCTTCGACGCGCAGGCGTCGCGTAAGAATTTCACGATCATTGCGTAGGCCGGTAGGGTTCGGCACCCAGGAAGCAATCGACATCGTGCCACACTGGATTACCCGGCCGAACCAGGCCATGTGCCGGATCACGGCATCGGCAATCTCGCCGCCAGTATTGTCGAAGAACACATTCACGCCCTGCGGGCAGACCTTGGCCAGCGCCGATTCCAGCGGTTGCCGGTAGTTGATGAAGGCGTCGTAGCCGTAGTCGGCCATGCATTGACGGCCTTTCTCGTCCGAGCCGACGACGGCGACCGGACGGCAGCCGGCCTGCCTGGCGAGCTGGCCGACGATGCTGCCCACCGCACCGGCTGCGGCAGTGACGAGCACGGTTTCGCCGGGCCTGGGCTGGCCGATGTCATGCAGCGCGAGATAAGCCGTCAGGCCATTGATGCCGAGCAGGCCGGCACCGGTTGAAAGCGGTGCCTGTGCAGGGTCGACGCGGCGCAATACGTTCGCCTTGGTCGCGATGCAGAACGTCTGCCAGCCGAACCAGCCATAGAGGTAGTCGCCTTCATGGAAATCCGCACTTTTCGAGGCAATGACCTGGCCCACGGCCATCGCCCGCATGACTGCTCCGATGGCCACAGGCGGCGCGTAATTGTTTTCATCGTTGACATAGCCGCGCTGGGCCGGGTCCACGGAGAGGTAATGGTTCTCGACCAGGAACTCGCCGCCCTTGAGCGCAGGAACGTCGCTCGCCTTGAGTTCGAAATGCTCAGGCTGCGGAATCCCGACTGGGCGGGATTTGAGGATGATCTGGCGGTTGTTCATGTGCTGGTCTTGGTAAACAGCAACCGTTCAACGCAAAGGCGCAAAGGGAAAAGATGAGGACGCAAACAGAACCAGAAGTCTCATTGAGAAAAAGCGTGCAATCAATAAAGCTCGCTCTCCGCGTCCTTTCTTGGCTTTCCTCTGCGCCTCTGCGTTTAACGCTTGACGCGGCTTTTAGCCATGCATCGTCAAACCGCCCGAAACGGAGATCGTCTGGCCGGTCATGAACGAGGCATCGTCGCTGGCCAGGAACGCGACCAGACCGGGGTAGTCGCTCGGCTCGCCGATGCGACCCAGCGGCACGCCGCGGACCATGGCATCGCGGATCTTCTGTCCTTCTTCGCCGGTACCGACGAAAGCATCCATGGCCGGCGTGTTCGTCGGGCCCGGGCAGAGGCAGTTGAGCGTGACGTTCTTGCGCGAGACTTCGCGCGCCAGGGCCTTGGCAAAGGCAATCGTCGCGCCCTTGGTTCCCGAGTACACGACTTCGCCCGAGGAGCCGACGCGGCCGGCATCCGAGGCAATGAAGATCACCCGACCGCCGCCACGCGTGACCATGCCCTGCACCACGGCGTGCGTCATGTGCAGGGGGCCCATGTAATTGATGCTCACCACTTTCTGCCAGAAGTCCGGCGTGGTTTTCAGGAACGGAATCGGCTTGTCCCAGCCCGCGTTGTTGACCAATGCCCAGGTCGGACCGATGCGAGCTTCGATGCCGGCGACGGCCGCTTTCACGGCCTCGTAGTTGGTGATGTCGCAGGCCTCGAAATCAGCGCGGCCGCCTTCGGCCGCGATCTCTGCCACGGCCTTCGCACCCGCTTCGGCATTGATGTCGAGTACGCCGACAATCATTCCCTCTGCTGCGAGCCGCTTTGCGATGGCCAGTCCGATGCCGCTGCCGGCGCCGGTCACGAGGGCCACCTTGTCTTTCAGTCCACGCAAGATTTTTTCTCCTGTTAAGCGTGCGGCTTGATAAGCCAGATTATCCAACATAGTATGGCACCATACTACTAGGTCGGGCGTGAATCGCAAAGCCTGACGCGGTCAATGCGGGCCGGCAAAGACCGGTTGGAACTCGGGGGCGGACGAGGATTCTGCAGCCAATGCTTGAACCTCAGCCAGCGACACGCCCCGATGATTTCTGCAGGACCGGATAACGAGGAGACACGCATGCCGGACGGGGTTGATGTGACGCAGGACCAGGACGCGCGAGCGTCGGCCTGGGAGGGTGGTGCTGGCTCTACGCTGGTGCTGCTGCATGGGCTGGGAGGCACCTGGCATATCTGGAAGCCGGTTCTGAATCTACTCACGCCTTTTCACCGCGTGATCGCGCTGACCCTGCCGGGCCATCCGGGCGGGCCCGCGTTGCCATTCGGCGTCGAGCCTTCGGTTGATCTGCTCGCCGACATGCTGCTGGCCGAACTGCGGCTCCGCGGTATCGAGCGTGCACACGTGGCCGGCAACTCGCTCGGCGGATGGCTTGCGCTAGAACTGGCGCGTCGCGGTTTCGCGCAGTCCGTCACGGCGCTGTCGCCCGCAGGTGGCTGGCAGACAGACAAGGATTACGCCGCCGTATCGCGATCGTTCCGAATTGTCTTTGCACTGCTGCCGCTGCTGATCTTCCTGACCGTGCTGTTCCTGCGTTTTGCCGGCGTGCGCCGCGCACTGAACAAGCAGGCCATGGAGCATGGCGAGCGCGTGCCGCCGGCCGACTTCCACCAGTCGATGAACTCGATGCGCAACACCCGCATGCTGCCGGCGCTGCTGACCCGCATGGGCATCGAAGGCGGTATCAAGCCGATGCGGCCTGCGGGCATTCCGGTGCATATCGCCTGGGGCGAGCATGACAAGGTCATTCCGTTCGAGACCTACGGCAGGCCGATGCTCGGCAAGATCGAGGGCTCGATCGGCTGCACGGTGAGTGGCGTAGGCCACGTCCCGATGTACGACGACCCCGAACAGGTGGCTGCCGTGATTCGCCAGACCATCACGAAAGTGGACGCGCTGGCCGCATGAATCCGCTGGCCCTGAATCCCGTGGTGGCCGCAACGCTGATCCAGCGGCGGCAGGTGGCGCGCAAGGTCGCGCGCTCGCCGCGCTTCGTGGAACAGATCGACAGGCTTGCCACACAGCTCAAGCTCAAGCCTGCGAAAGTGGCCGCCGAAGCACTCAAGGGCCTCGAAGAAATCGTCACGGTTCAAAGCCCGGCATTCGCGGCGATGTTCGATTTCGGTTTGGGCCCGCTGCATACGCGGGCCTGGACCGTCGACGCCGATCTCGTTGCGCTGGCGAGCCTCAAGGCGCTAAACGAGACGCGCGCGCTGGTCTATCTGCCGACGCATCGCAGCTACGCCGATGCCTTCATCCTCTCGCGCTTGTTGCGCGACAACGGCATGAAGCGCAACCACATCCTTGGCGGCAACAACCTCGGCTTCTGGCCGCTCGGTACGATCATCCGCCGCTCGGGCGGCATCCTGATCCGTCGCAGCTTCCAGGACGACGAAATCTACAAGCTGGTCGTCCGTGAATACCTGGCGTGGCTGGCCGCGCAGCGTCTGAACCTCGAGTGGTACATGGAAGGCGGACGCTCGCGCACCGGCAAGCTCCGTCCTCCGAAATACGGCCTGCTGAGCTATCTGGTGGCCGCGATCGAAAGCGGTGGTGCCGAAGACATGATGCTGGTGCCGGTGTCGACGACCTACGACCAGATGCACGAGATCGGTGTGATGGCCGCCGAGGAAGCCGGTGCAGCGAAGGCCAAGGAAAACCTGCTCTGGCTCGCCGGGTATGCGCGCACGCAGCAGAAGCACGTCGGTACGGCCTTCGTGCGGTTCGGCGAACCGCTGAGCCTGCGCGAAGCCCTGTTGCGTGCCGACAGCGAAGGCACGGGCAAGTGGACGGTTGCCAAGATCGCCTTCGAAGTCTTCCAGCGCATCAATCGCGTGAGTCCGGTCACCGCCCCGGCCCTGGTTACGCTCGCGCTGCTTGGTGTGCGGGGCCGTGCGCTGACCCTGGCCGAAGTGTATGACCTCGTTCTGCCGCTGCTCGATTACGCCAAAGCGCGCGGCCTCCCCAGTTCGCATCTCGATGCGCTGCAAACGCCGGCTGGCATCGAGGATACGCTGAAGACTCTGCAGCGGGGTGGTGTCGTCAGTCGCCACGAAGGCGGCACCGAAACCGTGTTCTCGATCGAGCATGGCCAGCACTCGGTCGCGGCCTTCTATCGCAATAGCGCGGTGCACTGGTTCGTGAATCGCGCCATTCTCGAAGTGGCGCTGCTCGACACCACCAAGGAAGAAGACATGGGTCCGCTCGAACGCGCCTGGTCTTCCGCGTTTGCACTGCGCGATCTGCTCAAGTTCGAATTCTTCTTCAGCGACAAGCCCACGTATCGCGACGAGCAGAAGGCCGAGTCGCGTTTGCTGGATCCGAAGTTCCGGCAGAAAGCCGTCACGGCCGAGCAGCGCAAGGCCATCCTGCTCAATGCCGGCTTCCTGATTGCGCATCGCGTGCTGACGCCGTTCCTCGAGGCGTACTACATCGTTGCCGACCGGCTCGCGGCACAGCCGCCTGCGCAGAAGATCGACAAGAAAGTGCTGACCGAAGAATGCGTGCGGGTGGGCCGTCAGTACGTTCTGCAGAAACGCCTGAGCAGCCCGGAATGCGTGTCGCGTGAAGTGTTCGCGAATGCGCTGTCGCTGGCTGCCAACCGCGGCTTGCTGAAACCCGGTGCTGCCGATCTCGGCCAGCGCCGCAGCGACTTCGCCGACGAACTCGCTTCTGCCGTGCAGCGCGTAGCGGCCATCGAACAGCTGGATCAGGCGCGTCGCGCCGATACCGCCACCAGGATGCTTTCCGAATGACGCGACCGCCGATCAAGCCCGCGCCGATAGCGCGCGTGGACGCTATCGAGACCGCGATCCAGCGCGTGCTCGACGGCCCCTCCGGGCCAACGATCGGTGCCTTCTTCGATTACGACGGTACCTTGATCGACGGTTACTCGGCCGGTGCCTACTTCGGCGATCGGCTGAAGCGCGGCGACATGGGCGCGCGCGAGCTGTTCGATACCCTGAAGCTGGTGCGCAAGGGTGATCTCAGCGATGCCGAGTTCAACGAAGTCATCGCCAAAGGCATTCTGGACTGGGCGGGACTTAGCGAAGACGAGATGCGGGCGCTGTGGCGGAGGCTGTTCCTGTCGAAGATCGCGACGACCCTTTTTCCAGAAACCTGGAAGCTGGTCCGCGCGCATCAGCGCATGGGCCACACCGTCGCCATCGCATCTTCGGCAACGCTGTACCAGATCGAGCCGCTGGCCGAGGAATACGGCATCGAGCACATCCTCTGCACGCGCGCGATGGTACGCAGCGGCAAGCTCACGGGCGGCATCGTCGGTCAGCCGATGTGGGGCGATGGTAAGGCTGCGGGCGTACAGGCCTTTGCCGCACTGCACAGTCTGGATCTCAAGGCCAGCTACGGTTACGCCAATGGCAATGAGGACATCGCGTTCCTGAGCGCCGTTGGCCACCCGACCGCCGTGCAGCCCAAAGAAAGGCTGGCGCAGACGGCTGTGCAGAGCGGCTGGCCGATCTTGCGCTTCGAGCGCCGCAGCCGAGGTCCGACGAAGGCGATGGCCCGGACGGTCGGTGCCTACGGTGCCATGGGCGCGACGTTTCTCGCCGGCCTCGGCTATGCGAAGGCCACCGGTAAGACCCGGCGCGCCGTGGATTTCATCGCCTCGGTATCGAGCGAGGCGGCGATGGCCGTGCTCGGGGTTGATATCGAAGTGGTGGGTGAACAGCATCTCTGGGGTCATCGGCCCTGCGTGTTCATCCTCAATCATCAAAGCAAGTTCGACATGTTCGTGATGATGTACCTCGTGCGCCGCGGCTTCACCGGCGTGGCCAAGAAGGAAGCCGAGAACACGCCGGGTTTCGGGACCTTCATGAAGATGGCCGAGATGGCCTTCATCGATCGCAGCGATTCGCGTTCGGCGATCGACACCTTGAAGCCCGCGGTCGAAAGACTGAAGTCCGGACTCTGCGTCTGTTTTGCGCCGGAAGGCACGCGCTCCTGGACGCCCAAGCTCGGCAAGTTCAAGAAGGGCGCTTTCCACATGGCACGCCAGGCGGGCGTGCCCGTGGTGCCCGTGGTGATCCGCAACGCCGGCGAGATCATGGGCCGCAATGACCAGACCATGCGCTCGGGCCTCGTGCAGGTGGCCGTGCTGCCGCCCGTGCATGTCCTCGACTGGAAGCTCGAAGAGATGGATGCGCGTGTGGCGGAGGTGCAGCAGATGTATGTCGATACGCTTGAAAACTGGCCGTCTTCCATCGCATGAGCCGCGCGATCCGCGTGAGCGTGCTGGGTGCGGGTTCCTGGGGCACCACGGTGGCCTCGCTGGCTGCGCGCAATGCCGAGACCCTGATCTGGGCGCGCCGCGCCGAGACCGTGGACGAGATCAATCGCGAGCATCGCAACAATGCCTACCTGCGCGATCTGCCGCTGCACGGCAGGTTGCGAGCGACATACTCGATCGAAGAAGCCGTGCGCGACTGCGACGTGCTCGTGGTCGGCGTGCCTTCGCACAGCTTCCGAGACACGCTGAAAGCGGTTGCGCCGCTGCTGCGGCCCTGGGTGCCGGTCATCAGTCTCGCGAAGGGCCTTGAGCAGGGTAGCCAGCAGCGCATGACGGAAGTCATTCATGACGAGCTGCCGGGCCATCCGGCCGGGCTGCTGGCCGGGCCGAACATAGCGCGCGAGGTGCTGCAGGGTATGGCTGCTGCAGCCGTGCTGGCGATGCCGGATGCACAGGTCGCGGGCGCGCTGCAGCCCTTGTTCGCGAGCAGTGTGTTTCGGGTCTACACCAATACCGATGTCATCGGCTGTGAACTTGGCGGGCCGCTGAAGAACGTCATCGCGATTTCTGCGGGCATGGCGGACGGACTCGGTGTCGGCGAGAACACGCGCGCACTCGTCATCACCCGTGGGCTGGCCGAGATCATGCGTCTCGGCGTGGCCCTGGGCGGCCGCGCCGAAACATTCTCCGGCCTGACCGGACTCGGCGATCTGCTGACCACCTGCATGAGCCCGCTGTCGCGCAACCGGCAGGTCGGCGAGCAGTTCGCGAAAGGCCGGACCACTGCCGAGATCGTGGCCTCGATGAAGATGGTGGCCGAGGGCATCAAGACCAGTAGCGTGGTCATGGAGCTTGCGAAAAAACTCGGCGTGGAAATGCCGATCGCGGCGGAAGTCGATGCCGTGGTGAAGGGTGAACATGGCGCGGTACAGGCCTTCAGGGGCCTGCGCCGTATGGCTGCCGGTGCTGAACACGGCATCGGCTGAACAAGCTTTACGCACAGCGAATCAGGGACACAGCGATGGGCAAGGCGGAAACGATGGACGACGGCCTGCTGGCCGAACTGCGGAGCTGGGGCGGTCCTGCGGAGATGAGTGCCTTCGAGGCGGTGATGTGGCTCGCCGAAGTCGATCCGCGCCTGCGCTCGACGACGACCTCGGTGCTCTACCTGGATTCAGTGCCGGACTGGCAGCGCTTCAAGGCCGATCATCGCTGGCTGGTCGACGCCGTACCGCGCTTTCGCCAGAAGGTCGTGGTGCCGGCTTACGGACTTGGCCATCCGGTCTGGGTCGAAGACCCGGCCTTCGATCTCGACTATCACCTGCGTCGCACGCGCCTGCCGGAACCCGGCACCGAACGGCAACTGCTGGATGCTGCCGCCATTCTCGCGATGACCCCGTTCGATCGTGCCCGCGCGCCCTGGGAAGCCACCTTGATCGAGGGCCTCGAAGGCGGACGCGCCGCCTACATCCTGAAGCTGCACCATGCGACGTCGGACGGCCTCGGCATCATGCAGTTGCTGAGCCGCGTGTTCACGCGCGATCGCAGTGAAGCGAAGCGCCCGCAGCCGCCGGCGCGCAAGCGGCTTTCGAAGCGTGATTCCGCCACGCCGGGAAGCCTCGGCAGGAAGCTGCTGCGTGGCGGCCTCGCGGCCTTGCCGCGCACAGCGGCGCAGATGCTGACCGTTACCGGAACCGGCCTGCTGGCGCTTGCACAGGATGCCGAGACCCGGCAGAGCAAGCTCGACTATCTGGCCTCAGCCAAGCGGGTGCTGGCGATCAAGCCGGTGCCCGGCTCGGGCCTCTTCAAGCACCGCAGTCTGTCCTGGCGGCTCGATGCGATCGAGGTCTCGCTGGCCGAACTCAAGGCGGCGTCGAAAGCCGTCGACGCCTCGGTCAACGACACCTTCCTGTCGGCGCTGATCGGCGGCTTCCGCCGCTATCACGTAGCGATGGGGGTCTCGATCAAGCAGATGCCGATCGGCTTTCCGATCTCGCTGCGTACCGAAGGCGATCCGATGGGCGGCAACAAGTTCGCCGGCTCGCAGTACGCGGCACCCGTGGCCGAAACGGACCCGGTCGCGCGCATCCGCCACATCCAGAAGTTCGTGCGCGAGACGCGCGCCGAGCCGGCGCTCGACATCGTCGTACGGCTGATGCCCGTGGTCTCGCGCATGCCGATGGCGGCGGTCACGAAGATGACGGCAGACTTCACCGTCGCGCAGGATGCGCAGATCAGCAACATCCCGGGCATCTCGCATCCCGTATTCTTTGCGGGTGCAGAGGTCACGCATTTCTGGCCGTTTGCGCCGGTGCCGGGCTGCGGAATGATGATCGCGATGCTGTCGCACAATGGGCGTTGCTGCATCGGCATCAACAGCGACCGTGCAGCCGTGACCGAACCGGAACTGCTGGTGCATTGTTTCCGCGAGGGGCTGGACGAAGTCCTGGCACTCGGCAAGACCACCACGACGAAGAAGGGCTGACATGAAACACCAGGAAGGCAGCTTCATCGGCCGCAAGAAACTCAAGATCTATTTCCAGTCCTGGCTGCCGGACCGCGTGAAGGCCTCGGTCGTCATCGTTCACGGGCTTGGAGAGCATGGTGGACGCTATGCGCATGTGGCCAAGATACTCGTCGATGCCGGCTGCGCCGTGCATGCGATCGATCATCGTGGTCATGGCCAGTCGGAAGGACCGCGTGCCTTTGTCGATCGCTTCTCGAACGCCGTCGAAGACATTCACCAGCTGGTCGAGCGCGCCCGCAAGCAGCAGCCGGCAAAGCCCTTGTTCGTGTTGGGGCACAGCATGGGCGGTGCGCTGGCACTGAGCTACACCGATGCGCTACGGCGATCAGCTCTCGGGCCTGATCCTGTCCGGCCCGGCCGTCGCGCTCGACGGTGCCCCGCCGCTCATGAAGCCAATCGCGAAGCTGCTCTCGGTGTTACTGCCCAAACTGGGCCTGTTCGCGGTCGATCCTTCGCTGGTCAGCCGCGATCAATCCATGGTGGCTGCTTATGCGGCGGACCCACTGAATGCGCATGGCAAGGTGCCCGCGCGTACGCTCGGCGAGATCGTGAAATTCGTCGAATGGCTGCCGGCCGTGCTGCAAGTGATCAAGCTGCCCGTGCTGGCGCTGCATGGCAGTGATGACAAGCTCGCCGGCGTGGCGGGCAGCCACATGGTCATCGACAAGATCAGCTCGAAGGACAAGACACTGAAGGTCTACGACGGTCTCTATCACGAGATCTTCAACGAGCTTCCAGATGATCGCGCACGCGTGTTCAAGGACCTCACGGACTGGATCGCCGCACACCTGCCGGCCTGACCGCAAAGTGCCACGGGCTGCGCCGTCGTTCAGACGGCTGCGGCCAGGTCGGCGTGGACTCCGAGCACACGCACTCTGAGTCCGTTCAGTACGGCATTGCCCGAAAGCTGATCGACTTCGGACGCAGCATTCGAGGTCAGATCGTTGTAGCGTCCGCCACCCACGGCCACAGCACGCCGCCAGCCGCCGCCATGGCCCCAGCCCTGCGGCAGGGCCACGCAGCCCGGCATCATCTCGTCGCTCACTTTCACCGGTACGACGATCGAGCCGGATGCCGAAGTGATGCGGGCCTCCTCGCCATCGGCAAGGCCTAGTGCTGCGGCATCGTCAGGATGCATGCGCAGATGCGGACGCCGGTCACCGGTCATGAGCTTTGGCACGTTGTGCAGCCAGCTGTTCTGCGAACGCAGCTCGCGCAGCGAGATCAGACGCAGTGGATAGTCCGGGTCCTGCGCAGGGCGCGAGATCATGCGCTTCATCTCGTTGAGCATGCGCGGCTGATCGAGATGCACCTTGCGATCACGATGATGGATACGCTTGGGTAGCACGCCGACCGCCGGTGAATCATTGAGCTTGATGCCCCCGGGTTGAGCGAGCAGCTTCTGTCGGCTGATGCCCGGCCGCAGGCCGAACCAGTCGCCCGCCGGGCCAATGCGCATGAAAAGATCCACGGCGATCGCGGGTGTCAGCCGGATGCCGATCTTGCCCAGCCATTGCGCGAGGCGCGAGGCCGAGGGCACCAGCCCGATGCGCTTGCAGATCTCGTCGATGATCCACCAGTCGTGCCGCGCTTCCCCGCGTGCGCTGACGGTTGCCGGCGTCCACTGCGCATACGGAACAGAGCTGTGCATCTGGGTGAAGATCGGCATGCCTTCGCGCTCCAGCCAGAGCGTGGGCGGCAGCACGTAATGCGCGCGGCGGCTGGTCTCGGTGATGTAGGGATCGAGCGAGATCAGCAGTTCGAGTTCTTCGAGTGCGGCGCCGACATCGCCCGACGCGCAGGCCGTGGTCGCGATGTTGCCGGAGGCGATCAGCAGTGCACGAAGCTGGCCCTTGCCTGGCGTGCGGATCTCGCGTGGCATCGAGGCGAGTGGGGAAGTGCCCAGCACTTCCGGGAGATTGTCCACGCGCGTGCGCCAGCGATCGTAGCCATCGATGCCGAAGGCTTTGGTGAACATCTCGGTATCGAGCATCGGCTGGCCGAAGACCATGCCGCCGCGGCGATCGAGATTTCCGGTGACGATGTTGATGACATCGAGCAGGTACTTGGTCAGCGTCGAGAACGGCCCGAGCGAGGCACCGCAGCGGCCATACAGGGCTGCCGACGGCGCTGCCGCGAAATCGCGGGCGAGCGTCTGCACCTCGTTCCACGACAGGCCCGTCTCGGCTTCAACACGGGCGGGCGTGATGCCCACCAGGAGCGCGGGTAGCGACGCGGCTCCCGTGCTTTGCGAAACCAGAATCTTCTCGTCGGCCAGGCCCTCTTCGAGAATCGTCTTGAGCATGCCGGCCAGCAGCCAGGGATCGCCATCGGGGCGCATGGGGAGCCACTGGAACTGCGACGCAGTTTCTGTTCGTCTCGGATCGATGACCACGACTCTTCCGCCGCGTTCGACGATCGCCGCCATTTTTTCCTTCACGCGGCCGGCCGTCATCATGCTGCCGTGCGTGACCACCGGATTGGCGCCCAGCACGACAAGGAAATTCGTGTGCACGATGTCGGGAAACGGCGTGACCAGGTTGTGGCCGTAGAGCAGATCGCCGACCACCCAGTAGTTGTTGATGTCGACCGAGGATGCCGTGTACAGATGCTTGGTCTTGAGTGCAGCCGCCATGCCGAACAGCCACAGGAAAGCGCCATAGTTCCAGCCGTTCGGATTGCCAAGATGCACGCCGACCGACTCGCCGCCATGACGGCTGATGATGCCGCGCAGGCGCAGGCCGATGTCGTCGAGTGCCTCGTCCCAGCTCACAGCCTTGAACGAGCCATCGGGCTGACGTGCTAGCGGGTGCAGCACGCGGTCTGGATCATCGCGTACGGCGCCGAAGGCCGCGCCCTTGGGGCAGAGGAAGCCCTGCGAGTTGGGATGGTCAGGGTCGCCGCGCAGCTTTAGGACTTCGTCGCCGTCCACCGTGGCGATGAGTCCGCAGGAGGCTTCGCAGATGCCGCACCAGGTTTTCTTCTCGATGGTGGCGCTGTTGGTTGCCGTGCTCATGTCGATTCTCTCCATTGCGCACTGCCGGTACTGCTGAAGGATTCTTCTTCCAGAGTTGCTGCTGGCAGCTGCCAGCACTCGGGTCTACGCGGAGGGCGCCGCGCAAAGCTTTGCCGCCTTCTGCCAGGCGGGCCGCTGTTCCATCCGCGCGAGATACGCCTTGATCCGCGGATACTCGTCCAGCGGTGCATGGCTCTCGAATGGAATCGCAATGCCGGCGCCGAGCGCGATCGTGTAATAGACCATGATGTCGGCCGCAGTGAATTCGGCTCCGGCAATGTAGTCGTGTGCGAGGCTCTGCTCGACATAGCCGAACATCAGCCGGTATTCGTTCATCGCGAACGCCATGAGCCCCGGCGCTTCGGATTTTGTGAGTCCGCAAAGCACATCGATCAGGCCCGGATACATCAGGGTGGATTCGGAGCAATGCTTCCAGCAGTCGTACTGAAGACGTTCCGGTGTGCCGGATGCCGGTCGCAGCCGACCGTTGCCGTAACGGTCGAGCAGGTAATCGCAGATCAGCGCCGATTCTGCGACGGTATCCGCGCCATGCTGGATCACCGGTGCCTTCGCGAGCGGCATGACTGCCCGCAGGGATTCCGGGGCACGGAAAGTTTCCGGATCGCGCGCGTGGAAAACCATTTCGTAGGGAATGGCGAGCTCTTCGGCAAGCCAGACGATGCGGTCCGAGCGGGACAAGACCAGATGATGAATCTTCAGCATGCCGCCCTCCTCCATCTGCTGCGGATCTGCTGGATCGCAGTCTCCTTCTCTGTGTTCGACATCGGCACACGATGCTGGGATTCGCCCGTATTCACGCAGTCCCTCGGAACCTTGCCGCGCAGCCGTGTGACCATCTAATATAGTAAGGAGCCATACTAACAGCTGCAATCAAGGTCAGAGGGTAAGGAGGCAATCAAAGCCCGACTCTGCTCGCCGCGCGCGTTTTCGCAATCACCGCAACCCATCACTCAGGACGGCCTCAATCATGGCGACCAACATCAGACACGGCTTTTTCCTCATCATGGGCATTGCGGCGCTGTTCCTGGCCTGGCCTCATGCCTTCGACTGGATGCGTGCAGGCGGCAATATCCTCAATCCGGTTGCGTTCTTCGGTGACGCGATCAAGGTTGGAAATACCGCTGCGTTCCTCAGCATCGACATGGCGATCGCCTGGGTCGTTTACATGGTCTGGGTCGTCGTCGACGCGCAGCGCATTGGCATGGGCGCCAAGTGGGGCTGGTTTTTCCTGTTCCTGTCCTACGTCTGCGTCTCGCTTGCATTCCCTGTGTACCTGATCACACGCGAACGCTTTCTCGACAACCGTCGCAAGCAGGCGACGACCAGTGCCAGTCCCGTGATCGGCTGAAAAACCGAGCGGGCAGCGACGCGATCAGCGTCACTGCCCGTGATTCAGACGCTGCGCTGCGCCTTGCTCGCGTTGGTGGCCGCCTGACTGGCTTCCTTGATCTTCAGCCAGGCCGCATCGTCAAGCTTGTTGAGTCCAGCGAACGTGGAAGGTGCAGCGAGGTGGTGGCCGCCATCGATGCAGATGGTTTCGCCGGTGATGTAGTCGGCGCCATCGCTCATCAACAGCAGCATGAGATTGCCAAGTTCCTCGATACGGCCGTAGCGGCCCATCGGCACTTCATCGGACTGCGTGGCACCGACCGCGGCATCGCCGGTCGGGCTCAGCATCTGCCAGGCGTATTCGGTCGGGAACGGGCCGGGCGCCACGGCATTCAGGCGAATCCCGTACTTCGCCCACTCCACCGCAAGCGACATGGTCATGGCATTGATCGCGGCCTTGGCCATGGCGGATGGAACGACGTACGGCGATCCGGTCCAGATCCAGGTCACGAGCGTAGATACGATCGAGCCTTTGAGGCCCAGTGCGATCCAGAGCTTTCCGACGGCATGCGTCGTGAAGAAGCCGCCATTCATGACCGTGGAGGTGATGGCCTCGAAGCCGCGCGAGCTGAGATCCTTCGTCGGCGCGATGAAGTTGGCGGCGGCGTTGTTGACGAGGCCCGTGAGCGGCCCGTGCTTGTCGAAGATTTCGGCAACGGCGGCGTCGACGAGATCGGCCTTGCGGATATCGACGGCCTGCACCTGGGCGCAGATCCGTCCATGTTTCGTATTGATTTCCGCGGCGGCTTTTTCGAGCACATCGATACGGCGGCCCCAGAGATGCACCTGCGCGCCGTGGGCGGCGAAGTGATCGGCCATGCCCTTGCCGAGGCCGGTGCCGCCGCCGGTCACAAGAATGCGTTTGCCGGCCAGGGCGTCGGAAGCGTAAAGCGCCATCGGGAATCTCCTTGGGGACCGTATTTTTATGTCTATCTAGTACGGAACCATACGATATTGATGTCCCGGCATCAACCGAAGTGGGGTCATGCATGCACGCGATGCAGCATCATCCGCGCATGAAGAAAACCATCGCTGCCAGGAGTGCCAGCCCGAAGCGCGCAGCGGAGCCTGAGGAGCCGCGCGCCCGTGCGCCGGGCCGCCCCACACGCGCGCAGGGCGAGCTTCTGCGCAAGAGCATTCTCGATGCGGCGTTCAAGATATTCATCGCGCGCGGCTTCGAGGCCGCAAGCATGGAAGGCATTGCGCGCAGCGCGAAGGTGGCCAAGATCACGCTTTACCGGCATTTCGAAACCAAGGAACAGCTGTTCGTGGAAGTGGCACGGCGCGCGCAACTGAGCGTGCGCGAGCGTCTGGGCACGGTGGCTGATCGGAGTGCCCCGCTGGAACAGGCGCTACGCACGATCATCCAGAACCTTTACGACGGCTACACGCACCCGGACTATCTTGCGGTCATGCGCATGGTGATCGCTGAAGCAGGACGCTTTCCGGCGCTGGGTCGCGCAATGCTCGATGACGCGCAGCACATATCGGAGCCATTGGTCGAATACCTTCAGCAGCTCATGGATTGCGGCGAGATCGATATCGAGTCTGCCTACGATGCAGCCACGCAGATCTCCGGCCTGGCCAGTGGCGCGGGGCGTTACGTGTTGCTGACGCCGACACGCCATCCGGCGAGCCGCAAGCGCTGGGTGGAGTCGCTGGTGACCTTGTTCACACGCGCGTGGAGCCTGCCGAAGTAAAGCGAGGCTAGGATCCGCCGACGTGTTCCAGCATCAGCGCGAAGCTGCTGAACCAGGCGCGCATCGGCTCCGGAATCTCGCGCGGCTTGCGCGTGCTTTCATCGATCAGGACGAGGACGGTTTCGGCGGTGGCGACGCAGCGCGCGCCGTCGAACAGGGCCTGTCCGAGCCGGCAGGAACTGCGGCCGAGACTCAGCAGACCGGTGCCGATGTCGAGATTGCCGGGCCAGTGCACCTCGCCCAGAAAATTGACCGTGATCTGAGCCAGCAGCAGCAAAGAAGGCTCCGGCAAATCCTTCGACAGCACTGGCAGCAGAAAATGCGTGCGCCCGGTTTCGAAATAGGCCGAGATGGAGAGGTTGTTGACGTGACCGACGAGGTCGGTATCCGACCACCGTACGTGTTCGCCCATCCAGTGTGGATACGCATCGCGGTCACGTGGCAGCACGGGCAGCAGAGTCGAGGCCTTGTCAGTCATTGGGCTTGGGCTTGATGGCGAAAGGGTGCTGCAGGTCTACGTCGTTTGCGCCAGGAGTTCAGGGCCGAAACGATAGAACACGAAGACCAGAACCGTGACCAGCAGCAGCCAGCCTTCGATGATGCCGCGCCAGAGACGTGGTGCCTCGCGCAGTTCCATGAAGTCGAGAATCACCAGCCTGCCCTTGAGCCAGGCGATGCCGAGCGTTGCAGCACCTGCGGCAAGGCCGACCACGCCATCGGCGCGGACCCAGAACGTGGCAGCCGTCGCAAGGACCAGCAGTAGCCAGGTGCGATGCGGATTGAGCAGAAATACAGGCATGGCGGGTGTTCAGTCCTATCCCAGTCCTATCTCAACAGATACAGCAGAGGGAACAGGAAGATCCACAGCAGATCGACCATGTGCCAGTACGATGCGCCCGTTTCCAGCCCCTTGATGCTGTTCGCGCGGTAACCGCCACGGCGCGCCTTCGCCCACATCACCGTCAGGATGGCGGTGCCCCCGATCACGTGCAGCAGATGGATGATCGTCAGGCAGAAATAAAACATGAAAAAGGTATCGGTGGTGATCGAGATGCCGTTAGCGAACTTCTCCGAGTATTCGATTGCCTTGACCAGCATGAAGCCGACACCGAGCATGATCGCCAGTGCCAGATAGCGCGGCACTTCGGCAGGGCGGTCTCGTCGCGCAGCGCGAACGGCCGACACCACGGCCCAGGAACTGGTCAGCATGAACAGCGTGTTGATCACACCGAGCGTGCGATCGAGCTTCAGCTGCGAGGCGTTGAATAGGTCGACATCCAGTGCGCGATAGCCGGCATAGGTCACGAAGAACATGCCGAAGGTCAGCAGCTCCGCGACGATCAGAAACCAGATATCGGGATCGCCGGGCAGGCGCTGTGATGCGCTATGCGGATTGGCGGGAGCCGTCAGAGCGACTGGCATGAAGAGATGGATTTCCTTCGGGCAATGGTTGAGTCCAGCAGATCTGCCGCTGCCGACTCGGAAACGTGCTCTGCAGCAGTTGCCGGCCCGATGTCATATCGGGCCGGCATCACGACGGCGGGAAGCCGCTGGATCTTTCTGCCGCGAATGAGCCGCGGGCAGTCGATGATCAGGCCGTGGCAAGTCGGCCGCTGGCGGCCGGCTCTGCCACAACCATGCGCCGGCGGATTTCCTTGATCATGAAAACGCTCGCCGTCGAGTACCAGCACAGCCAGCAGAAGTACGGGAAATAGAAGCTCAGCACGCCGCTCCACGCAAACGGGCCGGTCTTCAGCACGCCCGTGAGGCTGGCCGGGAAGAAGCTGATGCCGCACCAGATCGTGAGGAAACAGACCCAGCGCGGAAACAAGGGTACCTTGCTCTTGTCGGCAAGCCCGACCAGCGCCGCAGCAACCATCTGCAGCGTGGTGCAGGCGTACTGAAGATCGATGCACAGCCAGCCCGTATCGGTCATGAGCTGGAATGTGGCCGGATCAGCTTCTGGACGGAATGCCGCCACGCACCAGAACATCGCGCTGAAGGACACGACCATGACCGTGAGCGCGCCTCCGATCAGCTGAAGGTAGGACAGGATCGGCATGTTCTTGCCTTCGATGCGCGACATCTGGCCCGCCAGTACGCAGCTCCACGGCATGTACAGGCAGACCGTGATCAGGGAAATGATGAAGCCGAGGCGAATTTCGCCAAGATTGCCGAGGTAGCGCGCCTTCAAGGCTTCCGCGGTCAACGACGGCGAGGGATTCGGCAGATTGTGGCCAAGACCCAGCCAGAAGATGATGAAGGTGATCACGAACGCCGGGCCGCACCAGGCGCTGATCAATTGATACCGCAGACTCGTTTTCTCATCCATTTTCCCGCTCCTCTTGTGATGTCGATCCTTGTCGACCGGTGAAAAGTGTTGCTGTCGTGGCAGCGTTTCAGGCTGCCGATCGCAAAGGCATCGCCCCTTTGTCGAACGAGATGATGGCCTTGCGAAGCAGTTGATCGAGCTGCGCGAGTTCCTTGCTGCTCAGACCGGAGAAAGCGCGCTTCAAGGGTTCGACCAGCTTCGGCACGGCCGCGTCGGCGGCCTTGCGGCCGGCCTTGGTGATCTCGATCGTGTGACGGCGTGCATCCCTTGTTTCGATCGTGCGCGAGGCGAGCCCATCGGTGACCAGAGCGTCGAGGATTCGCGTCATGTTTGCGCGACTGGTCCCGACGAGCTCGCTGAGTTCACTCGGGCTTGCGCGGCCCTGCTCGTTCGCGGCCAGCAGACACAGCACGTGGAACGAGTTTTCAGTCAGGCCAAGCGTTCGGAACAAAGGTTCGAAAAAGTCGCTGAGGCCGTAGGTTCCGATCCGCAGAAGGCGCACCATGACGGTTTCCGGCATCGGCAATTCAGGCAGCGCTTCAGCCATGTGTGGTGTGCTGCGGGCTACGGCGGCCAGACGTTCGACACCACGCATCAGATCGTACCAAAGTAGTTAACAGGTAAACTACTCTAGTACCAATGATAACGAATCCACAAGTTCCGTAGGTCCGCAGCGCCACGATGCCGGGTAGTCCGTTGAGGAAACATGAGGATTTTCAGGCGCAATGTCCGCCGTCGACTGGCAACACGGATTCGGCCGGTCGACACCTCGAATCGTCTCGTCACGAGCAGGTTCTCCCAGGATTGTTACGCCCCCGGTCTTTTTTGCCGGGCCTGGAGCCCTTAGGCTGCGCCTCGTCAAGGTCACTTCGAGTTTTCCCCGATGAGTCTTTCCCCCGGCATTGCCGAGCGCCTGCGTACGGATCTGAAGATTCCGGTCATCGTTGCGCCGATGTTTCTCGTATCAACGCCGGAGCTGCTGCTTGAATCCTGCAAGGCCGGAATGATCGGCTCGCTGCCGACACAGAACGCACGTACGCTGCAACAGCTGCGCGCGTGGTTTGAACAGATCCGCGA
>Ga0194135_10000581_pt1 | contig 21553 bp, 23 predicted proteins | sample LitLau_LLRF_2013_FD_134024 | JGI IMG/M metagenome (GOLD analysis project Ga0194135, IMG submission 134024) | Freshwater sediment microbial communities in response to fracking from North America - Little Laurel Run_MetaG_LLRF_2013 (version 2) | ecosystem: Environmental > Aquatic > Freshwater >...
ACACAATAATACATGTATTAAACGTCCAGATTAACTAGACGGGACGGAGGAGCTGATTACAAGCTTCCGGCCGGGCCGGGGCCGGACTACGAACCTCCGAAAAGAAACTGCGCATTATATAAATTCCAGTAAAGTGAAAATGAATCAAGCAATGCTACCCACTTTTTTAAACACAAACACGGCGTCCAAGAAGTCACGACGGCAGTGGAAATCTATATTACTTACTAACAATTATCCTTACTAACAATTGAAACGAATGACCCAGTATGCAGGCAGCAGCGGCAGCACTTACTTGCATCAGTTAAAATTAAATTTGTATTTATGTAACCTTACATGCGTCGCTTGTTGCTAGCGGTGTTGTATGAAAGTCGTCTTCTGAGCGTTAGCCTCTGAACCATGGTGGATCCTTGTTAAAACTACTTTAATTGATTCCGAACCAATTAACTGGAAACCTGTGTGTGTTATGAACAAGACAGACAGACGGGATCCAAGATGCCGGAATGCAGGAACTGAGACTGAAATCTACCCACTCCTTCGTCCCTTATGTCAATTATGGGCATCTCTACAGCTAACATGCACTGGGTTAATTTGGTGCGATGAATTTAGATCCAGAAGTGATGCTTAATTTTCATTCCTGAGTTCTCACCCGCCGGGCAATAATTCCTCGGTTGGTCCTAACTGCATCCCAGAATTATTTTAAAAACAGTTTTTTCAAATTAATTAATTGCCAACATCCCTAGAAAGTGCGCGCGTTTAGCAGATTAGCAGTTGCTTGGTGCCTCATGTTGGAAATGCTTTAGTGCATGCCCCACTCGATAGGTTCTGGGGGTAGGCTGCTGTGTCTTTTAGTGAGTCCACTCAAACTAGAAGTTTCACATGCACACTCCGGATTCCGTTCAAAGAAAAGCAGACAAGGAAAGAATGGTTTAGTTTCCCTCCCGCAGGTGGCGCACATAGTCCCAATCTTACTCAGAAACAACGCCAATCAACACCAACAACTTTCACTAAACTTTCACCTTAGTTTATTATTGTCCAATAAATTACTTGAGCAATCGTTTTCTTTTTCGTTTTATTCCGCCATTACATTTCTTATCACCGTGCGCGTGTATTTTGGAAAAAGAGTTCGGCCATATTGTCATTAGCTTTCATGCGAAATTTTCTAACATCTGCAGATTTTCGTAACCTAAACGCCATGAGAAGATGACGAATATAATTGAATCAGAAAACACAAACTCAAGGTTCGGAATTTTTTCTTGGGCAATAATTTCAAAGTCCCCTTTTTGAGTTCTCAGCCCAAGTTGATGGGAGGTGTAAATGAAATGAAAGGAATTAATTTCTCAGGTCTTCAATACTTTAAAAAAAAAGAAGAAGTTTGTTTGACTTTGAAGTGAACTCCTCTTTGGATAATTATTTTAATGGTTACCTAAAAGGAAGGAATAAACACCTCTATTTCAAAGCAACGAAACAACGAAATGAGAACTAGATTTTGAAATGGTCAACGGACTGTGAAAGGTTGATAAATTGGAGCCAGAATCTAGCATCCGAATGTGAATATTTTATTTGAGGAATGCAATGAGCAGAGAAACTGGCTCGTGTCTAGAGAATTATCCCTGGAGACGAGACAAGTTTCCATTTTATTAAACCTCAATTACTATTAGTCAGGTAGCAAAGGAGCAAAACCAAATCTCAGTTAAAGATTGGAGCAAGGAAACTTAAAAGGCTTTCGTTTGGATGAGTTTCATCTTCCCAAAGTCCCACGTTGCATTCACTTTTCATCAACTTGCGTCATTCGTTTCCAATCACGAAATGTTTCAGAAATAACCTATACATTTGTACTATTCCGTGTGTAAAGAATCCATTGACTTCTAATATGTAATCGGGGTTCTGCTTCTGCTTTATTCGGTTATTCAAGAGGACATCCAAGGTAGGAGAAAGAAATATCCTTTGAAAATTTTCAACTGAATTCCAGAACCCCGATTTCCATTTGTCTCTTGAAATTGCAATGTGATACAATCATCGAAAACTTTGATTTGTGTGGGGTGGGATGTACACTACTCCATGCTTTGGATTTAATAAAAAATGGCCTCGGCCACTTCCTACTCACTTTTTGTATCCAAGCGATTTCCTGGAGACTGTTAATCTTTTTTCTGCCCAGACACGAATGTCTCGAGTTACTTTCCCCAATTACATGAAACGTACTGAACGCATCCGTCTCTAAATTCGACTCTCAAGTTTTCTTTTCTTCTCTCTCAGCTTCTTTCCCGACAGGATATATAAAATAACGAAAATGTCAAGGAGCTTCCTTTCCATACAACCGGAGCAGGTATGATGCAGGTGAGGAAGGAGAAAGTTCTTGTGACGAAATTCCGCCTCCAAAGTCAAATTTGGATTGAGTGAGGCTGCATGCTCCTTATTGTGTAAAACTATATTACAAGATTTCGTTATATTATTCCATTATTCATAAGTCCGGGACATTCCGGTTGTGGTGATACCATGAGGCAAGGAGGTCTAGAGAGTTTTGAGAGCCTGTGAAACCGTCGGAGTGTAGCAGCGTTAGCAATATCATCAGGGCAAATGAGCCGTCGGAGCCCGTGCCATGCGTAATCATTGATCTGAGAGGAGGAAAACCATGACAATATCGATTTTTTCCGGGTCTCCACTTCTTCCATCCCCCTCACCAAAACTGAAATATGAGTCATAGCTTCTGGATCCAGGAAGATCAGATCATGGACTAGATCCGAGCTCCTCACTCTCATCTCTTCATCATCATCCCTTCCGTGTACCAATAATAAAGTCTCTTCCAGCGCTTTCTTCGTGCTTCACTTTCTCCCGGGACTTCAGGAGTTGAGCTAAATTAAAGCTCTGCATCATGTCCCTCACGGCATCTGGAATGATTGACCGTGCCTCAGCAGAGATTTCCAAGTGTATCATGCGGATCAAAAGAAAGGACAATAAGAAGCCACCACCGGAAGTCCCACCTAAGCCCAATTCGGACGTTCTTCGGAACGGAGTGGCAGTGCTTCCTCTCCGTCACGCCACCGTTGGGGCCACAGTGAGTAATCCCCTTATCAGCAATTTGACCCCACTTACTCCGAGAAAATTCACAAAAAAATCAACTGTCAAGTCCAAGCTTATTATTACCTCACCGGAGCAGTTGTGGAAGGATGACGTTTTCCTCAAGCAATTCTTCCTCAATTATTTTCAAGGGACAGAGAAATTAGTCCTCCCAGCCATATGCAGGAAATGGAGAGACGTTTCCTACAGTTGTCCCGAATTTTGGAACGATTTAATCCCGGTCCTCAAATGCAAGGAACTACGGCGGACGGTGAGGGTGGACGGAGGTCTAGGAGCCGGGATCCGGCGTCGATTTTACGGGGGCGTTGTAAAACGGGGGTAGGTTCACATAAATATAAAATGAAGCAAAGTACGGTTTCCATATTCTACTGTGTATTACTTATTGCAAGTTCTTGAACTATCGACAGATTCAAGTCGTTGAAATTAGATTCTGCCGCGGATGAAGATTCGGAAGATGTTCTAATCCACTTTTCCCAAGGCACGCAGCTCATTCAGACCTTGAAACTTTATTCCTCAAGTATTACGGACAAGGGACTCTACAATTTAATCGACCATCTCACTTCCCTCAAAGAGCTTGAACTGAGTTCCTGCAATGAGCTAAGCGAAGATGGAATAGTTCAAGCTCTACCAAAGAAATTGGAGAAATTGGTAATTTACGACTGCATCCATGTTGCTGATATTGTCGTTTCCTTTGTGGCCAAATCCCTAAACCTCCTAGAATTCCATCTTCAAGTGAGTATATTGACACTCATTTATATTTGGGCCAAGGCTAGTAGTTAACAGCTTGTATGTATCCTCTAAACGTAGGCGTACCACGTGACTGATACAGCCCTTATGTCCTTCAACCAGAAATCAAACTCCAATCTAGCCACCTTGAAATTAGATTCCTGTTGGGAGCTGACCAATCAAACCGTCCTACATATCGGTAAAGATCGTATTAATTTTGAATTTGGAATATCCCAATAATGCCATAATTCTAAATTAGTTTCAGGCCTCCCGACCCTTAGACGTCTAAGCCTCTCTGGCTGTTCAAAAATTACAGACGAGGGCATTGAGATTTTAGCAGAGAATTTAACCCACTTGCGGACGCTTGATCTCAGTTGGGGTCCTAGAATTACAGATGCTTCCTTGGAATGCATTGCTTGCGACTTGATGTGTCTCGAAGAGCTTATATTGGATCGGTGAGTGATTTGGGCGTTTACAGTGGAGTCCTTTCCTACGCAAGTGTTGACTGATATAATATGCAATTCCAGATGTACCATGGTCACTGATCTCGGTGTTGGGTATCTGGCTACAATGTCTACGCTTCGAAAATTGTCGCTTCGGTGGTGTTCAATTAGGGACGCCTCAGTGCATCATGTTGTTGGGATGCGAAGACTTCAATATCTTTCCCTAGCAGGTAAATGTTTCACCAAGCACATTTTTGAGGAGTGCAAAGTGAGTGAAACTTTTCTCTTCGGTTTTTAGGATGTGTCAACATTTCCCCGTCGACTTTCTGCTCTCTCTCGAATCTGAGAAATTTAAAGGAACTCGAACTGACAAACTGTGGAGCAAATGCGCAAGTAATGCAGTTCCTTCGAAGTACGCTTAACTGCTGTGCCGTGGTTGAGTAATTCCAGGCCCTACTAATATGTATTCGATATTATATTACTAAAAAAAAAAGAAAAATAATGTCGACATGTGACCTCTAAATTATGGAATGAATTTGGTTTCGGGAAGAAGAACAAACATTAGGACAGACGCAGAGTATTTATCCTTTTCTCAAAATATTTTCCATTTCATCTTTCCCATAAATGAGATATCAATCGTCTGTCCATAAACAATTTGTCCATTATGATTCCGGGCGCAATTTGCACATGATTCATGCCCCTTAAGCATATGGTCTACTAATTTGTCTCCATTTCCGATTTTAAACCTTTGGAATTTTTCATCTCCCTTACCCCTATTACCTGTTACACACAAGAGCACATTCATTGTTTTATTGCGAACGTTTTGCAACTACAAGATTTGAAGCCCCGGTTCGGTAACTAGGGTTAAGTAATTAAGTAATAAATGTACCAGGAATAGATATTTCGTTGCTTAGAATTTGCATAGAATTAAATGGAATGTGAAAGGTCGTGGTATTTTTGTTTTGAGAAAGCATGGAGGTTCAATACAAACTTAATTGAACATACATATTGAATGAAATTAATAAAATAAATTTATTTAGTGGGACTCAAATTGCCTCTGCTTACTGGGTTATTTTACTGTTCTTTCTTCATTAGAAAGTTTTAGGATCCAACTGAAAGGGAGAACGGTCAACGGGCTAATAGATTCAGCCAATATAAACCAGGCCGAATGAGTGAATTGGTATAACACCATAGACGGTAAAATTCTAGACGTAGACTAATTCGAGGGAGATGAGGCCGGATCTGAAAGAGTTTTTCTCCGGAAATGAAATTCAAGAAAGTTATGACAGGTCAAAGGTCAGTCTCACCATGTCCTGTGTTAACGGAATAGGAAAGGCGTCCATCCCAAGAGTCAGGTTAGGTTTGAAAAGTGGAAATAGTCAAAAATCATTTTCCAAAAACATTTTGGCTCTTCCCCAGTGGCTGCTTTATTAGTCGTCTTGGTCGTTGGTGCTCCTTCTCCAGTTCAGAAATTTCACTGCTCAATTTGTCTCGGGCATATGTAGGAATGTGTTTTTTATGCTGGTAAATGATGCACCTGCTCATCATCGCTACTGGCAGTTTCAACTACCAAAGGTGCTGGCTGACTGGTTGAGGGTACGAATTCATTCAGAGTTAATAAATTGGAAGGCGTCTCATCATCGCTGATATCCACTGTTAACCGCTGGAATTGGCGAAGGAGCTGACTCTGGCTTTTGCAAGTGAATGCATTGTCTCTTCCTCTGATCTGGAGCTGAAATCGATTGATCAGACAAAGAATTTCATCGCAATTTCCCTTGCGTAGTGCCCACCAATTCATGGCATCTTTTTCACTAATCGCCTCTAAAACTCTAAAATATTCATGAGCATTACGTTAAATTCGATCAATAAATAAAATACTCTTGACCTATATATATAAGCATTCCAAATGTGTTAGTTCTGCAAGTGATAATTCTCAGAAGTTTTCTTTGCCTTTATTTCAATTTCACCATAAAGAATCATTCGTTCATTCAGCAAACTGTAAAACTGGCAAAATTGAAATGGGAGTTAACACATTGAAAGTGAGGCCTAGGCGAAATGGGCGAAGGAATGAAGGAAAAGAGAAAGCAGGGCATTGGCGTATTCGCTTGAAATTTGAAAGGTGTACACAAACACATTTTTGAAAGTAAAAAAATATATGTCTGCTTGTTTGAGATGAAGAGACTAGAGATAAAATATAAAATGTGATTTATCGCTCGCTGTTTCAGTGTTCGTTGCATTGCATTTTCTAAGATATTTTGAACTCTAAATAGGAGTGAATGTAGTCTATAAGCAGAGGCATTTGGATGACTTGCCAGGCGGAGCTCTTCTTTTAACTTCAACCCCATGGATTCCAGCCCTTTGGCTTGACGTGGATTGGTGGATTATGACGGGTTGACTCTGTAAACTTTTGAACGTGTTGGTGGTTCTCTCCGAATGTTTCCTTGTGTTTATGCTCCTCCGTTTCACGATGTTTGTGTTGTTCGTGTAGATGAAAGATCGGTTGATGTACCTATTACATTATTTAGTATTATTGCATATGTTGTGTAATAGAATAGGAACGATTGTGACTAGAATTATGTCTTGACTTACGTGTTCGGTATGTTTTATATTTTTATGAAGGTGTTCAGCCTGTGTATGCAAGTTATGAAGATGCACCTTTTAAGAAATATAAATGATTGAATTATTATTGCCTGCTAATTTGAGCCATTGAGAGGAGCAGTATTGTGACGCGTAGGCGCTTTGAATTTGACATGTTAATCGTACCTTGTGAAGATGATGTGTGTTGAGGATGTGCTTGTGGTTGTGATGCTTGTGGATCACTTGTTGCTTTTGAAGGTGTTGATGAATGATCTTCTTTGCGCGGTGTTGATGAGTCTCAAAATGTTGAACGGAATGCGTCGGTTTCTTAACATACGAATGGCTGTGGTATTCCTTCACAACGGTGGGACCGTGGGAATGGGTGTTCTCACCATGGACGACTTCGACATGCCCGTGATCACCGCCTTGGCCATATCCGCCGCCATCACCGCCATAACCACCTTCCCATCCCGCTGGGGGTTCAGCGAATACGAGACTCAAGACTGTGCCAAGAACCTGAAACAGCGTCAGTAAGTTGAAAATGATCCAATTTCTATATTTCCTCACAACTGCTAATCAAAATGAGCAGTGAGGGCCTTCTTCCGTGCATTGCTGCTGAATGACAAGGGTTTCCTTGCAATGTTAATCATTTTTATATTATTAAGGTTTTCAATGATTACAAACACTTATCTGCTGTCGTGAGAATTCACTTTCACTCTAAGCACTTTCGTTTTTACAACATTATAATTATTCCCATAAATTCAATCTTTCGAGAAACTTCTCAAAGAGGCTTCGAATTTCTAATTTAATTTCAGGTTGGGAAAAATTTATGAGAATAAAATGAAAAGCGTCCAATTCAAAACAGGAGTCTTTATTTACTGATATCTTTCAAGAAAATAATTTCAGATAAACCGGAAGTTTTCTCTTACGAAGAAAGAAATTAAAGCTTTCATTTTCCAATCCAAATAAATAGCGTCCGATGTCAGTGGCACAAAGGGGATGAAAAGAGATCAGAACGGAGCACTCGAAGCGTTCACCAATCACAGGAGTCACTCAAGTCCGCAGACTAACGCAAACTGTGCTTCGTGTCAAACTGGTCACGGAGCTTTTATACCTTACACTTAAACAAGCCTCTTCTAGCCACCCATATTGGCGAGGGAATAAGATTTAATGCAATAGGAATCTAATCTAGATCTCCCCTGATAATCACCCTTTCCTTCCGGAATATTCCCACTTGATGGACTATGATTGTAAGGTCTCCTAGCTTGAACAATCCTCACCTATTATGATTTGATTACATAATATTTCCCATTGTTTAAGTCACCCTCCACCGTGCAACGCTATAACGTAAAGCATCGTCCCTCGCGCCATGTGCTCTTATTGTTCGGCTTCCTCAAGTCAAGAATTCAGAGTAGGAGAGGCAACCACATACACACTTACTTGGGATGCGATGATGATTAGGGTGACGTGAGTTTGCAGCGTTTTCATTACATTATGGCTGGGATTGGTTATTAGTTGCAAAATAAGAATTCCTTGCCAAAATTTTGGATGAATTACGTGCATGAGGCATGGGATGAGAGGCTTGAAATTGATTTTATGTTTTTCATCTTTCGCAAACCAATTACCATCTTAAAAAGGAGGGAGCAACCGGTTTTCTTGATTAGCATTTAGTTTGGAGCATCCATCTCTTGTACTCATTCAGCGGTTTTGTTAGAAGAATATCATTATTATTACGAATTACGTGCGTTGTTCCGACCCGACGACCCAAATTGAATATAAAAAGCAATGTGACCACGCGTTTTTTCACTCTTACTTTCATTTTAGTCCCCATGATAAAACATTTTTTGTGATTACTGTATGAAATCTCTTGGTTTATTTTTCATTTGACCGGTCCTAAATGTTAGCGGGTATCCGCTCCCATGCACTTTGGCATTTACTTAATGCAAACTTTGCATTATAAATTCTCATGTATGATTTAAAGCGGAATAACACCACAACTATATTTTTAATGAGAGAAACATTCATCCTCGTGTTATTTTATTTAAGTTTTCTATTTCTTTTCCTTCCTTTTCCTTTTGGTGTTTATTTTAGGTCAAAAGCGGGACGTGGTGCAGAACGTTGCAATAGGTCAAGTTGAACGTGGAAATCGCGTTTAGACAGGTTGACAAAATATTTAAAACTTTTTTTTCTCGACCGGAAGTGAATTGCGATTGCGGTTTACAAATACATATCCTCTTAAATCAAAATTTGGCTTCTTTTATTCCTTCACCATCATCATTATTACAATTGCAGCAACACTGGGGGCCCAAAGTGATATTTCGCCGACTAAACATCTGCTGACAACAAATATTCCATTCCAACGTTTACCTGGCTGATCTTGTCTTGTCATTTGATATTAGAACATGATGGATGTACATGCGAGAGAGGTCTTCAGAATTTAGACTATTGCTTTGTTTTCTTTGTTTTAAGGTGAACGAGAACAGTCAAAGGTTCATGCATAATGAAATTAATGTTACGGAATAATTATCCTACAATTCCTGTTTAATTTTACTTACTTGCGCCCTAATTAAGCTTTGTGACATAATTCTTCTGCATTGTCTCAACAATGTAATTAGCTGCGACAATCGTAATTTATTCAAGATTACATGTGCACATGCATATGACACGAGGACGAATATTTTGTATGCAGTTTTAGTATTAATTTCATCATCAAATGATAGCAATAATAATAATAATGGAATCATTCTGCCGAACGAGGAGCTGTACTCAAGTAAACATTACGGTCACTGTCACTTAATTGTGGCTAAACACTGGGACTGGGACGTTAATCATAATAGTCCGTACTTTTGAATTCATGCTTTTTCGGCCTTGTAGTCGTACTCACAGCCAAGCACGTCCCAACTCCCGCATTGGATTTTACACGGTGGCTTATTAAAATGAAAACTTTAGCTAGTCTTTGATTTGTTCATCATCTTCTAACGTACGAACAAAATCCGTTTCAAGCACTTGAACTCGAGTTATAACATAAAAAACAATATTTCTGCTTATTGCTAACCTAACCTTATATTGATTTTAGAAATCTCTTCTAACAAAGCAGTAACTGTAACTAATAATATTTTGGTTACTGCAAGGGTGAAATTAAAAGGGGAGTCCATAATTTAATGATTTCTTAATGACAATGACCCTTTACGAAAGTTTGGTTTACCATCACCAACACCACATGAAGAAGACAGGGCCACATATCATTCCTACACACAACACACTTTCAAATAAATTTACAAAATACGAAACAATTATGCTCGTAGTTGATATCAGTTTTTTGTTAAAATGAAATATTCTTTAATAATTTTGCTCGTTATTGGTGCACAATGGGAGATTCACCAATTTACAAGGCATACACTATGCTTCGAAGAAACTGGATTGGGTATTTTTTTTATTATTTTATTTTACAGGTAGATGCAAATAGGTTTTCCACATTTGAGAGATAACTTTGTCGTGGTTAAGGGTAACTCTCGCTAAACGTCCAAATGACAACTCAATTCTATCTGAATTTAAAAAAAAAAAGCAATCTTCTCGTTCTGTGGTGACTTCCTATTTCGTAGAGTGCAATAATGTGGCTTTTATTAATTTCTGCCACTCTCTGCGCAAAAAAAGCTTAAAACTTCCTATATAGAGTGGTGGTATCGGTTTTTGTGCAAGTGCTCCACTTCCGTTTATCATTAAGGAATCCAAAAGGGGTTGGTGGTTACAATGGATTGACGCACTATACTTGTTTCATTTTAGTTGAATTCATTACCAAATCCTTTGTAGTTACGCAATGCGACGCGCCTCTCCTAAATTCCACTTGAAATTAACGAGAATTGGCCACTCTGATCGCTTCCATTATTAATTTCTTCTTGTTCGCGGAAGCGAGCCGACACTTAACACATATCGTATATATGAAGTCCTGTTATGTAAGTTAAATCGTTAGGAATAGGAAGTTCACTGACTGATTTATTACGTAACTTTTTTTGAGAAATATTCCACGTGGTTTGATCACTTTCTATCTTATATTGATAATAATAATAATAATAAGAATAATGGCGTCCATGATGGTAGTGTTTATTTACACCCTTGTCTATTGAGACAGAACAGCTTGCTGGTGAATACGGTTAGACTTTAAAAGACTAGTGTATTTTGCAGTTTGCAATGTCTCCTCCGTTAATTTCCAATTAAAACAATAATGTATATTTACTTTATTATATATCCGGCCGGCTTATTATAAATAAAATTGTATGATGTTTGAAATGAAAACGTCGTTTGTGTATTATGTTAAAAAAATTGTATTCAACTGCGTTATTATCCTCTTTCACTGGATACCTAACGCTCTGTCGCGTGTCACCTTCAAAACGGCGTCTTCCCCTTTGCCCTTCCATAACTTTATCATTATCATTTGCATCATCAATTATCATTGCATAATTGCATTGGAGGAGAAATGGCCACTCTAAAATATGCGAAAGGTCGTCTTGAACCACATTGCATTGCATTTTAAATCTTCTTACAGGTGGGTCAGTGACCGCAAATTGAATTTAGTAAAATAGGAATAAACCGACATTCTGAAAAATTGGACAACGCAAACTTTCACCCAAACCAATTCTCATTTTGATTAATACTAAATTCACAGGAGAAGGTGGTTAAGGGTTGCGGGCATGATAGTCTTACAACAACTGATTAAAGTTTGTCGTAAATTAACTTGGCCATATTGGATGTCTTCGAAACTAAAAATAATACCAATTAAGGTTTCTTAAATGTGTAAAAGTTAGGCAGCCTTGATAAACCTTTGTGTTTCAAGTTCTACGGAAAATCGAAGGGGTTTGGTCTCTGCATGCCCCTTCATTAAGATTTTTCTATTAAAGCCCGGGACACGGTGGAGTTCAGCGGTAAAAAAAGCATAAAAAAAGATCCATCCGCACCATTATCATCATCATCCGCATCTTAATAATTCATTCATTCCGTTTTCCTTTGTTTCATTGGGTAACAGCCAAACAATTAATTGTGGCCTTTTTAATATCAATGTCATTTTGATTTGTGGCAATCGAATCGAGATTGGTACAAGCGGTCGACGGCCCAGCTCCGGATCCTGCAGCGATTAAGGTATGATCGGAAAACGTACTTTTAGTATAGTATAGTACAATACTTAATAATTCAATTATCATGTTCAAAAAGTAATATTCTTTCAGTGACTCCTTCCGTTCCGTTCCATTACTCAAATCAGTTTTATTATAAATTCTATCACTATCACCGTCGCCGTCGTTCAAAGCACAATGGCTCCTCCAAAGATAGCAAAGGCTGCTAACCATGATGACGACGAAGACACTGAAATGTTTGATGACGATGATATGGAATTAGTGGATGCTGCAGAAGAGATGGAAAGTCAAGAAAATGACAATTCTGGAGAATCACAGGAATTTGATGCTACCACCACTGTTTCTTATTCGGAATGGGAGAGACCCCCGGTTCCTATCACATTTTGCCCTTCCAAATCGTCTCTCTCCTTCCAGCAGTTGGACATGGATCATTACATTGGAAAGCCGATTGCTGGAATGCCGGGGGCTAGCGTTGGACCTGTTCCTGTAATCCGGTAAGATTAAAAATTGAGCTGATCCTGATAGATTTTTATGAATGACTCATTGTGCAGCGTTTTCCTCTTTTATTTATGTAGGATGTTTGGTGTCACAGAAGAAGGGCACTCGGTCTGCTGTCACGTTCATGGATTTCCTCCATATTTTTATGTGTCTCTCCCGGAATCATTCCAGCCGATGCATTGTGGAGAATTCAAGGCTGCTTTAAACAAAGCTCTCCTGGGTGATTTAAAATCCAATCGTGAAGGAATATCCGAAGCAGTATTGGCAGTGGACATTGTGTACAAACTGAACATCTACGGATATCATAGTGATACGAAAACGCCGTTTGCCAAAATCTTGTTGGCAATTCCACGGTGTGTCCTTTACTCGTTCAACATGTGGTTCCTATCGTACTCATATATTTTCTGATTTATGATTAGGTTGATCGCTCCTGCAAAACGGATTCTTGAGTTGGGTCAAGTCTCCACGCCTAGATTAGGTTCATGTGCCTATCAAGCCTACGAGTCAAACGTGGATTTTGAGACGCGGTTTTCAGTGGATAATGATGTGGTCGGATGTAACTGGATTGAGTTACTACCTGGAAAATACACCAGACGTGGTGCGGGTGGTGTTGCGAGTAAGGGAATCATCGAGGTAATCTTCCTTCTTACCCTTTTTTTTAAATTGGAAAATCGTTTCGTATTTAAGGTTTGTCTCCTGCTACCCGGGCCCAAATCGAAGTGGATGTATCTGTTGACAACATGATCTCCCATGCTCCAGAAGGGGAATGGGCAAAAGTAGCTCCATTTCGGATTTTGTCTTTTGACATTGAGTGTACAAATAGGAAAGGCATTTTTCCCGAACCCGATAAAGATCCCGTGATTCAAATTGCAAACATGGTGATTCGACAGGGCGATGCAGGTAAGCTTTCTGTTTCCATCATTCTGCGTATTTTATTTCTTAAATTACTTCGTTTACTTGCAGAACCGTTCATCAAAACAATATTCACTCTGAATAGTTGTGCTCCTATCATGGAGGCTCAAGTTCTGAGTTACTATGATGAGCGCGAACTCTTGCAGTCTTGGAGCGACTTTGTTCGAAGGACTGACCCCGATATAATCACTGGCTACAATATCAGCAACTTTGACCTTGCTTACCTGCTCAACAGAGCCACTCATTTGAATGCAACAGGTTTCCAGTAAGCCATTTTAAGTCTCTGTTCCCGGTCGCTTTCATTATTGTGTCTTCATGCTTTTTGTTTAATTTTTTTCAGTTTTCTCGGCCGGGTAAAGAATACAAAGTCAGCAGTCAAGAATGTTGTTCTTCAAAGCAAGCAGATGGGAAGGCGTGAAAACAAGTCCATCAACATTGAAGGGAGAGTCATTTTTGACCTCTACCTGGTTCTTGTCCGGGACTACAAACTCCGATCATACACACTCAATTCTGTCAGTTTCAATTTTCTGGGTGAGCAGAAAGAGGATGTCCACCATTCAATTATAACGGATCTTCAGAATGGGACGGACCAGACGAGACGAAGGTTAGCCGTCTACTGTCTCAAAGATGCTCTCCTACCAATCCGCCTCATCGAGAAGCTCATGTGTATCGGTATGTTATTAAACTTATTTTATTTTCTGTTCCCAATCTGAGATTACGGCCTAAGTTTTGCTTCGCTTCTTCTCTATTTTTGGATTTAGTCAATTATGTGGAAATGGCTCGTGTCACCGGCGTACCTCTCCACTATCTGCTCACCCGTGGTCAACAAATTAAAGTTGTTTCACAGTTGCTGAGAAAGGTATTGAAGACGGCGAAGATAAGTTGTGTGTATAAGCTGAAAAATTGACATTGTATAAACTTTATTTTGGTTTGGGATTATTTAGGCAAAGGACTTTGATTACATTATGCCGACATATCAAGGCTCAGGAACTGATGACCAATTCGAAGGAGCCACAGTGATTGAGCCCCTACGCGGATATTACGACGTCCCAATTGCTACGCTCGACTTTGCATCTCTATATCCGAGTATTATGATGGCACACAACTTATGTTACACAACTTTGCTCAAGTCTCATAATCCTACTCTCCAAGCTGATCAATTCATCCGAACTCCCTCAAACAATTGTTTCGTCAAGGCCTCAGTCCGGAAAGGCCTTTTGCCAATGATTCTGGAGGATTTACTATCGGCAAGGAAAAAAGCAAAAAGTGATTTGAAGAATGAGAAAGATCCTTCTCGTCGAAAGGTGTTGGATGGTCGACAATTGGCATTGAAAATTAGTGCCAACTCCGTCTATGGATTTACTGGAGCCCAAGTAGGGAAGCTTCCGTGTTTGGAAATTAGCCAGAGCGTGACAGCCTTTGGGAGAATGATGATTGACATGACCAAGGTGGAAGTGGAGAAGCAGTTTTGCATGAGCAACGGGTATCAGCATGATGCCAAAGTTATTTATGGTGATACAGATTCCGTCATGGTGCGGTTCGGAGTTGCCACCGTTGCGGAGGCAATGGAATTGGGACGGGAAGCTGCTGCGTTCGTCAGTGAGCGTTTCATTGCTCCTATCAAACTCGAATTTGAAAAGGTAACTTTTGTAAACGCAAGCAACGGTGACTGTGACCTAATCTTAAATGGCAAAACGTTTTTGAAACTCTTAGGTCTACTTTCCATACTTGCTTATCAATAAGAAGAGATACGCTGGACTTTACTTTACGAAACCGGAGATTCATGATAAAATGGATTGTAAGGGGCTGGAGACTGTGCGTCGAGACAACTGCCCATTGGTTGCGACCGTGATGAACACGTGCTTGGAAAAAATCTTAGTAAATCGGTGGGTTGAGATTCAGAGAGTGACGAGCATCTTTGCTTGCACTTCCTGATAAATTGAATTCCCTGTTTCTTATTTTATCACAGAGATCCACAAGGAGCTGTTGAATTTGCAAAGAACATCATTTCCGAATTACTTCGAAACAAACTTGATATTTCCCAGCTCGTCATTACAAAGGAATTAACAAAGACGGAGAAGGAGTATGCTGGCAAGCAGGCACACGTGGAATTGGCTAATAAAATGAAGAAACGAGATCCTGGGACTGCTCCAAAGTTGGGTGACCGTGTTCCGTATGTCATCATTGCAGCTGCTAAAGGCACTCCAGCTTTTCAAAAGGTTGTCTTAATTTGCACAGAAAATGATTATATAAGTACAAGTTAGTTAACTAAAAATCGTCCTTTAGGCGGAAGATCCCATTTACGTCTTGGAAAACAACATCCCGATTGATGCAAACTACTACTTGGAAAACCAGTTGAGTAAACCGTTGACGCGCATCTTCGAACCAATCCTGGGGGAGAAAACTGAATCTATCCTTTTACGTGAGGAAATTCAATTTAAGTCCATCAATTTAATTGGGTGTGAATGTTAAAACGACCCCATTCTCATAATTATGTCAGGTGGTGAGCATACACGAACCAAAGTTTTGGTAACATCAAAAGTTGGAGCTCTAGCAAAATTTACCAAGAAAATAGCCACTTGTGTCGGTTGTCGTGCAGTGTTGAAGAATGACGCTGCCCTTTGTTCCAGTTGCCAAGACAAGGGGGCTGAAATTTACCTTAAGGAACTCTCAAGCCTCTCTGAGCTTGAGGTTAAGTTCAACCGCCTCTGGACCCAGTGTCAACGATGTCAAGGGTCTCTCCACGAGGACATTCTATGCACGAGGTATCCACTTCCTACTTTAACATTTTGATAGGCCGAAAGGCAATTGCCAAATAAAACAAATCAATCACTTCATACTTTAAATTTACTTATTCATATGACTCGATATCTCATTTTCAGCCGGGATTGTCCCATTTTCTACATGCGGAAGAAAGTGATCAAAGACTTGGAGGAGCAAGACACACTCGTCCGCAGATTCAAGTAATTCTATGATTCTAAAATTCAACTAAAATGTAAATCGTTTTTTATTTCATTTGCTTTATTATGAGCGATATTCAAGGCTTTTACTTGTATCTTTTCCCCATTTTCTTGAGGTAAATTAAATAAATTAAGCATGGAATAAGATTACAATTAAAAAGGAGCACCTGTTAGGCCGGCATTATTATGGAAACAATAATTTTTTCTTAATTAACTAAAACTACATGCATCTGTCGTTTCCTAGCTCTAACTGCGAGTACCTACACTTCTACACAACTCAAATAAAAACGCACTTGAAGGTTTTGCGAATGGGAAGGAGCAGGTACGAAAAATACTCGCAAATACTGGTACATTGAAACGCTGGGATCCAGGGAATAGGGACTGGGGAACACAGTATCACTTTCTACGCATCCGCACACCATCAGTCACCCAAGTTACGTATCACATCCTTAAGTACCCGATTTAGTAAATTGGAAGTCCTGCATTGTTAACTTTTCAAGTTTTTCCGAGTTGACAGCGGTAAAGGACTATTTTATAGTCTTCCCATTTCAAAAAAGCGTCGTGGATTGTTGGCGTTGGTCTTTAAATAAGGAAAAGCCGGGGCATTCATTTATGAGAGGCGGATTTAGCTCCGCCCGACATGACGAGAGTCCAACCCTCTCGGAAAATGAAAGTGGGGAGACTGTAAAACTGTTAAGTGTAAAATGCCACAAGAGTGAAGTAAAAGATTACTGTCCGGAGTAAAAAAAAAAATGGATGAGAGGAACTTAAAGGTTAGGGTTTCATCCCGTGGAGGCCTGCCCACTTTCTGCTCCGTCATTAATAGGAATGGCGCATCTGACATCGATGTCTATAACATCCTCATCCAATCGATTGTCTTCATCTGGGGATACCCTGCGATATTCTCCTTTCTTTTCTAACCAATGCCCTCCAAGATTTACTACTGATTGCCCATCTCCTCGCCTCCTTAGACAGACGTAACCAACAAGAAGGAATAGGATTATGATGTTGATGATGATAATGACTACAAGGGCCCTATACCAAATAGAATTGCTCTCTATTGTGTGGAGAAGGTGTGTAGGATAACAAGTGGTGGCTACCGTGCCGCCCAGAATAGATTTGGTAACAAGAGTGGAATCATTAAAACAGGAACTGCAATTCTCCGCCATGTCTCCTGTACATGAGCGGCACGAGTAGTGGCAAGGGAGACAAACGCCTGGTCCAGATTTGACTACGACTCCTTTCCGGTTAATACTTTCTCGGAATGTTCCAATGAAGGAAAGCGGGCAGGCAGTAAGACAGGTTTCTTGATAGAGTAAGAGTCCATCTGGACAATCTACAAGGAAAACAAAAGAAAATAACATGTTAGGATAGTTGTTTTCATGCAAAGGAAATTATTAAATCAGATTAATATTAAACGCAATTCGCATTCCAAAATTGGCATTTTAAATAGCAGGAAAAAAACAGAAACCATAATCAAAACAATGTCAAAGAATTTGGACTCGCTGAACCAAACCAGCAAGTAAGTGAAAGATCCTCGTATGCTTCTTGCATCCATTCCAAAGACCATGAGAAAATTTGAGAAATTAAAATGTGTTAAGTTAACAAAGAATTTTCTAAAAAAAATAAATTAATAAAAATTTGCGAAACATGCCATCAGCCCACAGCCATCAGCCAGAGGCAGCGATCATTATTAGTTAAAGTGAGCAGAGCAGAGTATAAGAGTGAGTTACTACGGAAGGACGAAAATACGTCGCCACTCACCACAGATTTTGATTTGACGACATAATTTCTGGAATGAGGTGTTGAGAGAGACGAAGATGACAGAAGAGAAGTTGACAAAATACAGGATCCAGCGATATGTAACAAAGCAATTTTGGAAACCCCGGAAGCGGAAATGACTGTTAAAAACTAAAAATATTGTGCAAGACACAATAGGAGATTTATGCCAAGAAATCAATTCTATTTCGATAAGCAGACAAACCCGTTACGGTTAAACAACTTTTAATCACTAAATCATTAATTAATTTTGATTGAACATAAAAGTCGCAGAGTGTGCAACTCCTCTCTAACGACAAGATATGTAAATACATATACGGTGTAAATAAGTTTAAGTACGAAAATAATTAATAATTACGGGAACAACGAACTTAACGAATACCAGTACCACCATTTTGTAGCTTCCGTTAACCATGAAACCCCAATACCCCGGCAGCGAAGAATTATTAATATCAAAAGACCCCTGCTCCGAATTGGCATTTAGAAAAACAAAAATAGCAGCGATCCCCTAACCCCTACATGAAGTTTACGAGTAAAACGGGCAAATAACATGGATGCTCGATTGTAGGGAGAAATCTAAGCGGGAGGGTTGAGGGAATTCCAAATGAGATCAAATTCGTTAAGATTTCGTTATCCCAGCCCAGGATAGCGTTAAGCCCAGGATATAAATGCAAAATCGTAAAAGCAAAGTGGACATTGGGAATAGGTAGATCATATTGACCTTAAGCTATTATGTTTACGTCGGCCATTAATTTCATACTGCTAGCATCCCTTCCATACAGCCATCCTCGCGATGTACCCGTATAATTCTTAGCTAAAACAGTACAAAATCCGAAACATCCTCCAAAGGAATAGCACCACTTCAATTCACCAACCCACGGAAACTAAAATCCCACAATAATAAGAATCTGCCACCGGAAAACGAATTAAGACTTATATATAAAAAAAAAACATTATAAAAAAACGGAATTAAAATGAAATAGAAATTAAAACGGCTTTCACATACACTGAGACGGGTTTTATCAAATTGGAGAATAATTAAAAATCACGACATTTTCAGCCTTTGATTTTAGTGATTACTAATTCGTGGGAGTAAGGAACTTTCAAATGTGAAACCTCCAATTATCTTTGGCATGCACTTTACCTTCAGTTTAAAGAATTAAGTTATAAATACAAATTAACGTCTCATTCATCAGACAGAACAATGATTGCATCAGAACAGTTTTAGACACTATGTTTAGGAATCTTCAGTTACTTGATTCTTCTATCATCCGAATGAATATTGGCGAGGATATTGGCACATTAAAAATTCGTAGATTCATGGTTGCACGCAGAACGTTTGGGCAAGAATGTGGGAAACCTCTCCTCTCGCCCTGTCCCGATCCTTATCTTAATGTACAGATCTAATGAATACTTAACTAACAATAAAACGACATTCATTTAAAATCACAATCACATCAAAGGGGTAAAGAGGGGGAATTTGGCTTGGAAATCCAAAAGGAGAGAAGAGGGAAGGATGGGAGTTCAGAGCCTTTTTGTACAACAGAAGAAGATGCACTACTAATTAAAATTTGTTAAAATATCACCTCATTAATTGACTCAATTGGAATTCACGCGGAAGGGATAATACTTGACGAACTCAAAGTTCAATGGAGGAGAGGGATTCCGAAGTTGGCTCGGATTTAAATCTATGACATTATTGACATTGTTCTGATTATTATGGGTTGCTGGGTTAATACTGGAAGTGGAAGAGGAGAGACTAGCATTCGAACTTCTACAGGTGAGGGCTGAATTTGGAAACAGCTCGGAAGCTGCTACAGGATGGCCCTCATCCCCATTTGATGACAAGGCAGTGGAGATGATCAGCTGAAGGGAAAGAAGAAAAAGGCACCAACCTAAGCAGCTCCCTGTTATAGGGCTCTTGAGACAAGGGGTCCCTCCGGATGTCACAGAGTTCATGTCAGCCACTTCCGGATGACTTGCAGATGCCATGTGGGGGTTATGGACATGTGAAGAATCTATTACGACCTTGTTCTCACTTCCATCAAATTCTATTGCGACGTCCTTATTCTCCAATGATGGCTTCAAGCTTTCAGATAGATTGAGGGATTGACTCGGTCCATTTGCATCCTCAGCAATCCCATGCAAAACAACGGCCCAAGTTTGCAATTTACCTATATAGGAAAACCAGATAAAGGAAATTAGGTTTTAAATCGTTTTTTTCTTTTTACAAAAGCACAATGGAAACTAAAAATATCGCAAAATAAATAAAAGTAAGTTAGTTAATGTGTGGTGAAACTAAAAGTGTATAAATAAAATTGATGGCGGCAATGATGTCGGTGTTCTGTGACATGTGAAGCGAATTTCTGGTGGTGAGAATTGAAGTTGTGTATCTACGCTAATGGAAGTGTTCTGAAGAACACGGATGTAGTAAAAAGCAATAATGGAAAATAACAATGGAAACCGTTTCCTCCACCTCCATTTTTTTGAGATTCTGTTGACGACGCTGCGGGTGGGGATGCTGGAGTTTGTGCATTAGCTGATGGATCGGGCGATGGATCATTGTGTACAGTGTTGGCTGATAATACTTCAGAACTACCATTGAACTTATTATTGCTATCTGTAGATGGATCCGGGCTGCCTGAGGTCAACTCAATAGGTGGAATGGTGGCAGTTAAGGACGAAAAAGGTTCAAATAAGGTTAGGATGGGTGTGGTAGAATTACTCGACGCCTTCGGCTTTTTTGGCAGCAGTGGTTTGATCTTGAAGAATCGTTGGCGAGACGGTTTCCGTATCACGACAGGAGTGTCAGGACTTGAGTCTACCTTCGCAGCATCCTCATCATCAGTTCTGGCAACGGTAAGCCTTGGATTAGAATCACCTACTGCAGAACTCCCAAAAGCATTTTTCGTCGGATTATTGGCAGGAGATTTCCCTGGAGTTCCAGCGACAGAGTCTTGATTCTGATTTACATATTCACTTGTACCGTACAGTACAAGCGACCAACCCTTTAGTACGGTCCGTCCTTTTTTACAGAAAATTACAAAATGTTGAAAATGACTATCATAATGAGTAGATCCTGATTGCGGTAGGCCAACTACTCAACTATGCGCGATAAACTTACATGCAACTGAATAGCCTTCTTCACTGCAGCATTCCCGTTATTTTAAGTTTAATAGCAGCAGCGAATATTCTGTTAAAGTTACCTGCATATCTGCCTTCGTTGTGAATTTCCAGAACCCACTTTCCATTAGGATTTTCTCCCCAACAGTGTACCGTCATAAAGGGCCAATCAGTAAAACCGGACCTGTTTATGTCATGCCTTCGATTGGCAAGTAAAACAGAACGCGTTCCCGAAGGAGAGATCAAGACTATCAGGAGGTCTCCACGTTTTGCAGAGGTTAATGTTACTTTTGCCTAAAATAGTGGACACAAATTTTAGATTTTTTATTAGACC